>Ga0187893_10007147_pt1 | contig 18527 bp, 15 predicted proteins | sample MA1701074metaG_FD_139574 | JGI IMG/M metagenome (GOLD analysis project Ga0187893, IMG submission 139574) | White microbial mat communities from a basaltic lava cave in the Kipuka Kanohina Cave System on the Island of Hawaii, USA - MA170107-4 metaG ... | reverse complement strand
GGACAGCTTTTGCCACTAGAACAAGAGGTAAAGGACGATATACTTCGAGCAATTAGTGTCTATCTGTCCCAGCAAGAGATGCTGAAAGCTGTTCTCTATGCCTCAGGCATGCAAAATATCGCCAGAAGGGGTATTATGTTTGCAGAGCTTATACTCCACGATCCCGATGCTGATCCCGATACTGTAAGGCTTCTTAGCGAGGCCCTAGAGCAAATTTCTGATGTCTCACAAAGAGATGAATGTGTCACAAACTTGCTAGAACGGCTTCTGGCGGAAGTTGAGTGCAACTATATTCCCGAAAGCTGTTTTCTTGCCACTGCACTATCCACAAAGAAAGAGAGAGTTGCCCAGTTTGGCAAGCTGTTGAACCACGCTGAAAGTAACAACTACTTAGATGACTATTTTGTCAAAGAGCTTAGCCATCTTGCCCCATGTGTGAAGAAGTTAGCGGGCGTACCGGACGCTGACGTACAAGAGCAGTTTTGGGAAGAGCTTGTGCAAGCAGCTGCTGCAAACCTGCATGTGACCATAGCCCTCAATCTTCTCGAGGCAATCACAAATCCTGCCAAAAAAGAAGCACTTACAGCTGAAATTTTTTCAATTACCGAGAAAAAGTCCTAATTGAGTATCTTGTAGCTCTTTTTTCTTCTCTTCTCACTGTCCCCGTAGCTCAGTGGATAGAGCGGTCGCCTCCTAAGCGACAGGTCGCGCGTTCAATTCGCGCCGGGGACGATTTCTCTTCAAAAAATAATTTTATATAAAGTATAATGCCTTTAGGGGTTCTTGTTCTTAACTTTAGAGCCAGGAGGAACAGAATGAGTGCCAATATGTTCTTTAATGCGGTTCATGGCCTCTGGAACGCCGTTGATTGGGCTACAGGTGGGAAGGCGACAGATGCGGCAAAAGCGGCCCACGCGCTGGGTCATTGGAGTAAGGAGGGGGTTTTTGAATTTTTTCGCTCCTTAGACACTGAGCAGCAGAGCAAAATCATGACCCTTGTCAAAGTAACACAGAGTCTTTCGGCAGTAACTCAGCAACTTAGCGCTGAAGTTGATGAAAAAGACGAAAAGATTGCCGATTTGCAACGACAAGTCGTTGCAGCTCGTAAAGCCTTGCGGCAAGAGGCAAGAACGACGCTTGCACAAGAGGATGAGATTAAGAATAGGGAGGCGACGATACAGGAGCTTTTTAGCAAACTTGATCGCGTAATGGCGCTACAAGATGAAACCGAGCAAGAAAATGCTGAGCTGAAAGAGCAGTTGCAAACTGTTGAAAAAAAGCTTGATAAGGCGGGAGCTCTCATCAATATTCAAAAAGAAATCATTGATACAGACATGAAAGCCCGTGTCGAGGCGGCAGCTACTGATATTTTACAGCCCGAAGTGGAAGAGTTGGCCGCAACAGAGCATTTGATTGATGAAATGAGCCATGATCCAACCCTAGTTCGTGACATTAAGACGATCTTTGGTTCTGATCGGACAACAAGTCCACGATTTACGCCCAGCATGCAAGAGCGTTTGGCCACCCGCGTACAGGTTTGGATGCGAGAGCAAAAACGGCCCTTTGAGGCAAAGCCAGAAGAATGGCAAAGCCGCGTTGAGGAATCTTTTTCAAATCCAAATTCTCAAGTGCTGTTTGCCTATAACTACCCTAACATGGGCACATTTATCCAGGACTATGCAAAACCACTCTTTGAGCAGATGTCAAAAACACGCATCGAACAAAAAGAGGCCTTTGTCCAAAGTCTTCCTACAAAGAGAAAGGACTCACAGACGATTAAGCCATTTGTCGACTATTTAGTTAGAGAGAGAGAAAATATCCCTTCCCCAATAGTATCGAATGAAGATTTACAGGTACATATGTCGGCATGGTTGAAGAGTGAGCAAAAGCCTGCGGACATTTCGAAGATTGATTGGGAAAAAATGGTGGATAAAGCCTTTGAAAATCCCAAATCAAAAGAGCTCGAACAGTATGGGTTGTCAAACCCATCGAAGATTATAAAAAAACATAGCGCTGAGATCCTGAATCAGGTCGCTGGAGTTCATGTAAAAGCAACGCAGAGAAAAGTGAAATAAGAGATATTCCCAGCCCTGAAAGGGGCTGGGTTTTTTTAGGCGCTTACACAGTTTTCTTTTCGCTTGCTGCTCTTCGTTCAGCAATAGCCGCGCTAATATCGCTAAAAATGGGAAGGGCCTTTTTTGCCAGCCAAAAGGTTGCCCCTCCAGCCAAAAGGAGAAGAAGTGCATCTCTTGCAAAAGGTACCTGCTCACAAGCTTTCTTGCTCACAAGTTCAATCAGTTGAGTTGTTGTCTGGTTGCCAAGACACTCTTTTCCAACGGTCCAGCAGGCTTTGCCTAAATGAAAACCTGCATAGCTTGCATTGCCAAGATTTCTCCCGACCCCAATTGCGAGCTCAGCGGCCTTCCAGCCAAAATAGCCCGCGCCTGCGGTTGTGACGAGTCGTGCTGGAATCCTTTTCATAGGTGTGTCTAGCACGCGTGTTTCAATTACATTACAAAGTTCATTATAACGTCTTGTCGCTTCTAATCCCATAATAATAACCTCCTATTATAGTCATGCCTTGAGCAGTCATTGCCCAATGGTACTACAGAATCTATGAATGAGAGATGAATAAATCAATAGGTTTTCTAGTGTTGCTGGCCGGAGCCGCTTACAAAATTCGTTCTCAGACAAGGACTCGCAAATATTCCCAAAAGCCAGCAGTTGGATCATCTAAATACTTTCCCCAAAGGGCCTTTGCTGAGTTGTGTAACTGCTCAATTTTTTTTGTATAAAGATCGATCTGATTTTGTGTGCCATCCTTTTCAAGAGTATGATAGAGATCATCAAGTCGACCATAAAAGTTTTCCGCCCAGCAAAGCAGAATTTTCTCGAGAAGTACACACTTAGCCGTTCGAACAACTCTGTCTCAATGGACCTTTGCAACCCTTTTGCGTGTGCAAGTGATTGAATCCCACTCCAGCCACTTCCTGACAATGAAACCGCTGACATGATTTGCCTCGCTTAAAGAATATTGCACCAAAAACCGGAGGTTAGCGACTTGATATACTCTAAAACCTTCTCAGCCTTGGCTACTCGAGCCGTTTCTTCAATGGCTTTTAGATCGATCTGTTCTGGCAAGAGGGTGTGAAGTGAGCGAATAGTGAACTCGCAATCCGCTTTAGCAGCTAAAAGAGAGACCTCTTTCGTTGAGTATCCTGAGTGTAAGTATTGAAAACAGCTTTCATCGCTAACATTTGCATGAGGCAGGGCTAAAAGGCTCTCAGATTTTTTTGGGATCTTGGTATAAATGGTGCTAAAGAGCGCTTTTTGACTCCTGGTCTTGTTGTCAGCAATAGAACGAAGAAGAGTAAGACCTTTGCTATTTTTCACATCAATATGTGCACCCTCATTTAAGAGATAGGTTGCGACATCAGCATGCCCCTTTATAGCGGCCAAGTGAAGGGGGCTGTGACCTTCCATATCCGTCGATTCAAGCTCACACTGAAACCATTGGCGGAGAATTTTTGCCAAAGGCAAGGATCCTCCGGAGATAGCTTTTAAAAAAAGTTGTGCATCTACAGGATACCCATCGTTGATGGCCTTGAAAAAGGCATTTACATTCGTATGAGCGATCGCTTGCTCCATCTCTTCAGAAAGATGATTTTGCAATTGATGGGGCAAATGCTCATAGAATTTAGTAAAGAGTGCTCTTCTCTGATCAGGAGAGATTTTGAGGGCAGTGCTTTCGTCCGAAAGGACTTGCAAAAGAGGACGATTATTCCAAAGCACGCGTGGATCGGCTCCTTGATCCAATAAGTAACAGGTGATTTCAGCGCTTTTGTCCAGGGCTAAATGAAGTGCCGTTTGTCCTTGAGCATCTTGATGATCGATCTTCAACCTGGTTGGCCCAAACCAATGGAATAAGGTTTGCAATACTGGAAGATCCAACTCATTCACAGCCATGTGTAAAAGAGAAAATTTCTCATTCACAAGAGGGTAGCCGAGGTTTATCAGATTAAACAGTGGGGCGAATTTGCCCATTTTTGCCTCAGTAAAGGCAGCAAGCAGTTCTGGAGTGGGCATATCGCTTGAAGTTTTGGGAAGATACTCTAGCACAAGGCTAAAAAGGCGTTGTGCATATTGGGGATCTTGCAATTGAGAAATTATGGAAAGAAGAGAATTCCCTTCGGGATCTTTGACAGTCACAACTGCCCCAGCTTGAAGGAGGAATTGGACGATCCGCACATCACGTTGCCTTTGCACTGCAAGTTGTAAAGGCGTGATTCCAGAAGTATCTTTCTCATCGACTTTAGCACCAAGACTCACTAGCAGACTCAGCATGGAGAGATTTTCGTCCATGGTTGCCCAATGCAGCGGCGTTAAACCTTCGCCATCTTTGGCATTGATATCTACCACTTTGCTGAGCAAATGAAGGTGCTTTTCATCCTTAAAGGCAACAGCGGTATGGATCAGCGTTTTTTTAGCCAAAACCCTATTCATTTGGGCTTGGTGGTACTTTCCAACAAGTGCGAGCATCTCGCTACTCGGCAATAGGGAAGAGAGCGATTTGCCCTCAGAAGTTTTTGCTTCCACATCTGCCCCAAAGGCCAATAGAAGGCGAAGCAGAGGATAGTTGGCATGTATTGCAGAGATATGGATGGGTCTCATTCCTTGAAAATCGACCTTCTCAATTGATGCTCCAAATTCAAGAAACAAAGCGGCGAGTTCAACCGCCCCCAGTTCGCATGCTTGATGAAGGTAGGGCTTTTGTTCGCTTTGGCTAGCGTCAAGATCGAATGATTCAAGTTCCTGCAGAAAGTAGCGAACGAGGCCGAGATGTTTCCCCATAACAGCTAAATCTAGAGGCGTTTTGTGATCCAGATCACGCTTTTGAATCTTTGCTCCTTGCTGGGTAAGGAATATGGCAGCATTGCACGAGCCAAAAGTGGCCGCAAAGTGAAGAGCAGTTCTCCCTCTGCTATCAAGAAGGGAATTAACATCAGCCCCATCGCGATACAATTCCTTAAGCGTTGGGAGAGCATCTAGGGCACATGCCAGTTGAATAGCCTCTAAGCGAGCTTCGCAATTTTGCATGATCCTATAATCGCGGAAAAAAATGACTGCCTGTTTATTTGCACTTTTTGCCGCACAGCCAAGGGCAGAGGTGCCCAAGACAGTTTTGGCTTCGACGTTGCAACCACTTTGCACAAGTTTTTGCATCATCGCGATAGTGCTTTTTTCAGAGGCTAGGTGAAATGGTGTCGTTCCTTGTGGAAGCTGTTTCGTATGCCGGAGTGACTGTACTTTGACTTTACTTGCGGGTGAGAGGAGAACGCGATGCCTTTTTAAAAAATCGATGAGCTGAGGATTGTTTGAAAGCGCGGCAAAGTGGGCAAGGGTTTTTCCATCGTGATCTTCCTCCCACGTGCGGGCGCCAGCACTATGCAAAAGTCGAACAAGTGAGAGATTCCCTAACATTGCAGCCGCATGGAGTGGTGTTTGCCCAACTCGGTTTGCGAGATTCACATCAGCTCCTTCTTTGATCAAGCTTTGGGCAATATTCGTATGGCCCTGAGCAATTGCCAAAAGAAGAGGCGAAATTTTCTCATTCATAGCGCGCAAGTTAAGCTTCGCTCCATGCTGTATAAGAAGTCCAGGGCGTTCTGACAAGAATTACTTGACATCAAGGAAATAATTTTATTTCCTTGATGTCAAGTAATTCTTGTCAGAACGCCCTGCTGATCAGTGTGGGTCGAATAACTTGACGTCACGTTCGGTAACTTACATGATATTAAGTAAAAATTTTCCTAAGAAGAGCGTCATATATTTTGTTAGAAAAAAGCTCTTGAGCCGACTCTTTGGTGTCGGAGAGGTTGCTAAAACTAGTAAAGAAACCCTGCCAAATACAAGGGAATATGCGTTTTAGAGCCTGTGAGGATGCCATCTGCAAGAACGTATCCGTTTTTCTCGTGGCGGATCTGACTCTCTTTTTTACTGGGCCCGCCAATTTCAAAGGTATAGCCGTTTACAAAAAAATCGCCTTTTGGGCTGAAATACGTTTGTAGGCCTGCATTTTGCATCTGATTGAGTACAAACGTCTCGCGAACTTTTCCTACAGTGTTGTCTTGGGCCATGGCAACATAGGCCGCAAACATCAGATTGGGATTGTCTGGGTACATTTTGTTTGGCGTACGTAAAATTGCTTTGCCTGTGCTTTTAGGGTAGAGAAAACGTATTAAACCCGCTTCTTGCAAATAGTGTAGATAGGTTGAGATTGTTTCGAAGTCTTTATCTAGAGATTGTGACAGCTTATACGCGCTCATTTCTCCCGGAGGGGAACTAATAATAAACTTAAAGAGTTTTTCCAGAACGAGCAAGCTTGGGGTCTTTAAAGAATGCAGCGTTCCTATATCTTCGTAAATGGTCTTTTGTACGGCATTTTCAATGGCCTGAAATTTTTCGCGCTCCTGTGTAAATCCCCAGAAAAATGGGTAATAGCCGCATCTATTGTATTCTTGAAGGTATTTGAGAATTCCTGGAAGGGCAATATCCTGTTCAATTTCTACGTGTTTGCTCACCATATCATCCAGACTGCAGATTGGTAGTGGTTTCTTGAGGTGCCATTCCAGGTACTCTCTCAATGAAAATTCATGCAAATAATAGATAGTCGCTCTACGAGAAAGGTCGTATTTGGTCTGGACAAGGTCAATCATCGAACTTCCAGAAAAAACAATTCTAAAATCCAGATATGTGTCATAAATGTTTTTTAACTCTTGATTCCAGTTCGGGTATTTGTGCACTTCATCTATGCAGAGAAGTCGCACGTCCGTTTCTTTATAGAGCTGGTCCACAAGATCAAGAAGGCGATGTTCTAAAAAATAGACATTGTCTGCCGAGACATAGAGCGCCTTTCGCTTTTTTGCCCCCCGCTCTGTGACAAAGCGCAAGAGAAAGGTCGTTTTGCCAACGCCACGCGGCCCGAGTATGCCGCTAATTCTATTATCCAGGGTGATTTGATCAAATATGTGCCTGTGAAAAAATGGCAGTACTTCAAATTGCTCTAACAAAATCCGTTGAATTTCAAAGAGCTTTTCCATAGAGCGTCCTTTCTCTATTACTTTGGTTATAACCGAATAATATCAGACAAATACTTCGGTTACAACCGAATTTCTCAAGGAATGGAAACTCTCATGAACTTCGTCCTAGACATCGATGGAGCAACTTTAAAAGAGCGTCATATATTTTGTTAGGTGACAAGGCGGGTTTCGAAGGGACATTTGGCAATGTACCATTTGATGGCGGCCATTAGATCGAGGTCGGCATCCTGTTCTTGCCAGGCCAAGATGCTCTCAGAAATGGCATTGGAGGCACGATAGGGGGAGCGGTCCAATAGGTGCAACAGCTCTATTCTTGTTGCTGTTTCTAGGTGGCTGCATTCGGCTAAGGCCATTTTTAAGAGGGGGAGATTGTCAGAGTAGATACAGGCACGAAAGGCCAAAAGCTGCATTTTGGGGTCAGACTGGCGCACAAGCTCTAAAAGTTGCTGTTCTGATTCGATGCGACCCTTCTTAAAAAAGCTCTTGAGCCACTCTTTGGTGCCGGAGAGGTTGCTAAATATGGCTTGAAAGTAGCCTTTGCGCAGCATCAGTGCTAGGAGTAGCGCAATGCAAGATAAGACGAGGCCCAAGGTGTAGTTGTTAACCATTGGCAATGAGAGTAAGAGTGCCGAAAGCAGCATGCCGACAGGTTCTGAAAAGGATTCAATCATCACGCGCACTTTGTACTTAATCTTTTTCGGTACTGCATTGAGCAAGAGATTAAAGTTGTTGTCGTCAATAACAGGATAGAGCCCTTCAACGATCACAAAGCCTAGGATGGCACAGAGCATACTGGTGTCGAGCGGCCAGCCAAGGTAGGTGGTAAGGTAGGCTACTGGCGTGATAAGGAGCAGGGAGGTAACGCCAAAGCGCGCCACGAAGCGGCTGTACAAAAACCAGCCCATGATGAGGTTGCCAAGTCCAACAGAGGCAATGCAGGTGCCCATAAAACGCGTAAGGCTATAAGCAGACTCATCTTGCAGAAGCTCTTTTTGCGTAATAAAGTGCTCTTCGAAGATGCGAAAGTAGTTGTATTCTGTCGTGGTCATCAACAAATAGAGCATCAAATTGCCAAGCATAAGCAAAAGCGTAAAGGGAGAGCTGAGAATTTGTTTGGCGACAGCAAGAAGCGAAGACTCTGGGGTCGAGTCTGCTTCAAGTTCACACACGGCCGGCTGAAAAGAGCTGATCTTGTTGCTCAATACAAAGACGGCGCACCAGAGCATAAAGATCATGGTGAAAAAGCCATGAACGGGAATCATGCCCGATTGAATCAAAAGACCCGAGAGGGCAGTGCCTATGTAAATAGAACAGTTAAAGAGCGTAAAGAGGCGTTTGGCGTCTTGAAAATGCACAAACTGATCAAGCGCTGTCCAAAAGCAGCTGATGCTTTGGAAAAAGAAGAGCTGGCTGAGCACTTTAAGCACAAACCAAAACCAGGGATGGGTTTTATCAAAACCGAGCCAAAAACTTGCCGATATGGCTGCAAAAAGGCTCATGCCGCCCATGACAAGGCCGCGAAAAATGCTTGTTGGTGAATAGCGGTTAAAGGCGTTGAGCAAAACGAGCGCCATGGCAATGAGGAGGATGGCAGTACAGGCATAGGCTTGCGGAAGAAGATCAGATCCCAAGTGGATAAGAAAGAGCGCATCCGACAGCTTCCAGGCAGAGGAGACGGCCAAAGAGAGCACAAAACCCAAGAGGGCAAACAGCATTGCTTTGCGCTCTTCTCCTGAGTGAACATTAAATAATTTGCGCGCGTGCTTCTTCATCTATTGCTTTGAACAGTCTCCACTAAAAAATGTCTAAAAATTTTAACGTGCTTTGGAATTTTACACTATCGATCTTTCAGATATTATTCATCCCCTAATAACTTTGCCCTTATCTCCTCATCATGATCTAGATTTTGAGAGCGAAATGTGTGAGGAGAAAAATTAAGATCATGATCAAGATCGAGATTAAGAGAATTTAGTGGGATAGGATCGATGGGTCATAGAGAATTGAAGCCTAAAAGCACTTTTAAGCATCGTTCAACTTCGTCTAGGGTTTTTTTGCCCACCGTAGCGATTCTGACAGGGGCTTTTGTAGGGATTTTTATATTTGTGATACGCTCTTTTGAAATGCAGCGAATTTGATCACACATGGCATAGCTTACTTGGGTAAGTCCTGCTGCTTTGATTTCAATATGACAAGGAATAGATTTATTTTGCGAAGTTATTGGGATAATGATAAGTAGGTCTGCAGGGCCGTTGTTGTAGGTGTCAACAGAGAGAATCAAGCATGGACGAGGCTTTTTTTGCTCTCTACCACGCGTAGGCTCAGGATCGAAAAACCAAATATCACCTCTGCAAAACTCGTTATTCATCTTGTAATCCATCTCCAATCGTGCCCTCAAGCTCCTTTCGCTCTCTAAGCTCTTCTTTCCAAGCCTCTTTATCTGCTTTTAGGCGCGCATAGCCTTCGTTGATCTCTTCTAGCAAGAGTTGCTTTTCGTAATTTTTTAAGGCTTGATCAATCAATGCAGTTTTTGGTCTGTGAAATCGTTTCTGTAAGCGATTGAGGATTAATGCAGACTGTGGGCTGATCTTCGCGGTAGTCATACCTTATTACCTCCTTATTCGTATATCTTTTAGTATACGAAAAGGTATATTTTTTCGCAAGTGGGAAGATTTTCCTTGTGAGGTGATTCTTTACTTGTCTGAAATGTGGGGGAGTGACTAGATTTTTCCCTTTTATAAGGGAACACTAGAATGGATAAAGATGCTGTAAAAAAAGTTGTTATTATTGGCTCGGGGCCTGCCGGATACACGGCGGCAATTTATGCGGCGCGAGCAAATCTTGAACCGGTGATTTACGAGGGCTTTTTTTCAGGGCCTGCGGGTGGCCAGCTCATGACGACAACTGATGTGGAGAACTTTCCAGGCTTTCCCGTTGGCGTTACTGGTCCCGAGCTTATGGAACATTTTAAAAAGCAGGCAATACGCTTTGGCTCCATCTGCCTTATGGAAGATGTGGTCTCGATCGATCTTTCAGCACGACCCTTTTCGATTAAGGGCAACCAAAGCAAGTTTTTGGCCCACTCTGTCATCATCGCTACTGGCGCTATGGCCAAGCGTCTGGACATTCCAGGTACAAGAGACAATGAGTTTTGGAATAAGGGCGTCTCTGCTTGTGCCGTTTGCGATGGCGCGATTCCCATTTTTCGCAATAAGGACCTCTATGTAGTGGGTGGGGGAGATGCCGCCTGCGAAGAGGCGATGTTTTTGACGAAGTACGCCTCCAAAGTCTATCTTGTCCATCGTCGCGACGAGCTTCGCGCCTCCAAGATTATGGCTGAGCGGGCAATGAAGCATCCCAAGATTGAAGTTTTGTGGAATAGCGTCGTAGAGGTAGTTGAGGGAGAGAATATTGTCAACTCAGTCACAGTGAAGAACGTAAAGACAAATGAGCTTTCCAAGAGAGCTGCTGGAGGCCTTTTCTTTGCAGTAGGGCATGTGCCAAATACGGCCTTTTTAGCAAACCAAGTAGATCTTTTAGAAACTGGCTACATCAAAGTGAAGCCAGGAACGACGCAAACCAATATCGAAGGTGTCTTTGCGGCAGGTGATGTGCAGGACTATGTCTATCGCCAAGCAATTACAGCAGCAGGCTCTGGCTGCATGGCTGCTTTAGAGGCAGAGCGCTACTTAACAAGCATTGAGATTCATTGATGAGAGCCCGTTTTATCGCTTGCTTCCTATTTCTAACGTGCCCCCTCTTAAGCCTCGAGCAATCTCCGTGGCTGGGTAATTGGCTTGAATTTGAGGGGTCCATCTATCAAAAGCATACGCAGTCGCGTCGCGTTGCTACCTCACACGGCTCAGAAAAGGATTTTCTTCATAGTGAAAAGACCGTTTGCTCACTTGAGTTTATGCCGCTTGCCGAGCTTTCGTGCGCACTCGAACTTGATCTTGCCAAAACCCAAAAAAAAGATTATGGCTTTGAGACGTGCAAAACGGATGTTCGCTACAATATTCTCAACGATCTCACAGGCGACGCCGTGAGTCTCACCACAGCGCTGGGACTTTCGCTTTCAACCCCATCGCGCATTAAAGACCTAAGTTCTACCGAGCATGCTGTGTTTGAAGGCGATCTTCGTGTCATGTGCGGCCGCGAGTTTGGCTATAGCGAAGAGGGCTTGTATAGAGCCTGGGCCATGGGACTTGTAGGTGTTGGCTCGAGTGGTTCTCCCTGGGTAAAAGCCAAAGTGCATCTTGAAAAAGAATTTAAAGAGCATCATCGCGTGAGCCTCTTTTTTACCATTGAACGGGGGCTCTCCTCGCATCGTCTACACGCGGTGCGAAACTTTCATAGCTATTCACGCCTAGGCTATGAGTTTGAAGAGGTGGGTATCAACTACACGCTAAAAGAGATTGCCCTAGGATCTCTCTATATCGAATGCACCAAGCGCCTCCACGCCCGCTTTTGCCCCAAAGCCAGCTGGAGCCTCGAACTCGGCTTCTTGATCCCCTTTTCTCCTTGGTAAATTAGTGGACAGATCATAATCTTGATCTCGATCTTGATCTTAATCTTAAAAGCGAAACGTGTAAGGAGAAAGATCAAGATTATGATTAAGACCAAGATCGAGATTTGCGTATTTTCTTATTCTTGCCAGAGGCAGAAGGCTGAGGCGTGTATTTTTGAGTGGCTGATGGTGATGAGGAGTTGGGGGTTGCCAAAGCGCTCGCGGATCTTTTGAGAGAGGAAGACGTTGGGTTTTCCTAGCTCGTCGCTGATGATTTCGATATCTTTCCAGTCGATGCCGCGAAAGCCGGTGCCGAGAGCTTTACTTACGGCCTCTTTTGCAGCAAAGCGGCCAGCATAGTGAGTGGCAAGAGAGGTTTCTGAGCCAGTTGGGCACATCTGCCTCTCTTTTTCAGTAAAGAGTCGCTCGATAAAGGCATCTTTTCTTCTGGTGATCGCGTCTTTTATGCGCTCAATTTCAATGATGTCGATTCCGATGCCTTTTATCATAAATCTCTCGGCTTTGCAAATTTTGGCTGACCGCTTTCTCACTATAGGAACCCCATTACTCATTTAATTTCAACGGAAGGGGTTTCGAACCCCTTCCGTTGAAATTAAATGAGCACTGAGGTCCCTCTAGAGAGAAATCTGTTGAGCCAAAATTTGCAAAGCCGAGATACCTTATTGATAGCTGAGATGGAAGGGAGCATTCTCAGTCAGGTTGCCATTTGGCTTCAAATTTCCCTTTTCATCTTGGGTGAGCGCGTTACAGAAGACGATTTTGCCAGAAGAGGAGTATTTTTGCGAAAGAACTTGTGTGCGAATGGTTTGTCCTAAAAACTCTCCGCCGCCATTTACCACCACCATCGTGCTATCTTCTAAGTAGCCTACGCCCTGCTTGGGCTCTTTTCCAAGACGTTGGATTTTGATCGTCAAAATTTCTCCTCGCTGAGCGCCTGGTTTTAAGGCAGCGGCGATCGTCTCGAGCGAAATCATCGTGGGGGCATCTTCTTCTGGGCGGATTTGCGACTGTTCGTGCGAGATAAGGATGTAGGCTCCAAGGAGCTTGGCTGCGCGCGAGAGCTTGCTTATAAGCTCTTCTTGCTCAGGAAAGTGGAATTCTTTGATCTGCAGGCCAAGATGCTCGAGGCTTTCTAGACGTTTGAGATGCTCGTGTAACTTTCGACCGCGAAGACGAACGTTTTCGTCCGGGCTTTCCATAGACTTCTGGATCTCTTTTACAATAAATGTAGGCACTACAAGCTGGTGATCTAATAGGCCAGATCGTGCAAGTTCGATGAGTCGGGGATCTTCAATAGCCGAAGTTTCGAGGATAATTTCCTTCTTCATCGTTTGCGTGGCAGGAGCCAAACGCACGAATGGAATGCTCAGCCACCAGGCATCTTGAGAGGAGCTAGTAAGCATGATCCCTAGATAGACACTCACGAGATAGCAAAAGAGCGACAACAGCTGCACGGTTTGCCCTGAAAAGCCCATAAAGTCGAGCATTGTTTTTAAGCTTTCAGTGACAACAAGGCCTATAAGCGTTCCCACAAAGAGACCAAGCAGGGCTGTGTTAAACATGCGGAAAGAGAGCTTTCTGATCCCCATTTCAAGAGCAGTCATCGCCGCAAAGAAAAGAAAGCCAAGACCCAGTCCTTTAATACAGGCGAGAAACACGTTATCAGCGCTCATAGTCGCAAGCTCATACACGCATGTTGCGATGCAAGCAAAGGTAAGAAAGAATATGCGAAAGAACCAACCATTTCGATCCATAAGAACCCTCAACATCAGTTAGGAATGCTTGTCTCCTGGAAAAATTCACTTGAGAAAACTGAACTTCCAGGTGCCGCCGAGATTGTAAAAATCCGTCTGATTTTTGTCGACAAATCAAAAAACATTTTATTTTTAAGAGAGAAAAATAGCCAGCCCTCTGGGAATGTTTACTAAATAAAGAATTTATTATATATATCGGAAAAGCGAGGTGGGGTATGAAAAGGTGTCGCACAATTCTCTTTTCATTGGTTCTGTTTTGTCTTGTGGGCTACACAGGATTTTGGCTCTGGCAAGCCCATCGGCTCAAGTCAAGCGTAAAAGAGGCACTTTCCTATCAGAATTACGGCGTGGAAATTGAGTATGATACTCTACTATCTCGCGGCTTTCCTCTTGAAATCCAGATTCAGATCGAAAAGCCTCGCCTGAAAATTCCCGCAGGTTTTAGCAGGTCACTCAACTACACCTCTGAGGGAAGGATCAACACGACTTTTTCCTTGCAAGGCGAGCTCAAAAGTATCGACTCCACCGGCATAAGCCAGCTCTATTTCTCAGGGAAAAAAGCAAAAAAATGGCAGATCGAAAGCCAGATGCATGTCAATCTGCTTGCAAATGGCGCCACCTTTCTTCTTCAGGACGTCAATATTTCCCGACAAGAGCAGCCCTATAGCCATATCGATAACCTGCAAGTGGACATTGTAAGAACTTCTCCCTCTCCTGATCGACAGCTCATCCAGGTTGATTTTGCCATGAAAGGGCATGAGCGCATAATGCCTAGTCAGCCAGAAGATCTCAAAACCGAAAAGGGTGCTTGGACCTATTTGAAAGATCTTTTTTCGGTAAAAAGGGGCAAAACCAATAATTCCTTTACCATCAAGGCAGATCTGCCAAGTCAAGAAGTGCTGCAAAAGCTTATGAGTTTCCCAGCTCTTTTGCTTCAGGAAAAATGGCCTTATGTGAATGTCGATGTTGTTGCTGTTCACTCCAAAGACGATTTGTCCTCCTATTCTGGCGATTTGCATTTCAAATTTGGTCAGGAGGCAGATGATCTCTTTACCTTCCAGATGTCAAGTGGCGGCTCCTTACACTTTTCCTCGAACCTCTATGATAGCCTAGTCGATATGCTTGGAGGCATTGATCTTGAGGTTGATCTCAAGCCACTTGTGCCAAAATTTCATGAGTTCGGCACGATCATAAACAAATGGAAAAGCTCATTTGATCTCAATAAAAGCCAAATTCTTTCCCTATCTGGCCTTGAGGGCACAATCCGCCTTTCAGATATAGAATTTACCTCAGATCTGTATGGGATAAGAATTGGGGCAGAGGTGACAAACCTCAATCAACCCTTTACTGTGTACTGTTCCGTAGATGTCCTCAACTTTCGCAGGCTCATCAACGACCTCGTGGGCTACTATAATAGGGTCTATTCGATCTTCAATGTTCTTCAAGTGGCCAATGTTCCGCCGTTGTATCCATTAACAGATGAGACTGTGGCAAAGGTTTTGGCCTATCTTGATCAAATTGGCAGCGAGCCATCCCAAAATGTCGACCTCTCCCTAAAATTCACCTATCGCGACGGAAAAATGCAGCTAGGAGAGTTGGATGAGGAGCGCCTGAGCGCTCAAACGCAGGCACTTTGGAAGGCGATTTTGCAAAATATCGCCCCAGAACTTGTCCCACCAGAGCCTGTACAGCCGACTCCGAAATAAAAGTAATCTTTCTTGCAAATTCAAGAGCGGTTTTCATATTCTCTTCGGGACCATAAACGAAAAGGGTACATTCTTATGCATCTGATTTTTGTCGCCTTAGTTACGCTTCTTTGTTCGCTTGTTTCACTTCATGCTGACTCGACAAGTTCGAACCGTTCGAAACTTATCGTAGGAGTAGCGGGGGGATCGGGGTCGGGAAAAACGACGCTTGCCCAACAGCTACTGGAGATCTTTTCCGATCGCGCCGTACTTATTAGCCAAGACTCCTATTATAAGGACCTTTCCCATTTGCCTCCGACAGAGCGCGCAAAAGCCAACTTTGATCATCCTGATTCTCTCGACTTTTCGCTCCTGCGTACGCAGCTTGAGGCACTTGCAGATGATCAGGAGATAGATATCCCCATCTACAACTTTCACTCACACTCTCGCGAGAAAAGCTGTCGGCATATCCAGCCCCAAGAGATCATCATCGTCGAAGGGATTTTGCTCTTTGCTGTTCCAGATATACGCGACCTGTTCGATATAAAAATTTATCTTGATACTGATGCTGACGTGCGGCTCTTACGACGCGTCGAGCGCGATATCAAAGAGCGTGGAAGAGATTTTCAAAGTGTTCATGAACAGTATCTTGCAACTGTCAAGCCCATGCATGATGCCTTTGTAGAACCAAGCAAGCGCTACGCTGACGTGATCATTCCCACTTTCGAAAAAAACCCGATCGCTGTGCAGCTTTTGGTCTCACATCTTAAGGACAAAAATTTTTAACTCGGCTTTGCAAGTTTAAATATCCTGCTTCATGGCGCGTTGCATGGCTTTTGTGTCTTCGCGCTCTTTGATCGTCTCGCGTTTGTCATGCAATTTTTTGCCCTTGGCAAGCGCGATTTTTACTTTTGCTCGCCCCTTCTTCAGGTAGATGGAGAGGGGAATACAGGTGAGTCCCTTTTCTTGGATACCGCTTGCAATTTTGCGAATTTCGCGTTTGTGCATCAACAGTTTGCGTTTTCGTTTCTCTTCGTGGTTGTAGATGCTTCCAAAGCGGTAGGGGGCAATACTTGAATTGACAAGCCAGAGCTCGTCATTATCGATCGTTACGTAGGCCTCTTGCAAGCCTCCGCCATGATCGCGCAGCGATTTAATCTCAGTGCCTTGCAAGACAATACCAGTCTCATAGGTTTCGAGAATTTCATACTGAAAGCCAGCCTTGCGGTTGGATACCAGCTCTTTGATTTCGTTTGACTCTTTCATGACAAAAATTCTAACAGCTTCTCGAAAATTGCACAAAATCGTATCTTCATAGGCCGAACTTTTTTAAGGGTGACATATGAAGTTTATCATCTCAAGACAAGAACTTTTGGAATTGGTGAGCAGTGTGCAAAACATTGTGGCGCCGAAGACCCCGATTCCTATTCTCTCAAATTTCTTGCTTGAGGCGCATGACTCTCGCCTGGTGCTTACCGCGACAGACCTCACAGTTGGCGTGCGCTGCACCGGCAGTGCCAAGGTGCTAGAGGCGGGCGCAACGACCCTGCCTGCAAGGCGTTTTGCCCAGCTTGTGCGCGAGCTTACCTCGTCACACCTCGAAATCTCCACCAATACCAAAGATGTCACCACCATCGTGGCCGATGCCTCGAGCTTTCGCATCCATGGCCTGCCAAGCCAAGAGTTTCCTGGCTTGCCAGACATGACGGGCGCCACTCGCGTGCCTTTCACGCAAGGCCAGCTCAAAGATGCCTTTTATCGCACCTCATTTGCGGTCTCAAAAGAGGATAGCCGCTACGTATTGACCGGAGTCTTCTGCCACCTTTCCAACGGCTCTGCAGTCTTTGTAGGTACCGATGGCAAGCGCCTGGCCAGAACCTCTATCCCCACCACGCTAGAATCCAAGGCCAATCACGAATGCATCATCCCCTTAAAGGCCGTCGAAGAGATCCTCAAAACACTCACCGACGAAAATGAGCCAGCTACGTTGAGCATTTTGGCAGATAAGATCGCCATCGAGGCCAACGACAGCATGATTGTAAGTAAACTTTTGACTGGCGATTATCCAGATGTCGACCGCGTGATTCCCAATCAGTCAAGCTGCGTCGTCTCGCTGCATCGCGAAGAGCTGATGTCGCTTTTGCGCCAAGTAGCGCTCTTTACCACCGAAGATAGCCAGTCGGCCCGCTTTACCTTGGCAAAAGGGGAGCTGCAGGTGATGGCCAATACCATGGATGTTGGTGAGGGCAAGGTGAGCATGCCGGCAAACTACGATGGCCAGCGCTTTGACATCGCCTTTAACCCACTCTATTTCCTCGACATTTTGCGCCACAGCAAAAACGAGACGGTCTCATTGGGCTTTACCGATGCCTACAACCCCGGTATCATCTCTGATGGCCAGTTGGCCTCGTCTCAAAAAGAGCTGCCAAATCCGCTCTTCGTTTTAATGCCGCTCAGACTTTCTGAAGAATAGTAAAAAATGCATCTTAAGCAGCTGTATGCGCGAAATTTTCGCAACATCGATGAGGTCCAGATCGACTTCATCGATGGTGTAAATGAACTGATTGGCGACAATGCACAAGGCAAAACAAGCCTGCTTGAGGCGCTTTTTTTGTGCATTACGGCAAGCTCATTTCGCTCGCTCCACTTAAAAGAGCTGATCCGCCATGCCGAAGCAGGCTTTTTTGTGGAGGCCTGTTTTGAAAAGGCAGGTGTCATGCACCAAGTTGGCATTAGCTACGATGGAGAAAAGCGGCGCGTCTTTTTAAATGGGGCCCCTTGCGATACCCCAAGCGTCCTTTTGGGATTGATGCCTGGCGTGGCATCGACCCCTGACGATATTGCCCTCGTCAAAGGGCAGCCATCGGCCAGGCGCCGCTTTTTGGATTTGCTGATTGCCCAGATCGATCCCGTCTTTGTGCACCATCTAAGCCGTTTCATGCGGGCTCTAAAGCAGCGTAATGTGCTCTTAAAGCAAAAGCAGATCGGCTCCATCTCCTGTTGGGAAGAAGAACTTTCGCGCTCGAGTGCCTACATTAGCTTGCAACGAAGAAGAGCCGTTGAGTTTTTGAGCCAAAGTGCGTCGGCGTTTTTTGCTGCCTTTTCCACCGAAAATGCCACTTTAGAGCTGGCTTACAATGCGGCCATACGCCCCTGTATCGACCTTGAAGCCTACCGCATGGCCTTTCTCAACGAGTATGAGCGCAAAAGAGCACAAGAGATTCAGTTGGGAGTCACGCTTGTAGGGCCACATCGCGATGACCTGCATATCCTCATCAACGCTAAATCTGCCCGCGACTTTGCCAGCATCGGCCAAAGCGCGCTAGCTGCCTCCGCCATGCGCCTTTCTGAGTGGCACTACCTAAAAAACGAGACCCAATCAAGACCACTAATGATTGTAGATGACTTTGGCAGCTCTCTAGATAGCACCAGAAGAAAAATGCTCTTCACAGAGCTTACCAAG
>Ga0187893_10007146_pt1 | contig 18529 bp, 8 predicted proteins | sample MA1701074metaG_FD_139574 | JGI IMG/M metagenome (GOLD analysis project Ga0187893, IMG submission 139574) | White microbial mat communities from a basaltic lava cave in the Kipuka Kanohina Cave System on the Island of Hawaii, USA - MA170107-4 metaG ... | reverse complement strand
CTCGAGGGCGCCGAGCACGACCACTTCACCTGCCGTTTCCTGTTGCACCTTCCACCTCCTTCATGAAGGGGTGGGGAGATTTCAATTGTCCGGAGTGGGGAGTTTAGAATTGCCGCTGACACGGGCCTCGCTCAAGACCGAGCTCGCCGACCTCGACGCCGCCTTGAAAGATGCCAGAAAGGCCGCTCGGATAGCCCCAACGCTTCCCGAGAAGCTGGAGCGACAACGCCAGGCCCGCTCGTTTGAGGCGAAGCGCGATGAGGCCTGGCGCACCTTCGACCAGGCGAGCCGCGAAATCGACCGCGAGAAGGATGCGCTGCTCGACGAGATCAGTCGGCGCCTCGAACAGAGCATTGAACAGGAACCGCTTTTCAGCTTGCGGTGGCGACTCTCGTAGTGAATGCAGAGGGATCATATGAGCAACCAAGTCTTGTGGCGGCGCCTCACGAAGACCGATTTCAACGCGATGCATGGAAAGGCATCACCTTATGGGCGTGGGGGAGGTGCCATGCACATTGCACTAGGCGTCCGAACCAACGCTTTTCCGATCGACGCATTCCTGAATGCCCCTGGTAGAAGAGAAGTAGCGATCGAGGCTTCGACAAGATCAGGAAACCGGGGACGGCGGACCCTCACGATTAGTAGTAATCCGCTGCGTAGAGGTGGGGAGTGGTTGATTCGCGATCAATTTGGCAATCGACATCCGGCTTGGTCGCCCGCCGCGGGCTTTCCGTCGACATACAACGCCGCAAGGCCGCCCTACATATTGATCTTTCGCGCGGGAGAAAACTTCCACGCGCGTTTTCTTGACAGCGCGAACATCGGCAAGCTAGAGAAAAAAACTATACCGGCCGAGCTTTTGTCGCAAACGAAAGGAATCATTCCAGCGCCCCTGGCCTTGTTGTCTGCTTTCGATGTTCCTTCGCAAACGTCTCTTGAAGCGTTCGACGAAGCCGCCGCGAACTACCAATCGGATGCGTTTGACCCGGCTAATATCTCTGACGGTCGCCGGAGAATAATTGCGGCGGTGCTACTCAGGCAGGGCCAGGGAGCCTTCCGGCGCAGACTGCTTACAGCATATGACAACATGTGCGCCGTAACGAGATGCGCCACGACATGGGTATTGGAGGCGGCTCACATATCACCCTATAGAGGGGTCAAGACGAACGACGTTTCTAATGGGCTGCTGCTTCGCGCCGACATCCACACGCTATTTGACCTTGGCCTGATCTCAATCGAGCCGAATGACCTCAAGGTCCGCGTGGCCAGCTTGCTACGCAGGTCCTCGTACGCCGCTTTCGACAGAACCAAGTTAGTCATTCCCGCGCGTGATGCACACCGACCAAGCCGGGCGGCGTTAGCGGAGCACTATGCCTCGTTTCAGCAATAAAGCGTCGACCGGCCGGGGATCACTCGTGAGTCCTTCGAGTCTAGGAATGAGAAACCCGTGATGGAACCAGAGAAGCTTCAACTTGCGACCTCGAGTATCGCTTTGGACCGCCAAGAGACGTTGCTGCGCCTATTTCCTGAAGTGGCCACCGAGGGTGGCAAGGTTGACTTCGATCGCTTGCGGCTGGCCCTTGGCGAGGTCGTCGACTCGGGCAAAGAACGGTTCGGGATGAACTGGCCAGGGAAGGGGAAGTGCTTCAACACTATCCAGGCGCCGAGCTTGGGAACGCTGCTGCCCTGCAGAGAAAAGAGTATCGACTTTGATCGGACCGGCAACCTGATCATCGAAGGAGACAACCTCGAGGTACTCAAGCTGTTACAGAAGGCCTATATAGGCAAGGTCAAGATGATTTATCTCGACCCGCCATACAACACTGGTAACGATTTCATTTATCCGGACGACTATGCAGAGAGTCTGCAGACCTACCTGGAATACACAGGCCAAGTTGATTCTGAGGGCCGCAGATTTGGCACGAATACTGACACTGATGGCCGCTTTCATTCCAAATGGCTGAACATGATGTATCCGCGGCTTTATCTCGCAAGGAACCTGCTGAAGGAAGACGGGGGAATCTTTGTCTCCTGCGATGACGGTGAGGTGCACAATCTTCGAGCGCTAATGAATGAAGTATTCGGCGAAGGCAATTTCGTCGCCCAGTTTGTATGGAAGGCGCGCAAATTCAGCGACACACGAGCAACCACAAATGTATCGACGGACCACGAGTACATCGTCGCGTATTCGAAGAGTAGCGAGTTCTCCTTGCGTGGGAGAGAGAGAGACGAGTCAAAGTTTTCGAATCCTGATGACGATCGGCGTGGTGCTTGGATGAGTAGGAGCATCCTCGGTCTGGCAACAAAGGACCAGCGCCCCAATCTCCATTACGAAATCGTCGAACCGGAAACCGGCCGCATCTTCGCGCCGAACCCGGCAACCGGCTGGCGATACTCGCCCGAGAAGATGGCGCAGCTGATTGGGGATGGACGAATTCTTTTCCCAAAGAAGGACGACGGAAGGCCCAGGGAAAAGAAGTTTCGGAACGAGATGCAATCGGAGCACATTGCATTTCGATCGATCATTGACGACGTTCACACGGCCGACGGAACACAAGAGGTTCGTGCGCTGTTCGGAGCAGACGTTTTCCCGTTTCCGAAGCCGTCGAAGTTGATAAGGACGATGATTCAGCAAGTTTTAGACGATGGAGACATTGTCCTCGATTTCTTTGCTGGCTCCGGTTCGACCGCGCATGCAGTCCTGGATTTCAACAGAGAGACTGGCGCGAGAAACAATTACATACTGATCCAGCTTCCGGAGAGCACTAACCAGGGTGACTATTCGACGATTGCGGATATATGTGAGGAACGCGTCCGCCGTGTTGTGAGAGGACTGAGATCAGAAGAGAGCGAGAACCTGGACTTGGGCGCCACGGGTGATCGAGATCGAGGATTTCGCGTGTTCAAGCTGGCAGAGTCCAATTTCAAGACGTGGAACGCGGACGTGCCCAAGGATGCGGGAGCTCTCACGAGGCAGCTCGAGCTGCACGTGGAACATGTCCGCGAGGGCCGCAGCCCCGACGATCTGCTCTACGAAATTCTGCTCAAGAGCGGGTTTCCGCTTACCACGGGGGTGGAAAAGGTCGAGCTTGCGGGCAACTCCGGCTATAGCGTGGCGGGCGGCGCACTATTGATCTGTATTGAGCGTCCGTTGACCCTGGAAGCCCTCCGTGCCATGGCAGCGAGAAAGCCGGAGCGTGTGGTCTGCTTGGATGAGGGCTTTGCTGGCAATGACCAGCTCAAGGCCAATGCCGTGCAGATCTTCAAGACGCAGGGCGTTACCAGCTTCAAGACGGTTTGAGGCCGGACGGCGTGAAGCTTCAATTCGACGCCAACCAGCAGTTTCAGCTCGACGCCGTCACCGCGATCACGGAACTGTTCGACGGGCAACCCCAGGGCGCACCAGACTATGCGGTGATTCAGATGGATGCCGGCGAGGGACTCTTCGCCGGGCAGGACCGCAGCGAGCTCGGCGTCGGTAATCGGCTCTTGCTCGCCGAGGACAAGCTGCGCGAGAACCTGCGGGCCATTCAGACCCGAAACGACATCGAGATCGCCGCTCCTGAGGCACCGCCGGACGCATGGGAACTGTTCGACGGTGCCGCTAATCAGGCGCGTTCCTGCCCGCACTTCTCCGTAGAGATGGAGACCGGCACCGGCAAGACCTATGTGTATCTGCGCACCATCTTCGAGTTGGCACAGCGCTACAGCTTCCAGAAATTCATCATCGTGGTGCCGAGCGTGGCCATCCGTGAGGGAGTTCTTAAGAACATCGAGATCACGGCCGAGCACTTTCGGGCGCTCTACAACAACCTTCCGTTCGAGCACTTCGTCTACGACGCGAGGAAAGTGAATCGGCTGCGCCAGTTCGCGACCAGCAACACTTTGCAGATTCTGGTCATTAACATCGACGCATTCCGCAAGAACTTCGCCGGCACAGAGGCTGAACAGAAGAGCAATGTGATCTACAAGGAGAGCGACAAACTCTCTGGGCGACAGCCGATCGAGTTTGTGCAGGCTGCCCGGCCGATCGTCATCATCGACGAGCCGCAAAGCGTGGATTCCACGGACAAGGCGCAGGAGGCCATCAAGGCGCTCAACCCGCTCTGTACCCTGCGGTATTCCGCGACTCACCGAAACCCATACAACCTAATCTACCGCCTTGACCCTGTGCGCGCGTTCGAGCTGCGCCTCGTCAAGCAGATCGTCGTGGCCAGCGCGGTGGCGGAAGGCGCGGCGAACGATGCCTTCGTGCGCGTGGAGGGCATCGACTACAAGAACGGCATCAAGGCGAGGCTGCGCATCCACGTGCAGTCCGCGGGCGGCCCCAAAGAGAAGGCCGTTACGATCAAGAATGGAGCTGATCTGTTCGCACTCTCCAACGAACGGGCGAGCTACGCGCAGGGGTATTCGGTAGCCGAGATTAGTGCCGAACCCGGTAGCGAGTTCATCCGCTTCAGCAATGGGCGCACCCTCAAGCTAGGGGGGGAGCAGGGCGGGCTACGCGACGATGTATGGCGCGCGCAGATCAAGCACACCATCAAGAAGCACTTGGATAAGGAGCTACAGGTGCGGGCGCGGGGAATCAAGGTCCTGAGCCTGTTCTTTATCGACCGGGTGGCCAATTACCGCGACTACGACGGGTCAGGCCAACCGATCGCGGGCAAGTTCGCCGAGGCTTTTGAGGCAGAGCTCGCGGCCCTCGCGAAGGACGCGCGCTATCGTGAGCTGGAGTGGCTCCAGCAGCCGATCAAGAAGCTGCATAACGGCTACTTCGCCCAGGACAAGAAGGGCATCCTCAAGGACACGCGCGGCGACACGCAAGCTGACGATGAGGTCTACAACCTCATCATGAAGGAGAAGGAACAGTTGTTGTCGATGGACGAGCCGTTGCGGTTCATCTTCAGCCACTCGGCGCTGCGCGAGGGTTGGGACAATCCTAATGTTTTCCAGATCTGCACGCTCAACGAGACGCAGAGCACCGTGAAGAAGCGGCAGGAGATTGGGCGGGGCTTGCGCCTGCCTGTGGACCAGAACGGGCAGCGGATCTTTGACGAGACTGTTAACAAACTCTACGTCATGGCGAACGAGAGCTATGAAGATTTCGCGCGGGCGCTACAGACGGAGTACGAAGACGATTGCGGCGTGACCTTCGGCAAGGTCCCGCTAACGGCACTTGCCAAACTCTTTCGCGTTGTGGAGGGTAAGGAAGAGCACATCGGCCGCGAAGCCGCGGCGGGGATTCGCTCGAGCCTGATCGAGCAGAAGATGCTGGATAGCGACGGCCGCATCCAACCGACCTTTGACCCCAAACGGGCGGACTTCAAGCTTGTTCTCCCCGAGGCGCACCAAGACCTGGCACCGGCCGTGATTGACCTGTTGTCGTCGTACCAGATTGAGCGGCATATCCGACGCGAGCAGGACGACAAACCGAACCGACTCAAGAAGGACGTGACCATTAGTCCTGAATTCATTGCGCTCTGGGACCGGATCAAGCCTAAGACCACGTATCGGGTCGAATTCGAGACCGAGAAACTCGTGACACGCGCCGTCGAGGCCCTGAAGAATATGGAAAAGATCGAGATTCCCAACATCTCAGTGACGACGGGTCAGCTCGGGGTAGTGAAAGGCGGTGTGACGACAACAGCGGTTTCGGCTGCTCGCGAGAACGTATCGCTCGGGTACCTCCCGATACCGGACGTGCTGGCGTATCTCCAAAACGAGACCGAACTTACCCGATCCACGCTCGTGCAGATTCTCAAGGCCTCCGGTCGGTTGTCGGAGCTCTTCAACAATCCGCAGCGCTACATGGATGCTGTTGCATCCACTCTCAAGCACGAGTTGCACCGACTATTGATCGGCGGCATCAAATACGAGCGCATCGACGGTGGCCCCGGCGCCGAGTGGGAGATGGTGTTGTTTAAGAACGAGGAGTTAATCAACTACCTGACCGCGCTCCAAATAAAGAAATCAGTCTACGAGTATGTCCCGTATGACTCAGAAATTGAACGCGAATTTGCAAAGCGGCTGGATGAACGCGAGGACATCAAGCTCTTCGTGAAGCTCCCGCGATGGTTCGAGATTGACACGCCCGTCGGCAAGTACAACCCTGATTGGGCCATCCTCAAGCACGATGGCCAGGCGCTCTACCTTGTGCGGGAGACGAAGGGAACCCGGGACTTCCTGAAGCTGCGGACCTCAGAGGCTGACAAGGTTCGTTGCGGTCAGAAACATTTCGAGGCGATCGGCGTCCCTTTCGACGTAACGGTTTCGGCGGATGAGGTCTAGCGAGGCTCGGAACGGAACAACAAGTGAGTGATCTCGCTATGTGGCGCACAGACCGATTGAGCTTGGCGGCGAGGCGCTCTGGGGACACATGAGGAGCGAGGGGAGCCTCACCTAAGATCATCGTACCTAGCACGAGTGTCAGTCGGGTCGGGGAAATGCGACTTCTAAAACACCTCCCGGTGACTCGCTGCCCGCTGTACAGGGGATCGCCGGGACCTTTGGCGCGGGAGCCTTCCGGGATCGGTATCGAGTGCTTGAGCGCTTGCGGGCACGGGGGGGAGTCTGATGACAAGAAGCTCGAACGTGTTTGTGCGCGAGTACCTTGAGCGCGTCTCCTGGAAGCTGCTTGAAGAGCATCGTCCCATCGTCAGGAGAATGATCCGTGGGCACGCAGGGGTTTATGCGCTCTACAAAGGGGAGAAGTTGTACTACCTTGGTCTCGCGAGCAACTTAATGGGGCGCGTGAATCATCACCTCAAGGATCGTCATCGTGGGAAATGGGACCGGTTTAGCGTATATCTGACAACCGACGACGCGCACATTCGGCCGTTGGAAGCGATGATGCTCCGGGTCATCAATCCGGCCGGGAACCGAGTCAAGGGACGCTTACGGGGCGCGCGGGACCTCGCGCGGGTGATGAAGCGTCAGATGGAGGAGCGCGCGAGAGACGAGACGGCATCCCTGCTCGGGGGGCGATTTGTTTCCCATCGCCGTCGCTCGAAGATGCGTGCCACAAAGGGAACGCTCGTGCTCGCCGGGTTGGTTGAAAGGCCCATGCGGCTTGTCGCGACCCACGAGAGCAAGCAATACAAGGCGTCATTGCGGCGCGACGGCCGAATCAGCTACAAGGGCAAGCTATACAACTCGCCGTCGCGCGTCGCCTGTGTGATTCTCGGGCGCGGGACGAATGGCTGGCACTTCTGGCGCTTTCGCAACGCGAGGGGACAGTGGGTGAAGCTCGCTACGCTAAGAACGGCGTAGTTCGGGCCGGCGGCGGTCCAGCTGTGTCTACCCGACCTCTAAGCCCGAATGTGCCGAGGGACAGGACATCCCATCCTAGACCGACTGCGTAAGAACGCCCAGAGCCAGGGACCGCATGCAAGCTAATCCGAGATCGCTTGACGCGCTTTTCAGCTCGCAATTGCGATATGTGGTGCCGATGTTCCAGCGGCTTTATGTTTGGCAAGAGATACCCCAGTGGACTACGCTATGGGAAGACGTGGTCGAGAAGGCAGACCTTCAGATCGCGGGGATCAAGTCGAATGCACACTACCTCGGGGCATTGATCATCGAGGGCGTTCGGCCAAGCTCGCCACGCGAAGTAAAGCGTTTCCTTGTCATTGATGGGCAGCAGCGACTCACGACGCTTCAGCTGCTTTTCTGCGCCTACCGCGACTTGGCACGCAAGCACGAGTGGCGGACGCTTGATCGCGCGACAACGCGGTACCTCGAGAACCCCGATGCAGATGTGATGGAGCATCCGGAGCAGGAGCTGTTTAAGGTGTGGCCCACCGCGCTCAACCGGGACATCTTCAGCCGAATCCTCTCAGCGGGCAGTCGCGCGGCTGTAGAGACCCAATTCCCGCTGGTGCGGTTGCCTCGAAGGCGCTTGCCGCAGCCGCGAAGTAATCTGGTGGAGGCGTACCTATACTTTTCAAAGAGCATCGACGGCTGGATCGCACAGACGGCCACTAGATTCGGCAAATCAGAGGAAGACTGTGCGTTTGGACTACTTCAGGCTCTGCAGCAGGATTTTTGTGTGGTCGAGATTGCTCTGTCTGAGGGCGACGACTCTCAGGAGATCTTCTACTCGCTGAACTCCCAGGGCCGACCGCTTTCGCAGTCTGACCTGTTGCGCAGCCTCATATTCATGCGCGCCGAAAAAGAGAAACTCGATCGTGACGCGATTTTCGCCGACTACTGGAGTAAGTTCGAGACGGATTTTTGGAGTAGTGAGGTCAAGCGAGGCGGGCGGAGCTACTCGCGCCTCGATCTGGGCCTGAGATTTTTCCTGATGGCTAAGATCGGCGAGCTGGTAGACGCTCGTCGGGTCAATGAGGAGTATCGCCGCTGGATCGCCGTTCAACCTCCGCACTATGCCTCAGTGCGTGATGAGCTTGCCGACTTCGCTAGGCACGGCGACGTATACCAACGTTACGAAAGCGCGTCACCTGCAGCATTGCCAAGCACGGACTTGCACCGAGTCCTACTTGACTTCGATGTCTCCACCGCGTTGCCGCTCGTGCTCTATCTGGAGCTCGATGCCGGATTGAGCGCTCAGCAGATCACAGAGTGCCTTTCGGTCGTCGAATCCTTCATTGCTCGGCGCCTGTTCACGGGGGAGGAAACGAAGGAATACAACAAGCTCTTCGTCGAGGTTATCGGTAGCCTCCGCGGTGTATCCGGAGAGCAAGTCAACACAACATTGAGCAACAAACTGTTAACAGGCGGGGGTGTCACACGTCACTGGCCTACGGACGAAGAACTCACGGAGAAAGCAATCAGTAGAGAGGTGTTCTCTGATTTGAGAACACCTGCGCTGCGGTTAATTCTCGAACGCCTTGAGATCATGCAGCGATCCAAGAAGAGCGAGGGTGCAGACATTCCACAAGGACTCCAGGTCGAGCACGTGCTGCCACAGAATTGGGCTTCGCATTGGCCGCTGAAGGGGAAGACTATTCCTGCGAATGTTGTCGCCGCTCCGTATTTGGCGAAGGACGAGCTCGGCGAACTCCAGGAGCCAATCAGACACCGCAACGCGCGATTGCAGACATTAGGAAACTTGACGTTGCTGAACAAGTACTTGAACCCCGCGGCCAGTAACGGCGCCTTCGAGACCAAGCTAGTGGAGTACAAGCACTCGGTGCTGCGACTCAATAGGTACTTCGACGGAATGACGAGTTGGGACGAGGACGCCATCAGCCAGCGAGGGAGAGCGCTTGGGGAGTTGCTTTGCCGGATCTGGCCGCGGCCGGGCGGGCCCGTGTGAGGGGGCGCGGATGGTCGACTCACCTCAACGCGCCAGAAGGTGCGTTCGCCTCGCATGTTCCCACGCGAGCAGGCCCTGGTGGAGTGAGCGCCCGTGTCCGGAGACGCGGAGGCAATGCCAGAAATCTTCAGACCTGGATGCCGCTGTGAAGTCGGCGTGTGGTCTTTGGGTTTCGTGGGCAGAAGGCGCTCGCACTATTTTGGCAAGAGGTGCTTCCAACTAAGATGGCTAGGATGCCAGGCACGGCGGTATCGTCGGAAAGAACAGGATGAGAATTCACCTCGCGCAGATCTTCTACAAGCCTGCTTACTTCGACGCTGGTGTCGACTACCTTGCCGAACCGTCGGGTGAGGTATCGAGTAAGCCTCTCGCTAGCCTAAAGGAAGTACCCGAAGTGGAAGCGGCACTTCTGGATCTAAAGACTTCCTACATAAGACACGTCAGGGAAAAGCTGGCGGCCATCGTCGCCTGGAGCGCGTCGCGGGGCGCAGATGTCCTGGCTCTTCCAGAGTACTCCGTGCCAACGGAGTGCTTGCGTGATGTGCATAGCGCGGCCACCAGTCATGATCTGTGTGTCGTCGCAGGAAGTCATAGGGTTCGACCAAGCACCGAGTCTCAGCAAATCTACCTGGACGTAGGGGCTAGAGCGCTTCCCGAGACGGGGTCCGCCGTGTGTCCCGTCATCCTTCCGGGAGCAGGTTGCGTACTCGCGAGTAAGCTCTGCCGCTCGAAGTGGGAGGGCTCGCTAAACGTGCCCACAGCATCAGTACCGACCAAGTTTCGTCTGCAGAGCGGAGCGACGGGCGTGAACTGCGGTGTCCTGCTGTGTATCGACTCCCTCGACCTGGAAGTAGCTGGACGGATGTTCGAGCGTGAGCGGCCGTCCATTCTGTTCTGCCCGTCGCTGTCTCCGACGACTGAGCCATTCGCTGCTGTCGGACAGCTGTCAGCGCTTAGTGAAGTCCTTTTCTGCTACGTGAACGATGCGCAGATGGGAGGGACTTTCTTCAACATACCGTCTGGCTGGCGCACCATAATTGAAGGTGGAACGCTCGCAAATTTCTCTATGCCGCGCGGGGTTGAGGGCGTGCTCGAACTCGACGTGGATCCTGCAACTTTCTTTGAGAAGAAGGGGGTCCTGTCGGGAGGTGCGGGCGTTAAGCCCCCCGTGAGCTTTCAGGTTGTTTACTCTCGCGAATCGCCGGCAAAAACAGAACTGATCAAGCTTCGAGAGGACTTGACAACGTGGATCCAGCACACGGACATCCCCACTGCCCTTGATTGGCTTGACTCATTCATTGTTGACCATGGACCGCGAATGCCCGAGCTCTTGCTACGGAACTTGCGCGACCTGCGGTACCGTCACTTGCCCATGTACGACGGGAACTTGCAACGAGTCGTCGATGCGACCGAGGTAATCGAAGTGTCCTCCCTGCAGGGCACGAGGACCCATTTCTCCGTAGTCACCCAACAGGCAATTGGACTACTGGCGGACCAACTAAAGAATTCTAACTACGACCGGTTTTCGGAGTTGATGCTCGGATGCCTCGGAGACCTCAAGAGACGCCAGCGGGCGCTTCCCCCGCTCCCAGCGACGGGCCTAGCGCTCGATAGCCCCGACAAGGCGAGCCCGATTCCCGAGTTTCCAAGACCTCGCAGCACGGGATTCGACATCAGTCACTTCCAAAATAGAGGGTCAGAGCTCGATCAACTCCGTGATTTTTTTGCAGATCCGGACACACGGCTGGTCGCGATTACTGGCCCTCTGGGGATCGGCAAGGCGGATCTCGTGCGTGCTGCCTTCGCAAAGCAATTCACCGACTGGGACATGACGTGGATCCAAATTGCTGCAGAGACCCGTGTTCCTAGGTTAATCGCAGAGATAGGGTATCCACTCGGTGTGCCGCTAGACATCGACGCCCTATCAACTGCGTCACACGAAGTATTTCGCGGCAAGGTGAGGAAGGTTGTCGAGGCAATCTACGATCGAGAGCGACATGCATTTATCATCAGTGATCTCGATAGCATCTTGCGTCGCGCCAATGTGCGCGACCTGAGGCAGCTCTCAACCCTGTTCGACGAAGCTTCTGCTCCGAGGGAATTTGTTGGTAGCAAGGTCTTTATACTGAGTAGTCAATGGCTGAAGAGGGAGTGGATCAGTCGGAAGGGCGTGAAGCATCTGCATCTGCCGCGACTTAAGGATCTCTATGTCCGAAGGATTCTAGAGTTCAGCACGCGCAGAGCGGGGACGATCAAGCAAGAGTCTGTACCAGAGCCACCGCAAAAGCTCTTGGATCTTATCGACGGTCATCCGTTATCTGCGAAGCTGGCGGTTGAGTTCGCGACTGACCAAGGCCTGGCGAAGCTTGGCGACGACGCGGAGATCGCAGCGGCTGCTGGGCATATCGCGACGGTATTGCTCAAACATGCGGCTCTAACGTCTGAGGATGACACCGCGCTCCGGCGGCTATCCGTCTTCAGGATCCCCGTAAGCGAAGGTCTGGCAGCTAAAGTCACGTTGTTAGACTCGATTCTCGTTGCATGGAGGAAACTATCTGAACGATCAGTCGTCGACTACGATGGCGAGTTCTTTCGCATGCACGAGGCGATTCGGCGGTATTACTACGATCGAATCGCGCCCAGCGAGCGTTCTGAACTTCATCGCGCAGCTGCTGGCTACTTCAACCGTGCCTATAGTGACCAGCAAAATGTTGAGTCAAGTGGTCGGGATCCGAGCATCGTATGCGAGCTCATCCATCACCTAGTGATGTCGGGACAGAAGGCGGACGCGCTGGGATTACGGGATCTCGTGCTCACAGAGTTGAAAGAAACGGCGCGCACCATCTATAGGCGCTGGCGTGACTATGACCGAGCCCTGGAACTGTATCGGTTCATGGCGGAAATCGCGCCAAACGACGTGTCGGTTCGAGCGTATGTTGGGCGTTGCTACGCGCGCTTACGTATGTGGGCCGAGTCGGACAAGGAGTTTCAGCAGGCGATCGTTGTCGCCAGCAAGACTGGGGAGCGGGTCGCATGGGTGTACCGAGATTGGGGGCACATTCGTTCGCGCTTCCAGTTTTACCCTGAAGCAATTGACCATCTAAGCGCGGCATTGAAAGCTGACCGCGACGCTCCACCTGACCCATCTATCCACGCGGCCCTAGCGTATGTGTATTGGAAGATGGGAGAGTTCGACCTTGCAGCGGAGCAATTTGAGGAGGCGCTCCGAGCAAACGCCGGGCACGGCTACACGCTGACGTACTATCCAAGGTTCCTTGAGCAGCGCGGCAATCACGAGTACGCGGCAGAGCTTCGGCGCAGGCGGGCACGAGTTGACGCAGATCAGCCCTATGCATCGCGGACCGAAGAAGAAGATGAGCTTGAGTACGAAGATGAGTAACGAAAGGAAGCGGTACGGGGCCACGCCGGGCAGCGTAACGCGTAACGCGTGAGCGCGGAGACGCGAGCAATTCTCCAGACGAAGATCACCGTCCGAGATGTGCATAACACGAGGGCAGTCTACGAAGCGAATCAGTCGCGGGATCTCCTCTACAGAATAACAACAGAGCTTGTGGCGCTCTCGCTAAGGGGCAAGACGAGGCTCAATACTGCTGAAGCGCTCGTTGTGCTGCTGCAGACCTGCAATCGAGACTACTACCGCTTTCGAAAGTTCAGCGGTCAGCATTTCACGGACATCGCCGCGCGAATCAACTCGCACAAAGTGGATCTCCGGGAGCGATCGCATGTCGTGGTGGGTATACAAATGCAACGCGCAGCAGCTGGATTACCAGGGCGATTGGGGCGATTGGGACGACTTTTTCGAGCACAACAGAAAACGATGGGGATCAACGAAATGGGTTCCGGCGCTCGCCAAGCTCAAGATTGGCGACCTGATCATTGCTTATCAGACTGACCGGAATGAGCTGGTCGGCCTGGCGAAGGTTCGGCAATCTTGCCAGCAGGATACATACCTGTATCTTGATCCCATGGAAACTCTTGGGGTCAAGGTTCGTCCGCTCAAGCGTGCCGATCCCCAGATCTCTGCCATCCCGGCGCTTAAGCCGGGCCCTATCCAGACGGTTTACGAGGTATCCGACTCGGATGCGCGCCGGCTACTCGCTGCCGCCGGAGCGAAGTCTATAACCACATCCGGAGCGGCTCCCCGCGTCCGGCGCACGGAAACCGCCAAGACCGCTCGGCCGATTTCCGGGGATAAGCTTTACCAATTACGTGCGCGCCAAGCATTACCGCTGCTCGTGCGTCAAGCACGCGCGGCGACTCCGATCTACTACTCTGATTTCGCGCACGAACTGGGGATGCCCAACCCACGCAATTTGAACTACGTTCTTGGCAGTATTGGAACAGCGCTTGAGCGTCTATCGAAGAAATGGAAAGAAAAGATCCCTCCGATCCAATGTTTGGTAGTGAACAAGGCAACTGGACTCCCCGGTGAAGGAATCGGCTGGTTCATCACAAAGAAAGACGATTTCCGAAAGCTCCCACGGAAACAGCAACGCTTCTTGGTGCATGCGGAACTGCAGAAGGTCTTCGGCTACCCCAGGTGGAGCGACGTCCTTCGTGAGCTGAAGCTTCAACCCGTGCAATCAGACTTTTCGCGTCTTATCACGCAGGTCGCCGGGTTCCGCGCAGGTGGCGAGAGCGAGGATCACAGACGCCTCAAGCTTTATGTCGCTGCACACCCGGAATCCGTGGGCTTGGGTCCGGGTGCTTCGGCGGGGATAGTAGAGCATCCGCTTCCATCGGGAGACACTGTCGACGTCTTGTTCCAGACTAGAGGCGACTGGGTCGCAGTCGAGGTGAAGTCATCCCTGTCAAGCAGCCTAGACATCGCACGAGGGCTATTCCAATGCATCAAGTACCGCGCCGTAGTTGAGGCCGTACAAGCAACTGAGAATCTGGATCAAAATGCCCGAGCAATCCTCGTGCTTGAGAGCACGCTCCCGACCGATCTAGTCGGAGTCAAGAACACTTTGGGCGTAGAAGTTATCGAAAACATGTTGCCTCGTGATGGCTAACCCAGCGCTTTGGGCTTAGCTAGGCGCCCGACAGCACGGCTATTGGGTACGCTCGACGCTTCAGGTCCCCTGCTACCGCTCAACGCTTGCGATGAGCGACCGTTTTCCGGCCAGGCGAGTGGCGGCTCTCGGAAATCGTGGCAGACAGCTTAGGGTCGAGACAACGGCGTCGAGAGGTCTTGCTGAAGATGACACGGGCGGCCCTCGTGCCGCGAAGGTGACCCTGGTCCTTTAGGCGAACGGTTACGCGTCCTCGACCGGCGTGCGGGTCCGTGGAATTAACCTGTCTGCTGCCGGAGTCTTGCCGGATTCGGTGCAGCGCTGTTATGCATCGTCCCGCAAAGTTCGCAACGGGCGGCCCTCGCCGGACTGAGTTACATCAATAACTTGCGCTCCGAGATTCGTCCTACGAACCAGGGGGTCGTGGGTTCAAATCCTGCCGGGCGCGCCAGGGGCACTAGTGAAAGACTAGTGGACAACAAGTGGTGAAGTAGTGGGCGGGGTAGTGGACCAACTAGTGGATATAGGAGTGGAGGCTCGAGTCTCTCTCTACGATACTCCTGTTCGATAAGCGCCAGTCTTCAGACGGAGAGGTGCCCGCGAATGTGGAGATCCTGAGACCGACAATGTAGTCGACGAAGATTTGGGCCATCACGCGGCACGCTTAGGCGCCATTTGTTTTGCCTTGGAAGCTTAACAGTAATCACCATTGACTCCGGCAAGGGTCCAGCAGAGATCCGCCGGGGCGCCAAGCCCTCCGCTTCGAGATCAGAAGTCAGCGACTTCATCGCTGGCCGCTTTCCTCCCGAGCTTGAGCAGCAATTCGTTGGCAATGTGCTCTTCGCCCCCAGACCGCATTCTCGACGGCCATGCGTCGGAGCAGCCTGCCGGGCACGATCAGGCGAGGAAAGAATTCCAGATCGCCGCAGCAGGCCGAGACGAGGACTTCTGCGAACCATCACCCTTGACGGTTTCCCATCGGCGAAATTTGCCCTCGGTGGGTGGAGGTCCAGAGTGCTATGTTAGACGAGGCGAGTTGTCGGGAGGGGAGGGCCTATAGCCGCGGTCAAATAGAACAACTATTGGAGCTGCCCAAATCTTGCCGGACTTCGTGCAGCAATGTTATGCGTTGCCCTGCAAAGCCCGCAACGGGCGCCCCTCGCCATGATGAGTTACTTCAATACTTGCGCTCGTGGATCCGCCCAAGAAAGCCATTCCGAATACATCGACCGGAAGCTGATAGGCTAAATTTGTAGATTGGGTCTCTTGGAGCTTCGCTACTAAATTGCGGTTCTCGATAGTAGGGCGAGGGGAGCATGAAGCACTTTCAGGAAATATTAACTACGCTGGGGGCGAGTCAGGTTTCGCAGCCTGCAGAAAACGACAATTGGAGCTTCTGGGCTGCTGAGTATCGAACGCCTGTCTCTATCGTTCGCGGAAACTACCTGTATCTAAACTACAGATGTCCACTTATCGAGGCAACCCAGGAAAACATTGGGAAATGGCGTACCTTGGGTGGAGGCGGCGGATATGAAGTAATTGTCGCTCCGAGAAGTCCGCTCGCAAGAAATTTGGAACAAACGAAATCCACGTTTCAAGGGCACAGCATCAAGACGAGTCGGCAGCTGCTCCTTGACAGCTATCTCAAGGATTTTTCGCCTAAGCCATTTCAAACTGCCGACTATTACATCGACCCAGACATTCTTTTGGAGTCTGGGGAATCTGTACATGAGGCCAGCCTCTATTTGAGGCGTTGGATGACCGGGGCCAGGACAAGTGGGAAGTCAAAATCGTTCGGGATCTTGACAGCGAATGGCGGGGTCGGAAAGACAACTGTAGCCCGAAGGCTCTGCGACAGAATCCGAACGTACGATTCAACGGCTATCCCAATCTTGATTGAATCCGATCAATGGAAGAGCCTTATCCAATCAACTATAACGGTGCCTGCCCTTCTCGATCTTGCAATATCTAATCGAATCGAGAGAGCAAATCGATTGCTCTCAAATGAAATTGCATTGCGAGTTTTGGCCCAAGAGCGCTTGTTCGTAGTCATATTCGACGGCTTCGACGAGCTGTGCGTAAGCCCAGCTTGCGCCTATCGCCCCGGCGAAGTAATTGCAGAGCTTTCTGACATGCTTACGCCAGAGGATGAATTAGGACAGGCGCGAGTTTTGCTGACCACTCGAGAGACATACTGGAACTCCATTTCAGACGAAATGGAGTTGGATAAGCTTGAACTGTTTCGTCTGAGAGGATTCGACAACGAACAGCGCAAGCACTACTTCGACGTAAGGCTTCCTGATCAACGAGAGCGAGATCTCGCTCTGAGAGTCTCGAAGGAGGTGGGAGGTGGTGTATACGGCGGCGCGTTTACCGAGGATCTCAATGAAGAGCGACCTTCAGGGGTTCCTTTCGTATTGGATCTAATTGCGCGATACGTGCATGAAAATCCGGACGCGGAGATCAATCCGTACAAAGCTGACCCTCTAGAAGGATTGTTGATTGATATTTGCCGACGAGAGAATCGTAGGCAAAGGCTCGACATTGACCCAGAACGGCAATTGATGTTCTTCGAGGAGTACTTTCGCGCTTACCCCGATGGGACGACATTCGATGGCTTAAAGGTCTTCTTGCAAATAGTTTGTTCCGTCGCTGACTCTGGCGTTATCCAGCGGTTCACCAGTCATGTACTGTTGATCGGCAATAAGAAGAAAGACAATTACGCTCCGCGCTATGAAGTATTGAGGGTCTATTTCATTGCTCGATTTCTGGCGAAGGGGTTGGCGGATCTCGCTGAGAAATCGGAACGCCAGAAAATCACACGAATTCTTGCGGAAAATAGCGCTGGGAAAACGCCGGTTCTTTCCTGGCTTGTGCGACAGCTGATGATTCTCGATAAACCACAACTGGCGCAAGCGATGTATCACGCTATTCGGATCATCAATGAGGAAGCGGATCTTGAAATACGCAGAGCATCGTCAATGGCACTTTTCCATCTTGCGACAAGCTTGATTGCGGGTACTAACAAAAGAGAACGGTCCGAGGCCCTTTTTCATATCTTAGGCGCAAAGTTTACAAACGGGATGTTTGTACTCTCGAAGCACTGCGTTACTGGGAATGTCCGTGGCTTGGATCTGTCGAATTGCCATTTCGTAGATTGCAAATTTATCGATTCGGAATTTAAGAACTGTCGATTTGGTCCGCAAACGAAATTTAGTGGTTGCAGTTTCGAGGGGACGATCGATTTTGAGGGATGCGAATCGGCCAATGAGGTGGAATTGGAAGGAGATTGCACATACTCGAAAGAGTCCGAATACGCACTTACAAAGTTGAAGAATCGCGGGATTCGGCTGGAAGTTCGAAAGGGATTCGCAGAGGACGCAATTACTCGAGCACTGAAGAAACTGAAGGCAGGCTATGGTTTTAAGTCCATAAGGTATCGGAATCACGCAAGCGGATTCGGAGCCGGTAATCCATATAACAAAAAAGTATGGGAATTGCTGTTTAAGCAGAAGATAGTCGAGCGCCATGAAATATCGAACGTAGATGAAGGTGGAATTAATATTGTCGATAGCAAGGAAGTCCGCGGCGAAGTAAGCGCATATTTGGACAATGCGGTCTTAGGGCCGCGTCTTGCCGCTGTTCTCAATGAATTGATTGGATAGTAGCCTTGGGGTGATCTGGGGCGGGAATCTCGGACCGAACGCGGCGTTAGTCTTCCGGCAAACTGGACCTTAAGACAAGGGGGTAAACCGCTCCAGGAATTCGGACCAGTTCAAGCGGTAGTTTCCGACGCCCAGTGAACCCGAGGACGGTCGGTTAGGAGTGCTCGCCAGCTCTCACGCGTGGCGAAAGTCGGAGCAGATCGGCTGCCGGAACTTTGCCGAACTCAGTGGTGCGCTGTTATTCCCAGTCCTGCAAAGTTCGCAACGGGCGCCCCTCGCCGGATTGAGTTACTTCAATAACTTGCGCTCGTGGATCCGTCCTACGAACCAGGGGGTCGTGGGTTCAACTCCTGCCGGGCGCGCCAGACCAATGAAGGGGTTGCATCATGCGACCCCTGGTTCGTTCCGAGCGGGGGACTTCCTTCGAACTGTCAAGGGCAACCCAAATTTCCCCAGTTGTGGCAATCGAATACTCCCCACCCTGGTTAGGACTCTGTCTCTTCGGTTCGGACCAAGCCGGCTTTCAGCTTTTCCTTCAGCCGGTACGAGTT
>Ga0187893_10007145_pt1 | contig 18531 bp, 14 predicted proteins | sample MA1701074metaG_FD_139574 | JGI IMG/M metagenome (GOLD analysis project Ga0187893, IMG submission 139574) | White microbial mat communities from a basaltic lava cave in the Kipuka Kanohina Cave System on the Island of Hawaii, USA - MA170107-4 metaG ... | reverse complement strand
GGCATCATCGGCGGCGGGCCGGCGATCGCCAAGCTGCGGCAGCAGATCCGCCAGTACGCCGGCTCGCCCTTCCCGGTGCTGATCGAAGGCGAATCGGGCAGCGGCAAGGAGCTGGTGGCCGCCTCGCTGCACGGCCAGAGCCCGCGCGCGGCGAAGCCCTACCTGGCGCTCAACTGCGCGGCGATCTCGCCCACCCTGGTCGAGCCCACGCTGTTCGGCTATGCCAAGGGTGCGTTCACCGGCGCCGCCAACCACCGCGCCGGCTACTTCGAGGACGCCCGCGACGGCACCTTGTTCCTGGACGAGATCGGCGAGCTGCCGCTGGAGCTGCAGGCCAAGCTGCTGCGCGTGCTGGAAAACGGCGCCTACCAGCGCGTGGGCGAGACCAGTACGCGCACCAGCCAGGCGCGCGTGCTGGCCGCCACCAACCGCGACCTGAAGCAGGAGGTACGCGCCGGACGCTTCCGCGCCGACCTCTATCATCGCCTGAGCGTATTCACCATCGCGGTGCCGCCGTTGCGCGAGCTGGGCGAGGACAAGCGGCTGCTGCTGCAGCACTTCGCCGAGTTCTATGCGCGTCAGGGCGGCGCGGCGCCGGTCACCCTGGACGAGCGCGCCGAGCGCATCTGGATGGAGTACCCTTTCCCGGGCAACGTGCGCGAGCTGCGCAATGTCGTGATCCGCCTCACCGCGAAGTACGCCGGCGAGCCGGTAAACAGCGAGCAGCTGCTGGCCGAGCTGGACACGCAGAGCCTCGAGCCGGCCGGCGGCCCGGGCGCGGCGGCGCTCGGCGCCGATTTCCGCGGCTCGGTCGAGGCCGCCAAGCAGCACCTGCAGTCGCAGCGCAACTTCAGCCTGGACGAGACGCTGCAGCGCTGCGAGCGCAGCTACGTGGAAGCGGCTCTGGCGCTGACCAGCGGCAATCTGAGCCAGGCCGCCAAGCTGCTCGGCATCCACCGCACCACGCTGTACAGCCGGATGCAGAACTACGCGCCCGCGCTCACCGCCGACAAGGACTGATCCGAGACCTTATGTACTACGCCTTCTTCGGCCTCAAGCAGCCGCCCTTCCGCATCACCCCGGACACCGATTTCTTCTTCGAGGGCGGCAACCGCGGTGCGGTGCTGGAAGCGCTGATCTACGCCATCCTGCGCGGCGAGGGCATCGTCAAAGTCACCGGCGAGGTAGGCAGCGGCAAGACCATGCTGTGCCGCGTGCTGCAGGCGCGGCTGCCGCCCACGGTGGAGACCGTGTACCTGGCCAACCCGAGCGTCTCGCCCGAGGAGATCCTGCATGCCATCGCCTTCGAGCTGCAGTTGCCGCTCGCGCGCGACGCCGGCCGCCTGGAGGTGATGCACTGCCTGAACGAGTTCCTGCTCGCCCGGCATGCCGAGCACCGGCAGGTGGTGGTGTTCGTCGAGGAATCGCAGAGCATGCCGATCGCCACCCTGGAGGAGATCCGCCTGCTGTCCAACCTCGAGACGCGCCAGCACAAGCTGCTGCAGATCGTGTTGTTCGGGCAACCCGAGCTCGACGTCAACCTGCGCAAGCGCGAGATCCGCCAGTTGCGCGAGCGCATCACGCACAGCTTCTCGCTGGCGCCGCTCACCCCCGAGGAGGTGAGCGACTATCTCGGCTTTCGGCTGCGTGCGGCCGGCTATCACGGGCCCGACCTGTTCTCGCCGCGCGTGATCGCCTATATGGCGCGCGCCACCGGCGGCCTGACGCGACGCCTGAACATCGTCGCGGACAAGGCTCTGCTGGCGGCGTTCGCCGAGGGCACGCACAACGTTTCGTTCAAGCACGTGCGCGCTGCCATCGCCGACAGCGAGTTCAGCGCCGACGCCGGCGGGGGCGGCTGGCTGCGCCGATCGGCGTGGGTGGGGGCCGTGGCATTGCTCGCGCTCGTGGCGGCGGGCGCCTGGCTCCAGCGTGGCATGCAGCTCGAGCTCCCGGCATCGCCCTGGGCGGCGCCGGCGACCGCAGTCCCAGCTCCGACGCCGGCGGCGTCGCAGGCGGCAGCCGCGCCGCAGCTCGATGCACCCGGCACGCCGCTCGACGCGGCGCCCTTCCCGCAGGCGACCGCTCCTGCGGCGGTCGCGCCGGCCGCACCCGTTGCCGGGACCGCTTCCGGGATCGCCGGCGCGGGGCGCGCGCAACAGGCAACCGGCGAAACCGCCGCGTTCGCGACCGCGCGCGCGCTGCCCGCGGCACCGTCCGGTGCCGATGTCGCAGTTCCCGATCTACTGGAACAGCGATTGCTTGCCACCGAGCGCTGGCTGGCCGAGGCCGACGCCGGGGTGTTCAGCATCCAGCTGCTCGGTTCGACCGATCAGCGGATGCTGAAGCGCTATCTCAATAATCTGACAAATTACATTGAAAGAGATAGGATTTTTGTGTACCGTACCGTAGCGAACCAAGCGCCTTCGATAACCGTCTTGTACGGCGAGTTCGCGGCCCGTGCCGATGCCGTCCGGTCCCTGGACGGACTGCCGCCGGAACTGCGCGCGAACCGACCGTACATCCGGACGGTGCAGGGAATTCGCAGCGAGCTCGGCCTGGACAAACCCTCCTGAGAGCGGCTCCGGTGCACGCGGCGGCGCAACGCCCGCGCCCGGCACGCCGATCGCGAGGCAAGCGCAGCGCGCCGATCCCGCGAGCGGGCGGACTCGATCATAACAATCGAAACATCAAGGCGAACCCGGAGTCACACTTGGCGGCGATGCAGCGGATGATTGCGTGGCGTTCCCCGCGGATCTCGCACGCAGCGGCGACGCGCATCGCGCGCCTGCCGGGCGCGCTGCTCCTCGGGGCCGTTCTGCTTGCGTCCGGCGCCTGCACCACTTATCGGCCGACGGTCCCGCCGTCGGAGGCGCACTTGAGCGCGGACACGGTGACGCCGATCGAGGAGACGCAGCGCATCCTGCCGCCGGTGACGAACTCGCCCTTCGTCCCGCCACCCAAGCCCCGGACCAAGCCCACCACCTACAGCGTGGTGGTGCATGAGGTGCCGGTGAAGGAGCTGCTGCTCGCGCTGGCGCGCGACACCAAGGAGAACATCGACATCCATCCCGGCTTGCAGGGCCTGGTGAGCCTGAACGCCATCGACGAGACGCTGCCGTCGATCCTGGAGCGCGTCTCGCGGCAGGTGAACATGCGCTACCGAGTGGAGGGCAGGACCATCGTGGTCTCGCCGGACACGCCGTACCTGAAGACCTACCGCGTCAACTACGTCAACATGACGCGCGACACCGACTCGTCGATCGGGGTGACCGGCCAGGTGGGCACCGCCTCCGACCTGACCAACCCCGCGGTGGGCACGTCGCAGACCAAGGTCAAGACCACCAGCAAGAATACGTTCTGGGAGACGCTGCGCCAGAACGTCGAGGACATCCTCACCTCGAGCCGGAAACTCACGCAGACCGCCGACGAGCGCCAGGCGCGCGCCGAGCGCATGCGCGCGGAGCGCGAGGAACGGGTGGCGCAGGCCGAGGCGGTGGCGCGCGCCGGCTCCAACGCCAAGGATCTGTACGACAAGGTGTTCGGCCCCGCCGGCAAGCAGATCGCCGACGTCAAGGAAGACATCGTGGTGAACGAGGGAGCCGGCACCGTCACCGTGATGGGGCGCGAGCGCGAGCACGACCTGATCCAGGAATACCTCGACAGCGTGCAGGCCTCGGTGCAGCGCCAGGTGCTGATCGAGGCCACCATCGCCGAGGTCGACCTGTCCAACGCCTACCAGGCCGGTGTCGACTGGAGCGCCCTTGCTACCGACGGCTCGGGGTTCAACATCCGGCAGGAGACGATGGGTCCCGAGATCCTGGCGGGCGCGCCGCGCGCGGTCATCGGCTACGTGGATCCCAGCTCCGCGTTCGGCAACCTGAACATCTCCGTGCGCCTGCTCGAGCGGTTCGGCAAGACGCGCGTGCTGTCCAGCCCGAAGCTGATGGCGCTCAACAACCAGACGGCTCTGCTCAAAGTGGTGGACAACGTCGTGTACTTCACCACCGAGCAGCAGACCAGCCAGGCGCAGAGCAGCACGGTGCAGACCATCACCACCACGGTGAACACCGTGGCCGTCGGGGTGGTGGTGAGCCTGACCCCGCAGGTGCACGACAACGGCAACGTCACGCTGGTGGTGCGCCCGACCATCAGCCGCATCCTGCGCTTCGTACCCGATCCCAACCCGCTGCTGACCGCCGCGCCCAATCTGATTCCCGAGATCACGGTGCGTGAAATGGAATCGGTGCTGCAGCTCACCAGCGGGCAGACTGCTATTCTCGGCGGCCTGATGCAGGATCGCACCCGGCGCGACCGCGACCAGGTCCCCTACGCGGGCAATTTGCCGCGCGTGGGCGATGCGTTTGCGTTCCGCGACGAGGAAGTGCGTAAGAGCGAGCTGGTCATCTTCATCCGCCCGGTGGTGGTCAACAACCCGTCGCTCGACAGCGACGAGCTCAAGCATCTGCGCAAGCTCCTGCCCCAGATCGACCAGACCGGCCAGAATCCATGAGCCTGCTGCTGCAAGCGCTGCAAAAGGCGGCGAAGAATCGCGAGGGCGGCGCCCCGGAGGAGCCGGAGCGCGACGCCTTGCCTTACGAGCGCGGGCCGGACGAAGCCGGGCCGTACGAACCGGGGCCATACGACCCCTCGCATGAACCGGGGGCGCCCGAATCGGGAATGCACGAACCGGGGCCGCGCGAGCCGGAGCTCGGCGAGCTGCCGGCCGACCCGGACGCGCTGTCCCTCGCCGACGAGGACGAAGAGTTGTTCGATCCGGAGCCGGAGCCGGAAGACGAGCCGGCGCTGGCCGCCCCCGAGCCGACCATCGCGCCCGTACGGCCGCCTGAGCGGCCGGTGCTGCGGCCGGCGACCGCCGCGGGCGGATCGGCCCACGCCGCCACCATCCTGCGCGCGAGCGAGTCGCGCAGCACCGGCGCGCTCGACTGGGTGCGCGACCGGCCGGTGCACGCCTTCGCCGTCGCGGCCTTCATCTTCGGGTTGTTCTACGGCGCTTACGTGTATCTGCAGATCTTCCATCCCGCGGTGCTGCGCGGGGATTTCCTGACTTCTTTCCTGCAGTCCAAGCCGCCCAGCGCCGCGAAGCGCCGCAACCCGCCGCCGCACGCGGGGCGCATCGAGCAAGCGCAGCCCGCGCAGCCGGCCGCCGCAGCCGCTGTGGCTGCGCCCTCGGGACCGGCTGCTGCGCCTTCCACCACGCCCCCGGGAACGCTGTCCACGCCGCCGGGAACGCTGTCCACACCGGGGCGTGCCGCGGGGCTGCCGCCGGCGGAAGCCGGCGCGGGAGATGCCACCGAGAAGCCATTCACCGGAATGCCGCAGGCCAAGGCCTCCCGCAGCGCCTCCGAGCGTCCCGTCGCACAAGCGCCGCGCGAGAGGCCTTCCCGCCGCCGCGCCACCGTGGAAGTGGAAGCCGCCGCCGCGCTCGATGACAGCGTCGCGGTGCACGCACCGCCGGCGAGCGCCGCGCCGCCGTCGGTCCCGTTGATGCAGGCGTGGGAAGCCTTGAACCAGGGCCGGTTCGAGGAAGCGCGCGCCCTGTATCAGGAAGTGCTGCGCATCGAGCCGCACAGCGTGGATGCCCTGCTGGGCCTGGCCGCGATCGACGCGCGCGAAGGCAACGCCGAGCAGGCCGCGCTGCACTACGCGCGCGCGCTCGAGCTCGAGCCGCGCAACAGCACGGCGCAGGCCGGGCTGATCTCGCTCCTCGGCCAGGCCGATCCGCTGCTGTCGGAGACGCGGCTCAAGCAGCTCATCGCGCGCGAACCGACGGGGTTCCTGTACTTCGCGCTCGGCAACCTGTATGCGCGCCAGGGGCGCTGGCCGCTCGCGCAGCCGGCCTATTTCCAGGCCTACCAGCTGCAGCCGGACAACCCCGACTACGCTTACAACCTCGCGGTGGGGCTGGAGCATCTGGGCCAGGCCAAGATCGCCCTGAACTACTACCGCAGGGCGCTGGAACTGATTTCACTCAGGGGGCACGCCAGCTTCGACCAGGCTCGCGTGCAGGAACGCGTTGGGCAGCTCTCCGCGCGCGTTGGCAGCCAGTAGCCCTGGGGCCACCATGGCGGAGCAGCGCAAGAAGCTGCGCCTGGGCGAGCTCCTGGTGCAGCAGGGCCTGATCACGCCCGATCAGCTGCGCATCGCGCTCACCGAGCAGAAGAACCAGAGCGTTCCGCTGGGCCGCCTGCTGGTGCGCCTGGGCTTCGTCACCGAGGCCGTGATCCGGGACATCATGGCCCGGACCATCGGCCAGGAAAGCATCGACCTCGCGCAGGTCGTGGTGGACGGCGAAGCGGTCCGCCTGATCCCTCAGGATTTCGCCCGCCGCCACCGGCTCCTGCCGATCGCCTTCGACGGCCCCGCGCAGACGCTCACCGTGGCCATCACCGAGGTGTTCAACATGGTGGCGCTCGATCAGCTGCGCGCCACCATCGGTCAGCAGATCAAGATCAAGACGGTGCTGGCCGGCGAGGCCCAGCTCGAGGACCATATCGACCAGTTCTACGGCCACGAGCTGTCGGTCGACGGCATCCTGCGCGAGATCGAGACCGGCGAGATCGATTATCAGAGCCTGCAGGGCGGCGCCGACGAGTACCAGCAGCCGATCGTGCGCCTGGTCGGCGCGCTGCTGGTGGACGCGGTCAAGCGCGGGTCTTCCGACATCCACTTCGAGCCCGAGTTCGCCTTTCTGCGCATCCGCTACCGCATCGACGGCGTGCTGGAGCAGGTGCGCAGCCTGCACAAGAACTACTGGCCGGGCATCGCCGTGCGGGTGAAGGTGATCAGCGGCATGAACATCGCCGAGACGCGCGCCCCCCAGGACGGGCGCATCTCGCTGAACCTGAATGGCCGGCCGGTGGATTTCCGGGTGGCGACCCAGCCCACCATCCACGGCGAAAACATCGTGCTGCGGGTGCTCGACCGCGAGAAGTCGATCATCAGCCTGGAGCAGATGAAGCTGCCCAAGCACGTGATGAACACGCTGTCGCTGATGCTGGCGCGGCCGGAGGGCGTGCTGGTGATCACCGGCCCGACCGGCAGCGGCAAGACCACCACGCTGTACTCGCTGCTGTCGCAGCTCAACGTGGAGTCGGTCAACATCATGACGCTGGAGGACCCGGTCGAGTACCCGGTGGCGCTGATGCGCCAGACCGCGGTGAACGAAGCGGCCAAGATGGACTTCGTGAACGGCATCCGCTCCATGATGCGGCAGGACCCCGACATCATCCTGGTGGGCGAGGTGCGCGACCGGGAGACCGCCGAGATGGCGTTTCGCGCCGCCATGACCGGGCATCAGGTGTTCACCACCCTGCACACCAACTCGGCGCTCGGCGCCTTCCCGCGGCTGTTCGACATCGGCATCGTCCCCGACATCATCGCCGGCAATGTGATCGGCGTGGTGGCCCAGCGTCTGGTGCGGCTGCTGTGCACGCACTGCCGCGAGGCGTATGCGCCCAGCCGCGAGGAGCGCCAGATCCTGGGGCTCGCGCCCGAGGCCACCACCAAGATCTACCGCCCGGTGGGCTGCAAGCAGTGCAACTTCCGGGGCTACCGCGGGCGCACCGCGGTGATGGAGATCCTGCGCCTGGACAGCGATCTCGATGAGCTGGTCGCGCGCCGCGCCACCGCCAAGGAGCTGCGCAGCTGCGCGCTGGAGAAGGGCTTCCGCCCGCTGGTGGAGGAGGGTATCTCGCGCATCCTGGACGGGTCCACCAGCATCGCCGAGGTCGCACGCTCGATCGACCTCACCCAGCGGTTCCGCTGACCGGGCACCAGTCGTCAGCTTTCGGCGACCGGCGTTATCATGATCAAGTCGGGTATCCGGTTTCAGTCGCCGTCCGAACGCTGACCGCCGAAAGCTGATCGCCGAGAGCTGACATGCCTGCCTTCCAGTACAAGGCCATCGACAAGCTGGGCCGGCCGGCGCGCGGCAAGCTCGAGGCGATCAACGACGTCGATCTCGAGCTGCGCCTCAAGCGCATGGGGCTGGACCTGATCACCTTCCGCAACGTGCGCGGCGGGGGGGCGGCGTTCGCCCCCGGCAGCGTCACGCGCCGCGACCTGATCAGCTTCTGCTTCGATCTGGAGCAGATCTCGCGTGCCGGCATCCCGCTGATCGAGGGGCTGCGCGACCTGCGCAACGGCACCGACAACCCGCGCTTCCGCGAAATCCTGTCCTCGGTGCTGGAGGACATCGAAGGCGGCAAGATGCTGTCGCAGGGATTGTCCGCCTTCCCGCAGGTGTTCAGCCCGGTGTTCGTCAGCCTGATCCGCGCCGGAGAGCAGGCCGGACGGCTCACCGAGGTGTTCGAGAGCATGGCCAAGGCGCTGAAGTGGCAGGACGAGCTGGTGGCGCAGACGCGCAAGCTGCTGATCTATCCGGCCGTGGTATCGGTGGTGGTACTGGCGGTGGTGGTGTTCCTGCTCGTGTATTTGGTGCCGCAAGTGACCTCCCTGCTGAAGACCATGGGCCTGGAGCTGCCCCTGCAGACGCGCATCCTGATCGGCTTGTCGGGGTTCATGGTGAACTACTGGTTCCTGTGCCTGGCGATCCCGGTGTTGGCAACCGCCGCGGCGGTGTTCCTGGTGCGCACCAATCCCAAGGCGGCGTACTACTTCGACTACCTGAAGCTGCGCTTGCCGCTGCTCGGGCCGATCCTGCAGAAGATCATCCTGGCGCGCTTCGCCAATTTCTTCGCGCTCATGTATCAGTCCGGCATCACCATCCTGGACGCCATGAAGTCGAGCGAGGACATCGTCGGCAACCGCGTGATCTCCGACGGCCTGCAGCGCGCGGGGCAGCAGATCAACGCCGGCGAGAGCCTGAGCGAGGCGTTCCAGAACCTCGGGTTGTTCCCGCCGCTGGTGATCCGCATGATGCGGGTGGGCGAGAACACCGGCGCACTCGACAGCGCATTGTTGAATATCAATTATTTTTACGAACGCGACGTGCGCGAGTCGATCGATAAGGCATTGAAGTTGCTAGAACCGGCCCTGACGCTGGTGCTCGGTGGCATCCTCGCCTTGATCTTGTTTTCCGTGCTCACGCCGATCTACGATATCCTGGGCAAGATCCAGTTTTGAGCGTCCCCACTGCCGGCGGTAAGCGATGGCGAAGAAGATCCTATTGTGCGCTTCAGCCTTCCACCTGTCGGCCGCCGTCTGGAGCGGACGCCGGTTGACGGTGTGCCGCGGCTTCGAGGACGACGAAGCCGGGCACCGCGCCTTCCTGAATTTCCTGCACTCCGCCCGCAACGTGCCGGTGTACCTGACCGCGGACACGGTGGAGGAGGACTACCGCTTCGAAACCCTGCCGCACGCCTTCGGCAGCGACCGCCGCGAGATGGTCGAGCGCAAGCTGCGCCAGCTGTATCGCAGCACGCCGTTCTACGGCGCCAGTCTGCAGCAGCGCGAAGGCGACAAGCGCCGCGACGACCGCTACCTGTTCGCGGCGCTCACCAACGGCGAGGTGTTCAACCCCTGGTTGCAGATCCTGCAGGAGGTCAAGGCGCCCATCGCAGGAGTGTTCCCGCTGCCCGTGGTCATGCTGGCGTTGCTCAAACGCCTCGGGGCGAACGAGCCGCAGCTGCTGATCGTGTCGCGCCACAGCGGCGGGGTGCGCCAGACCTTCGTCAAGGACCAGACCTTCCGCATCAGCCGCCTGACCGCGACGCGGGCGGGCGACCAGCGCGCCAACGACGCCTACGCGGAGGAGATCCGCAACACGCGCATGTACCTGGATGCGCTCAACGTCACGCACGTGGACGACGTGGTGACGGTGCTGATCCTCGACCCGGACGGCTCGCTGACCACGCTCGGCGACGCGGTGGTCGCGGGCCGTCGCAACCTGCGCGCGGTGCGCCTGGGACCCGACGAGCTGGCGGCCAAGATCGGCATCGACCGCGCCTCGTTGGAAGCGAACCAGGACGCGCTGCCTCTGTACCTGCTCGGGCTGGAGGCCCCCAGTTTCAGCCTTGCACCGCCTGCCCTGACCGCCGGCTACAGCCGCTACCGGGCCTCGCGTGCGCTGTATGCGCTGAGCGCTGCGGTCGCCGTGGCCGGCCTCGCCTGGGGCGGCGTGGACATGTGGCGCCTGATGCAACTGGGCCAGGCGCGACAGGATGCCCTGGCCGAGACCCAGAGGCAGCAGCGAGCCTATCAGGAGATCACGCGCACTTTCCCGCCGGCTCCGGCCAGCGCCGAGCGGCTGAAGCAGGCCGTGGATGTGGCCGCCCGCATCGGCACCATGTCGCGCCTGCCCGAGAAGACCTACCAGGTGGTCAGTCAGGGCCTGGAGGCCAATCCCGCCCTGACCCTGGGCGGTATGACGTGGCGCTACGGCAAGCCGGGCGGCGAGGGCACGCCGGCCGCCGCGCAACCGGTGCAGTCCGCCGTGCTGCAGGTGCAGATGCTGGCGCAACCGGGTGACTTCACCGGCGCCCTCGGCACGGTCAACAAGTTCGTAAAGGACCTGGCGCGCCAAGAGCCGGTCGCCGCCGCGCGCACGGTGAAGCTGCCGATCGACCCGGGCTCCAGCGCGACGCTGCGCGGCAGCACCGCGGACTCGCGCCAGGAGGAGCCGGTCAAGGTGCAGTTCGAGGTCGAAGTGGTGCTCAAGGCGGGGGTGTAGCAAGTGGCGCTTTCGACCAGAGACATCCCCGCTCTCGGCCGGCCGCTGCTGGTGCTCGGACTGGTCGTGGGCCTGTCGGCGGGCAGCATCCTGCTCGCCGAGCGGCTGGTCAAGCAGGGACGGAGCAGCCTGACCAAGGCACAGGCCGACCTCGCGGAAGCGCGAAAGCGCGTGCAGCGCTCGGGCGAGGAGCGCGACACCATCCTGCGCTACGTCGGGCCGTATCGGACGCTGGCGCAGCGCGGCATCGTGGGCGAGGAGCAGCGCCTGGCCTGGGTCGACGCGCTGCGCACCGCCAACAACGAGGCGCAACTGTACGGCGTCGAATACGAGGTGGGCGCACAGCAGGCCTACGCCCTCTCCGCGGAAGCAGGCGCGGGCGGCCTGCCGGTACAGCAATCGGTGATGAAGCTGAAGTTCGGCATGCTCTACGAAGACGATCTGCTCAACTTCTTCCGCGTGCTCGCCGCCCAGGAAGTCGGCACCTTCACCATCAACCAATGCGCGCTCCAGCGCCTGGTGTCCGAGGTCGTGCGGCCTACCAACACGCCGACGCTGCGCGCCGAGTGCGAGGTGGCCTGGATCACCATCCCGGCGCCCGCGGCAGCGGAGGGCAGCTCATGATGCGCCGGCTCGCTCTGGCGGCGCTGGCCGCTGCCGCCTGGCTGCCTGCCGCCGCGCAGGCTCAGGCTGCGGACGCCTGGTACGGCCGGTTGTTCTACACCCCCGCCCAGCGCGCCGCCCTGGAGGATGCACGGCGCCGGAAGATCCGTGCCGGGGAACTCGCCGTCGAGACCGCGAAGCGACCCCCGGCGCCGCGCTCGCGCAAGGTGACCCTCACCGGCATCGTGCAACGCAGCGACGGCGAATCCTTTGCGTGGGTGAACGGCAAGCCGGTCGAAGGACGCACGCGCGACGGCCTGCGCGTGCGCCACTCCGCCGGACCGGGCGAGGTGGTGGTTTACGATCCGCAGAAGGGACGCACCGTGTCGGTCAAGGTCGGACAGCGGGTCGACCTGCTTACCGGGCGCATCGAGGAAGCCTACGAGCGCAAACGCGCTGCGCCGGCGCCGACGGTGCGGGACGAAGCGGGGCCGGCGCCCGCGGCCGCGCCCGAGCCGCCGCGCAACGCGCGCCGCGAGGCGGAAGTGGAAGACGAAGAGAAGGTGGACGAAGATGAAGCGGACAGCAAGGGTTGATGTGCGCACTCGGTGCGCGGGGGCACGGCAGCGCGGCGTGGCGCTGCTCGCCGTGCTGGTGGTGCTTGGCGTAGCGGGATCGCTGGTGCTGGTTTCGGTCGCCAGCAGCTCGGCGCAGGAGCGCGACCGTCACGAGCAATCGTTGCGCGCGATGGGCTTGATTCGCGATGCCTTGATCGCGCGCGCGGCGGGCGACCTGAACCGCCCGGGCAGCCTGCCCTGCCCGGATTACGACGGCGACGGCAGCGCCGACGGCAGCCTGTGCACCAGCCCGTACATCGGCTGGGTGCCATGGCGGACGCTGGATCTGCCCGACTTGCGCGACGCCGCCGGCGAGCGCTTCTGGTACGCGCTGTCGGCCGAATTCCGCGACCACTCCTCGCTCGGTCCGCTCAACTCCGAGACGGCCGGCTCGCTTACCGCGGACGGCAACGCGAATCCGAGGTTCGTGGCGGTCATCCTGGCGCCGAACGGACCGCTGTCCACCCAGAACCGCGACCCTGCCAACACCGATGCCATGGCGGTGCGCACGCAGTATCTGGACGGCGAGAACGCGGACGGCGACACCGAATACGCCACCGGCATGGCGAGCGACACCTTCAACGACGAGCTGCTGCTGATCACGCACGAGATGCTGATGCCGGTGGTGGAGCAGCGCGTGGCGCGCCAGGCGCGCAAGTGCCTGGAGAACTTCGCTGTGCAGGCGGGTGCCGGCGGGCGCTTCCCGTTTGCCGCGCCGCTCACCGATCTGACCAACTTCGCCGACGCGGCCTCCACCTACTATGGGCGCCTGCCCAGAACGCTGGACGCCACCAATACCGCGCTGGGCACCACGCTCGCCTGGCCGGCCGACGATCCGCAGGTGCCGCAGAGCCCCGGGCCGGAAGTCACCGAGTACTGCCTCCAGACCGGCACCTGGTGGGACTACTGGAGCGAGCTGCTGTTCTATCGGGTTGCGCCCGGCTACGCGCCCGACGCAGTCACGCCGGGTTGCGGCACGTGTCTCACGGTCAACAACGTGGGACTGACCAAGACCGTGGTGATCGTGGCCGGGAAGGCGCACGCGGCCTCGCCGGCCCAGGCACGCGCCACCGCCTTGAACAAGCAGCTCGCCTCCAACTACCTGGAGACGGCCCCCTCCCCGCCGGTGTCGATCAACAATGCCTTCGGCCTGTCCACGGGGAACCTCGGCCGGCGCCCCCGAGCGGTGTCCTACAGTGTGGCCACCGGCAATTTCAACGACCGCGTCGAGTGCCTCAACGAGGGCGGGAACTGGCCATGCGATTGAGCCGGCAGGCCGGCTTCACGCTGGTCGAGATGGCCGTGGTGCTGGTGGTGGTAGCGCTGCTGCTCGGGAGCCTGCTGGTGCCCCTGTCCACGCAGGTGGAGCAGCGCCAGGGCGCCGAGACCGAACTCCTGCTCGAGGATGCGCGCGAGGCGCTGATCGGATTCGCCATGGTCAACGGGCGCCTGCCGCGGCCGGCGCAGTCGTCGAGCAACGGCGCCGAGAAGGCCACCGGCAGCTGTACCGGGCCCAGCGCCACGGTCAACTGCACCGGTTTCCTGCCCTGGGCGACGCTCGGCCTGCCGCGCTTCGACGGCTACGGCAAGCAGTTGCGCTACAGCGTCGCCCCGCTGTACGCCGAGTCGGCGATCACCTTCAGCAGCTCCACCGCCGGACACAAGACGGTCAAGACGCGCGACGGCGCCGGCAATCCGGTCAACCTGGTGAGCGGCGTGCCGGCGGTGATCCTGTCCCACGGCGGCAACAACTTCGGTTTCCTGGAGAGCGGCAGCGAGCTGGGCAACAGCTCCGCAACCAATGCCGACGAGGCCGCCAACGACGCCAAGTTCAAGTGCACGCTTGCGGCCGACTGCGACAACTTCATGCACCGCATGCGCTCGACCAACACCGGCGTGACCGGCGGAGAGTTCGACGACCTCGCGGCGTGGGTCCCCAACACGCTGCTCATCAACCGACTGGTGGCCGCGGGCCGCCTGCCGTGAGGGCATCCGGCCCCGCCGCTTTGCGCAGAGCGAAGCAGACCTTGCCGGGAACGTTGCTGTCGAGCTGCAGACGGTAACCGCTGGACGTGGCGAGCCGGGCGGCCTGGTACAGACCCACCCCCAGCCCCTGCGTCGACCCCACGGGGGCGGCGAACAGCCGCTGCGCCAGCGCCTCGGGGATCGCGGCACCGCTGTCGCAGACGCTCAGCGCGGCACCGTCGTTCCACACCAGGGTGGCGGCGATCGCCAGGTCGGGGCGCGAGCGGCGCTTGGCCACTGCGTTCTGCAGCAGGTTCTCGGCCACGCTGTCGAACAGCTCCACCGCCAGTTGCGCCGCATCGGGCACGCCCGCAGCGTCGAACAGGACGCGTTCGTGCGCGTAGCGCTGCTGCAGGTTGCGCCACCAGGCGAGCGCGGAGCCCGTTTCCGGCGCCGCCCCGGGGGGCCGGTTGAGCTTGTCGAGCGTGCCCTGCAAGCGTTGGGTGACCTGCGGCAGCTGCCGCCGCAGCAGGCGCCGCAGCGCGGCCGCGTCCGCCTCGCTGCTGGTCTCCACGGCCGCGCACAGCGAACCGAGCGACTGCAACAGGTTCTTGACGTCGTGGGTGAGCCTGGAGCCGGTCTCGTAGATCGCATGCAGGTACGCGTTGCGCCGCTGCTCCTGCTCGCGCTGCTTGGCCTCGTAGTAGTCGGCGAGCAATCGGGCCAGCAGATGCACGTGCAACGCCAGGGTGGGGCTGGGGGACCAGCGGGTATAGAGCGTAAGGCGCAAGGCGCCCAGCTGCACCTCGGTGGCGTGACGCGTGATATGGCCGGCCATGCCGCGCTGGGCCACCGTCTGCCAGTCGATCCCAGTCACCCAGGGCAAGGCCGCGATATCCTGCGCCGCCGCCATCACGAACTTGTCCGGATCGCGTTCCTGGTCGGCCAGGTTGGCCAGGTTGTGCATCCAGCGCTCGAACGGCATGCCCACACTCATGAAATACCGGTTCATGAGCTGGCCGATGCCGGCGAAGCCGCCGCGCGGATCCCACAGCCAACTGACGGCAACCAGGATCCCGGCGGTGACCAGCAGCGCCTGGGCCAGGGACAGGACGTAGTCGCCGTGGCTGAGCTCGCGGATCACGAAGGCGCCCAACACCAGCACCATCACCATCAGGAACAGCAGCAGGCTGTACACCAGGTCCACGCTGTAGGCCGAGGCGCGCGGGGCGCGTTCGGTCTTGATCAGGAAGATCAGCGCCAGCAGCGGCAGGGGGGCGTAGCGCACGGCGCCCGCGAACAGCGCGCTAAACTGCGCGCTCCCGAACAGATGCGGAACCACCCAGATCAGCAGGATGGACAGCAGATAGGTGGCGGAGATCAGCGACACCACGCGGCTGCCGACGTTCTTGATGCCCGGCACTTCTCCGCCGATCAACGCGAACAGCACGCAGATCCACAACGCGATGAGCCACCAGCTCTCCGAGGCGACCAGCGTGGCCGCCGCCCCCAGGATGATCAGCCCCTGGCCCAGGTACAGTCTCTGCTCGCCGCGCCACACCGGCTGCCACAGCAGGAAGCAGCCGAAGTGCGACAGCAGAAAGGCCTTGGACAGCGGGCTCGTGATGCCGAACATCAACGCCGCCTGCAAGCCCAGCAGCATCAGGGCGAGCCAGTCCTGCTGGCGCAGCCGCCAGAACAGGCGCAGGGAGACCAGGCCGGTGCGAGGCGCCTGGCTCACGCTGTCATCGGAGGCAGCCAAGGTGCGTGACCGAGCGGTGGACGCTGCATGCGATCGCGTTGTTCGTGCAAACCCGGCCGTCGTGTGTGCCGAGCCGGGCGTTGTCCCCTGGCCATGAGCAAAGTCCTCGCCATCGCGCGTTTCACGCTGCTCGAAGCGCTGCGCACCCGCCTGCCCTGGCTCACGCTCGCCGTCCTGGGCGGCCTGCTGCTGGCGAGCCTGCTGGTGCAGCAGCTGGCGATCACCGAAACGCAGCGGCTGCAGACCGGGTTCCTGGCGGCGGGCACGCGCCTGGGCGCGGTGTTCGTGCTCACCTTGCACGTGGCCGGCAGCATGGCGCGCGAGTTCAACGACAAGGGCCTGGATCTGCTGCTGTCGCTCGACCTGCCGCGGTCGGGCTATTACCTGGGCAAGCTCGCGGGCTTCATCGGCATCGCGGTGGCGATGGCCGCGCTGACCACCGTCGTCCTGGCGCTGCCCGGGCTCGCCGCCGGCGCCCTGGCGCGCGCCGGTCTGGCCCTTGCGCCGGCCGCGCCGACCGCCGCGCTGCCGCTGTGGGGCGTGTCGCTCGCCTGCGAGCTGACGCTGATCGCCACTTTGACGCTGTTCTGCGTCATCACCTTCGCGCAGATCATGCCCGCCGTCAGCTTCGTCGCGGCATTCTACCTGCTCGGCCGGAGCATCGCCGCGATCCAGCTGATGTCCGGCTCGCAGCTGCTGGCACCGGAGGCCTGGAGCACGCAAGTCGCCGGCTGGCTGGTGGATCTCCTCGCGCTGCTGCTGCCGGACCTGTCGCGCTTCACCGGCACCGCATGGCTGCTGGACGGTGCGGGCAGCGCGGCGGCGCTGGCCTATGTGGCGGGGCAGACCCTGCTCTACGGGGCTTTGCTCGCCGCCGCCGGCCTGTTCGACCTGTACCGCAAGAGCCTCTAGGTGGGCCTCTTCTCACGGCTGCGGGGGGGTGCGGCACGGGAGCGGCCGGTGGCCGATGTCCCGCTGGCCGTGCGGGTGAGCGCCGGGGCCTTGCTCGTGGCGCAAGTGACCTTACGCGCGATGCAGCCGGAACCGGCCGCCAGCGCTCAGGCGCTGCCGGAGGTGCCGGCCACGCCGGCGCTGCGCACCGCCAGCCTGGGCGATCCGATCCCCCTGGCGCAACTGCTCACGCTCTATCTGCAGGCTTTCGACAACCAGCCCGGGATCAGCATCCCGTTCGTGCAGCTGGACTACGGGCGAGTGGAGGCATGGCTGAGCGCCGCGCTCGAGCTGGATCCCGCAGCCCAGTATCCCCTGTTGCTGGCCGCCCAGGTCTATGGCCAGGTCCCCGATCCGGGCCGCCAGCGGCGCATGCTCGACTTCGTGTATCGCCGCTTCCAGGCCGATCCCGACCGCCGCTGGCGCTGGCTGGCCCACGCCGCGATCATGGCCCGCCACCGCCTCCAGGACCCTCAGCTCGCGCTGCAGTACGCCAGAGCCCTGCGCGAGCAGGCCAAGGGGCCACAGGTACCGGGCTGGGCACGCCAGATGGAGATCTTCCTGCACGAGCAGGCGGGAGAGTACGCGGCGGCCCGCGCGCTTCTGGGCGGGCTCCTGCACAGCGGTGCCGTCACCGATGCCCATGAGCTGCGCTTTCTGACCGATCGCCTGTCCCAGATGGAGGGCGCCGAGAACTCGTCATCGGCGTCGAAAAGGCGACTTCCGCCCAGTACCCCATCCGAGGCCGGTCGGTAGCTGTAACTCTTTGATAGATAGAACTTCTCCGTACTCGCACAGATCCTTTGGAGGATTTTCTCCGGGCCGCGCACAGCGCGTAACAATCGTTCCTAAGCCCCTCAATTTTCGATCGAAGTCGTGATGGCACGGTTCTGGCTGAGGAGGGGGCACAACCGGCCGCGCAAGATTGAACGCTTCGATGAGGACCCAAGAACAACAAGGCTCCACGCTGGTGGAGATCGTGATCGTGGTTCTCATCATCGGGATGATCGTCGCGGCAGTGCTGAAGGGACAGGAGATGGTTACCAGCGGCAAAGTGAAGCGCGTGGCGAGCCAACTGGACGAGGTCCGGGCGGCCTACTTCGGGTTCGAGGACCGCTACCGGGGGCTGCCCGGCGACTACGCGCAAGCCGACGTGCACCTGAACTGCCCGGGTGGCTGCCCGAAGGGCAACGGCGACAGCCGCATCCGCGAGGCCGAGACACCCTCGGCGGGCAGCGAGGTGCGCGAGGACATCCTGGTCTGGACGCACCTGTCGAGCGCCGGGTTCCTGAAGGGCGACTACCGCATGGTCGCGGGCAGCACCGCTGCGGACGCGCAAAACACCCCCGTCAACCCCTATTCCGCGCTGGCGCAGCTCGCCTTCGACGGCCGCTACGGCGTGGCCGGCGGCGGCGCGCTGCACCACAACCTCAAGACCGGGCCGCAGGTGCCCGTCGAGGTGCTGGCCGAGCTCGATCGCAAGACCGACGACGGCAAGCCCTACGACGGCGCCCTGCAGTTCTCGACTTTCGCCGCCAACGGCGCACCGGCGCCGCAAGAGGGCGCGAGCACGGCGTGCACCGCCGCCGCCGAGGCCGCCGCCCCCTGGAACATCACGGCGGGGAACACCAATTGCGGCGCGGCGCTGCTCTTGTGATCCGGCGCCGCCCGCACCTTTTCATCGACTTGCCAACCAGGAGAGTAAGACAATGCTTCGCAGATCGCAGGGCTTCACGCTCATCGAAATCGCCATCGTGCTGGTCATCATCGGGCTGCTGCTGGGCGGCGTCCTGAAGGGCCAGGAACTGATCACCGGGGCGCGCGTGCGCAACCTGATCTCGCAGCAGGAGGGCATCAAGGCCGCCTTCTTCGGGTTCCAGGACCGCTACCGGGCGCTGCCCGGCGACTACGCCGCCGCCGCCACCAATATCAACTGCCCGGGCGGCTGTCCCGGCGGTGACGGGAACGGCCGCATCGAG
>Ga0187893_10007144_pt1 | contig 18533 bp, 17 predicted proteins | sample MA1701074metaG_FD_139574 | JGI IMG/M metagenome (GOLD analysis project Ga0187893, IMG submission 139574) | White microbial mat communities from a basaltic lava cave in the Kipuka Kanohina Cave System on the Island of Hawaii, USA - MA170107-4 metaG ... | reverse complement strand
TGATTTGATCTCGCGGAGGTCGGCTTCGATGCGAGTGAAGCGTTCTTCGTACCGCTTGTCGTTCTGGCGAATTTCGCTACGCAGCGACTCAATTTCAGCTTTGATCTCGTTTCTGAAGGCGGTGAATTGCTCGTTGAGCGATGTCTGCAATGACCGAATCTGCTCATTGAACGAGGATTGCAGCGAGCGAAACGCACCGAGGATCGCCAGGATAAACCCCAGAACGGTCAGAAGGAATGTTCCGATGATCTGCCAATTGGCCATATGTGTTCCTCCAGTCTGCCGCCCCACTTTACCACAGCGCAACGCAGGAGCCATAGCTGGCATCGGGACTTTTGATCCCTCATTGCCGCAGCATAGCTTGCCGTTATTTCAACTCCGCCTTTCCCGCTCGGGCGGTGGAAAACCGCACGTATCCCCACATCTCAGGCCGGTGCATATCAATGACTCCCTGCGGCGACCAAACCCAGTTGTCTTCTTTGGTGTTGGCGACTTTGCGGTACTTGCCGTCTACGATCTCGTGCTGCCATTCGACGCGCGAGAAATTCACGCGCCATTGATCACCATCTTTCGGCGGCGCCGGTTTGTGCGCGTACTCGCCCAATACCTTCCACGGAATCGCCATCTCGACCGACCAGCCGGTGTCCTTGTCGTTCGGATTGTTGATTGTACCCGTCACCTTGACCGCCGTCTTCAAACCAACAATATCCCAACTGTTTTGCGCCTTGCCGCCGTCTTTGTAAGGCTTCGGTAAAAACAAGTCCCAGGCAGTGTTCAGCGCGTTGATCTCCAACTCGTAATACTCGTCTCGGTCGCCATTGGGGTCAATGAAGACCTCGAAGTCGTTGTCGTGAAAGATTACCGAGTCGCGTTTGGTCAGCGTCGCCCAAACGTGCGGCTCTTCCATCTCGGCGCCGATGTAGAAATATTGATCGTCCCACAACATCTTGGCGCGCGTGGCGAAGCGAGGACGAGGCTTGATGTCCCCTTCGATGTCAACGAAGGCGTCGGTCGCCGGAGCGTTGCGCCACGACGATTCATTGAGTTTGCCGTCAATGACGATCTTTCCCGCCGTTCGATAACAAACATATTCTTTCGGCTTTGGCGATCCGGCCATCGCCGGAACAATCGCCGCGAACGCAAGAATGAGCAGACTTCGCATAATGAAGCTACCTCAGGCTGATCAGTTGTCAGGATTGTACGTGCGGAAAGCGGTCTGGAAAGTTTAAGGGGCGGGTAGTGGGTCTCGAACCCACGGCCTCCAGAGCCACAATCTGGCGCTCTAACCAACTGAGCTATACCCGCCACAAAGAATTTATCGAAGCTCAAACAACAGCGCGATGACGATTGCCTCGAAAGAAGGCGCAATCTTACAGAGCGGCTTTCAGCGCGTCAAGCCGCTATATCTGCGGTTTGGGAAGAGCAGGAAGGATGGAGTTTCGGCTGCGCCTTAGATTTTGATGCCCAGCGTAAACAACACACATGCTTCAATCTTTTCAAGCGTCGTTTCGCTAACTTCGCCCAGCTTTTTTGTCAATCTGGTTTTGTCCAACGCGCGCAATTGATGGCATAACGCGACGGACTCGCTCGACAAACCGCCTTCGCCGGACGCGACTTGAACGCAAGACGGCAGAGAAGCGCGTCGTAAATTTGTTGTAAACGGAATAGCCAATATGGTCGTCGTAAAACGGTTGATGGCGTTCGCTTGCATCACCAACACGGGACGAGTTCCAGCCTGCTCCGAACCGCGAGCCGGATTTAGCTCTGCCAGCCAAATTTCGCCTCTTGAAACCGTCATTGCGCCGCGTCCTCGCGCTCAAGGTTTGCGGCATATTCGGTCAATCCGCTTTCGGCAAGTTCGCGGTCTTCATCGGCAAACTCAGCGTACAAAGCCTCAAGTTCAGTGTCGTCAAGCTGTAAACCATTTTTGCGACGTTCACGAAACTTGAGGAACTCTAAATACTCGGCGACCAGCCGCAGTTGGGCTTCGGTTAAGTCAGAAAGACCCTTCACAACTTTTTCTCTAGTGGAAATCATACCGCGTCATTTTATAGCGAACCGCCAAAGATTGCATTTCAAGAGTGAAAAGTTCAGGGAGAAACGAAACATCATTCGGATTCAGGCGATGATCCTGCCCGCTGAGTTGTTATACCGCCTGTCGCGCCAGGATCATCAGCTTCAGCGATGCGATCAGAATCACTTCGATTGCCGAAGGAGGAGTGTAGATTGAGAACAACATGTCCTGCACCGGCAATGTCCGAAAGATTTGTCATTGATTGACCACACGCACTACATTTTTCCATTGCACAACATTGAGAGCAAGCTATACGCTTACATGATTCGCACCTCATTAACGTCGCATTTTTCCCCTTGGCCATCGTAAAACCGCAAGCGGGGCATGGATATAATACTGAGGTTCCCTTACCCCATGATGCAGCGGCTATCAGCGGCCCTATAATCAGCCCAAATGGCGCAGCAACCGCAAGTAGTATCAAAAGCCCATTCCAAAAAGAAAGCCGATCTCCTGCCATAGCAACTATCATAATTAAGCAAATACCAAATACACCACCAAACACTGTACCTAGTATGGTTGCTTTTTTAATAGCCTGCATAGCAAATGCACGCACATTTTTATCAGCATAAACTATGCCTCTGACAATGAAAACGGCGGCAGGGATCAATATGAGGATTATAAAGGCTACTACAAAAATGAGTATACGGCCGATATATATGTTTTCCATCATAACCTCCTATGCTCCAAACCGATTTCCCGTTACCGGTTGATCAAGCTTGCGGTGTTCTTTCCGACTGCATTATGGCACCCTCCCGACTGCAACTGCTGGAAGGTCAAACTGCGAATGATTTACTGAATGGCTTTCAAAATGGCGAGCGCAGTCTACTCCCACTGCGAAGACAGCGCAATTTGATTTTGCGATTTAGCGGACTATTTTCAGTAGGCCTGATCTATCCAGTTCTGAATCCGGTCCGCGGGAAGCAGGTCGTGGAAATCATCCACGTTGCGCGTGACCACGATGTCGCCGCCAGCCAGAGCCATCGCGGCGATCATTACATCAGCGTACCTCTTTCGCGTGCTCACGCGGCTGCGCAACGCCACAAGTTCGGCTACGGCCTGTTCGTTCACGTAAATGGTTTGATAGATCGAAAGGAACTGTTGCGCCGCCAGCAACCTCTCCTGTTCTCTCAGTAGGTTCTCCGGTTCGGCCTTGAGGTAAGCGTCGAAGCGCCCGCGCAACTGTTCGATCACTACGACGAACGGGATGCCGATCTGTTCGGCGGGGACACGGGCGAGATTGCGGGTGAGCGTGGGATGGTCGGCTGTTTCGTTGGAACCGGAAAATCGCTGTGCTATGCTCCCGGCAGGAGGCAAGCGATATGACAACCGATATGGCGACGACAATTGATCCCGATCCGCGTGAGGCGGCGCTGGATGTGGAGTATCCGATTCAGCTCGCTTACACGCGCGAGCCGGTGATGTGTCTGGCGGGAACGGTCAGTCTGATCAGTCTGATCAGTCCGGGCAGGCGTGACTTGGCGCTGTCCGATATGGAATGGCAAGACCTCGAACTGCTGCAGCTATCAGAGTTGCAAGAGCAGCCGGAGTCGCCGGATTCGCCAGAATTGCCGGATTCGCCGGATTCGGAGGACGTGGCCGATGGCGAATGACGCGGACTGGTATGAAGTCATTCGAGACAGTGAGTTGGTGCAGGGCGATCTGCTCAGCGGCTGCCCAGTTCCCAGAGTTCGCGGTTTTGATCATGGCCTGTGCCGGTGGGTCAACCAGTCGAAGTCGAGGTCTATATCGAAGACCTTATAATCCTCTCGCAAAGTTGCGATCTGGCCAATGACAAGATTCAAGACGTCATTCTGGCGCAGGTGTTGGACTGGCAAGTCGCTTCCGCCGAACTGGTGAAGCAGGGAAATCTCTTCGCGCGCAGCAAGCAATTCAGGCGAGCTTTGATTGCCGGGAACATTCCCAGCCTCTCTCTTCTGCATAAACGCGATGGGATACCGAAGCTGGGCTGGTCGGTGGTTGATTTTCACCGCGTCTTTGTCTTGCCGAAACCGGTCGTCACCGCTGTAGCGCGAACCGCCGGATCGCGTCTGAGGTTACGCTCGCCATACCGGGAATATCTCGCCCAAGCTTTCGCGCGTTACTTCATGCGCGTCGGCCTGCCACTCGATGCGAACGCCTTTGAGACCGAAGGCCAAGTCTGATTCATCAACACAGGTCTAAATTTTTCAGCATCCGTCAATCGTCTTTTACCAACAAATCAGCCCGCTCGATCACGGCGGAGGTCGACAATTTCCCGGCGAACCACAGCACGTCGAGTTCTTTGGCCGCGGCTTCCGAGAGCGCCAGTCGCTTCGATACGGCAAGGATCAGATTGTCGAGCCGCGCCGCCGTGACTTTGGCGATCTTTCGGCTCAGATATTCCGGCGTCCAGAAGCCGACGATCTCCAGATAGACTTCGTGACCGCTCCGGTCGCGCAAGGTGAAGTCCGGGATCATGACCTGGTTGTGTTCGACCGGAATCACCGCGTCGGCGCGGGTGAGGCTCCATTCACACGGATGGCGCTCGAACGCTTTCTGAAAATCATCGGCGAAGTTGCGCTCCAGCCGGGAATCGAACAGCGGAAAGCGGCGGAAGTGCGACACCAGCCCGCTTTGATCGTCGAGCGAAAAGATCAGCCGCTCGCCTGCTTTGACGATGACGGCTTCCATTCGCCACTTTCGACAGAGCGCAAGAGCGGGAAGAAAGACCGCCATCTTCAAACCGTAACGCCGCGTCCCCCGGAGCAGCGATAACGGGCCGTCCAGTTCGATGCGGTAGCCGCGCTCGCGCCGCGTGATGGTGTGCATCAACCGGCACAGTTTGATGTAACGAAAAACGTCCTGGGGCGAATCCTCGATGTCCACGGTGAGTCGCTCGGCCCAGTAGAGCAGCCCGCGCGCCAGTTCCATATTGTAGCGGGCGATCAGCGCCACAGGCTCGCGCGGCGCCGTCACGCAAATCAATTGTCGGCGTTCGGGAAGATCGGCGTAAAGTTCATCTTCTAGTTGAGAGACCGGAAAATCAAACTCGGCGGCGACCGCCTCAAGAACTGAATGACGGTCGGTTTCTGATGGCGACGTTTTGTGGCGAACCACCGGCCAGCCTTCGGCGGCTCGCTCGAAGACGGCGCTGCGCAGCTTCGCCGAGTCCGCCGTTGACGATTCAAACTCGGCGAAGCTCGTGATCACGTGGGCCAGCCCGCGAACGATCCGATAGTCGGTTCGACCCGCGGCGTATCTCTCGACCGCTTCCTCCAACTCGCCCTGCGTATTGCCGATTTGTTTATCGAATGCCGTGATCAGATCGTTCGCCACTCGGCTGTAACGTGGCGAAGCGGTGTCGAGAAAGGCCGGGCGGATCTGCCCGGATTCGATCCGGTAGCGAAGGAGTTCTTTTGGCAACATATCGTCAAAGCTGAGAGATTCTTCGGGCGCGTCCGGCGTAAGCTTCGGTCTGGCGCCGCCGCCGGCTGATGGCGGTCTCCATCGTTCCACGCGCCGTGATCTCGTAAAGGACGGCCTGCTTGTTCGCTCGTTGGCGGAGAATGCGACCGAGCCGCTGGGTGTGTTCGCGCGCCGAACCGCTTCCGCCCAGAATGATCGCCACCGCCGCTTCCGGCATATCAACGCCTTCGTTGAGCACCTTTGACGTGACGACGGCTTTGTATAGGCCGCTTTCAAACCGCTGAAGAATGGTTTTACGTTCGCTCGCGTTCGTGCGATGCGTGATCGCCGGGACGAGGAATAGTTGTGAAATCCTGTAGGCCGTCTCGTTCGTGGCCGTGAAGATGACCGTCCGGTCGGAGGCGTGACGGCGGAACAACTCTTCGAGCAGATCGAGCTTGGCTTCGGCGCTGGCGATGATGCGGCGCATCTGATACCAAGCTTCGAGCGCGCGTCGCGCCCCGGCGTCTCGCGTTTGCTCCCTCAACAAAATCTCCAGTCGGCTATCAATTTTCTTCTCAGGCTTCTCTTCAGAAGACTGAGTGTCAGGTCGCCCTTGCCAATACTCCTGATAGATCGCTTCCTCGCGCTCGTACTCGCGGCGTTCATCGGGCGAAAGGTCAACGCTCAACCGGATGACTTCGTAAGGGGCGAGCCGCTTCCCGCTCAATTCGCGCACGGGCTTCCAGTAGGCAAGCGGGCCGACCAATTCGTTCAAGACCTCGGACTGGCGTGGATCGTAAGTGGCGGTCAGCCCCAGACGGAACGGCGCAATCGCCAACCGCGCGATCTCAGTCCATTCGGGCGCGATCAGATGGTGAACTTCGTCGAAAACCAGCAGCCCGAAGCGCCCGCCGATCTCTGCCATCCGGCGGTAGGCGCTGTGATACGTGATGACCGTCACGTCGCGAAGATCGCACACGCCCTGGCCGATGAGGCCGACCTCGATGTCGAAGGCTTCGGTCAACCGCTTGTGCCATTGGCTCAGCAGGTCGAGCGTTGGCGCGACGATGAGCGTCGGGCGCGACGTAGCTTTGATGGCTTCAATCGCGACCACCGTCTTCCCAGCTCCGGTCGGCAAGACTACTATGCCGCGCTGATCCGCTTGTCGCCACGCGGCGACGGCTTGCTGCTGATAATCGTAGAGTTGAATTTCGGTTCGCGGCCGAAGATGAAGCCCCTGTGGATCGTACTGTCTGGCGCGGTCGGCGAAAGGAACTTTCTGCCGCCGCAACCAGAGCACGGCGTCGCGGTAGCGATAAGCTTCCGCTCGCCAGGCGTTGACCCGCTCATCACAGATGAAACCGGGCGGCGTCTGAAGAGCTTGATCGAGTCCGTCCAGGAGGAGTGTGCCTTGATCGAAGGAGAGGGTTATCATATGGCGAGCGCAGTGTAATCCCGTTGCGAAGACGACGCAATTACAACCTGACTATGGAGGCAACATGGCTCGGCAATATATGTGGGTGCAAGACCCCGACGCCGGTGGCGTGAAAATTCCCGACCGGATCAAACCTGAAATCAAACGGCGGATCGAGGCCGTCGCGGAGAAACACTTCAAGGGCAAATACACCCGCCTCGACATCCGCTTCCGCAACCAGTTCTGTTACATTGACGCTTACCGCGAGCCGGATTGGCCTGATGACTGGCAGCCGCCGAAAGATTGGCCGGAGACGCGGGAGCAGTTCATCGAGCGGCTGCGCAACACGCCCACTCATCTCTGCCGGTTGCGCCATTACAGCGACCGCGACGGCCGCTGGAGCTTCGCCTTCTACAAATACAGCGACGAGAAATATGAGTTGTGTATCTTCGACAATGGCACGTTCTACGGGACGCCGGAGGAGGCTTTCTTTGAATCGGCGCGAGCCTATCTGGAAGGCTGACTCGCAAGCTGCGCCGCATCATCAGCGTCGCTGAGAATTCGACGAACGATCAGCGAGAGCGCCTGCGGCTCGGCCAGAAACCCGTCGTGGCCGTGCGACGATTGTAATTCCGCGTATTCGACATCGACTCCGGCCTCGCGCATCCGCTCGCTGATCGCATTGACCTCTTCTGCGGGGAACAGCCAATCAGACGAGATGCCAACCAGCAGGACGCGCGCTTCAATCCGCCGCAACGCTTCGTGTTCGGATTGATACCCGTTCGCGTGATGGAAATTGTCCATCGCTTTGGTGATGATCAGATACGAGTTCGCGTCGAAGCGGCGAGTGAAGATTTCGCCTTGATGATCCAGATAACCGCCGATGTCGTATCGTTCGTTTAATGACCGCAGCGGGTCTTCGCCATTGCGGTTGGGTTTGCGCGCGAAACGTTCGGCGAAGAGTTTTTCCGACTTGTACGAGATCATCGCCATCGCGCGCGCCAGAGCCAGTCCGCCGTTTGGTTCCAGCCCGGCCTCATACTCTCCGTTCCGCCAGTTCGCGTCGTTCGTGATCGCCAATCGTTGCAGGTGATTGAGCGCCAATCCCATCGCCGTTAGCGGAACCGCGCCGACGGCGATGCTGCGCTCGACGCGGTCGGGGTAATCAATCGCCCATTGGATCGCTTGCATCCCGCCGATTGAGCCGCCGATCACTGCGCGCAGTTTTTCAATACCAAGATGATCGAGCAGCAACGCTTGAGACCGCACCCAATCGCGCACCGTCACGAGCGGAAAGCTCGCGCCGAAAGGCTTGCTCGTCGCCGGGTTGATTGTTTGTGGGCCAGTCGAGCCGTAACACGAGCCGATGATGTTGGCGCAAACGATGCAATCGCGGCTGAGATCGAATACTCCGTCTTCACCGAACAATTGGGGCCACCAATCGCCCGCCCGCGCCGAACCTGACAGCGCGTGGCAGACCAGAATCGCGTTGTCGCTCTTCTCGTTCAGTTTGCCGTAAACCGCGTAGCGCAGCCTGACTGGCTGTAACGATCCGCCCGATTCGAGCGCGAACGGCTCGTCCTCGGCGAAAACGAAATCGTCTTCGTAAATCGGAAGGATTGGTTCGGGCATAACGATCAATTCAGACGCGGGGATTGAAGATCAAAGATTGGAGATTGGGGATTGGGGATTTGAAATTGGAGATTTGAACGCCCGTCTTCAAGCCTGTCTGACATCATCTCCAATTTCAAATCTCCAATTTCAAATCTCTGATCTCAAATCTTCAATCATCAGGCTCCCGCAGCAGCAGCCGTCGTCGCCGCCTTCAGCGCCTGATCAATGTCGGCGATGATGTCGCGGATGTCTTCGATGCCAACCGACAGACGAACCAGGCCTGGCGTGACCCCGGTTGACGCTTGCTCCTCTTCGGTCAATTGCGAGTGAGTGGTCGAAGCCGGATGGATGACCAGCGACTTCGCGTCGCCGATGTTCGCCAGAAAGCTGAAGAGTTTGACCGAGTTGATGAACTTCTTGCCCGCTTCCAATCCGCCGCGAATGCCGAAACAGACCAGCGCGCCCGCGCCGGTGGGCGAGTACTTCTTCGTTCGCTCGTAGTACGGGCTTGATTCCAGGCCGGGGTAATTGACCCACTCAATCTGCGGATGATTCTGCAGGTGCTTCGCCACTTCGAGAGCATTCTCCGAATGCCGTTCCATTCGCAGATGCAGCGTCTCGGCGCCTTGCAGAAACAGGAAGGAGTTGAACGGCGTCGTACAAGCGCCGATGTCGCGCAATCCTTGCACGCGCGCTTTCAGGATGAACGCCAGCGGGCCGAATGCCTCCGTGTAGACCAGCCCATGATACGACGGGTCGGGCGTGTTGAAATCCGGGAAGCGCCCCGACGCTTTCCAATCGAACCGGCCCGCGTCAACGATCGCGCCGCCAATCGAGGTTCCGTGCCCGCCGATGAATTTGGTCAGCGAGTGAACGACGATGTCCGCGCCCCACTCGATGGGACGGGTGAGCGCGGGCGTCGGCGTGGTGTTATCAATGACGAGCGGCAGCCCGTTTTCGTGAGCGATGTTGGCCAGCTTTTCGATGTCCACGATGTCGAGCTTCGGGTTGCCGACGGTCTCGGTATAAACGGCTTTGGTCTTGTCGTTGATCGCCGCGCGCAAGCCGGCTTCGTCTTCGGCGTCAACGAAGCGGACGGTGATGCCCAGTTTCGGCAGCGTGTAATGGAAGAGGTTGTACGTGCCGCCGTAAAGCGACGTGGTCGAAACGATCTCATCGCCCGAGTTGGCCAACGTCAGGACGGTGAGCGTTTCCGCCGCCTGCCCCGATGAAAGCGCGAGCGCCGCCGCGCCGCCCTCCAGCGCCGCCAGACGTTTCTCCAGCACGTCCTGCGTCGGGTTCATGATGCGCGAGTAGATGTTGCCGAACTCCTGCAACCCGAACAGGCGGGCCGCGTGATCGGCGTCGGTGAAGTTGTAGGATGTGGTTTGATAGATCGGCACGGCGCGCGCGTTGGTTGCGGGATCAACCACCTGTCCGCCGTGAATTGCCAGAGTGTTGAAATGATATGTGGGATTTTGCTCGTCAGCCATTGTGCTTTTCCTCCGAGGATGTTGCGGAAAGCCAAAAACCCCGGCGCCAAAGATGACGCCGGGGTTTTCGATGAAAACTCTTGAGAACGTGAACGCTCTTTAGCCGTTTTTTACGTGGAGCAAGTTGCCTAAATCGCCACGCAGCCTTTGTCAAAGCGGCTTTGCGGAGTTTGCGGCTCCGCGCCAACTGTCTAATGGATTTCCGAATGACGCCGCGCAGTCTAGGCGACGCTTCGACAAGCTGTCAAATGAAAACCCATCGACCGGCGCGACCAAAGCCCAGTTCAAGCTGATTGGCGGTTCTGCTCCAGCCAACGGCTGAGATCGTCTATCGAACTGAACCCGAGTAAAACTGCGCTCAACCGGTCGAGTTCCGGCGAAGAGAGCGTTGACAACTGTTCCTGCGCTTCCGGCGGAATGTTTCCGAAGCGGTGCGTGAGCATTTGCTGGATAATAGCCAAGCGTCCGAGCCGTTCGCCGTGTTGGATACCGCGCTGCTCACCGCGCTGCTCACCGCGCTGCTCGCCTTCTTCCAAAATTTCACGATAGATCACTGACTGCATCATAATTTCCTCCCGAAAAAGGCGGCGGATCAAACTGCGGTCAAAACGCAATCCCGCCAGAATTCCTGCCGCCGCGGTTAAATCACTGCGCTGGCTTTCGTCCGCTATTTTACTCACTTTCTCCGCCACTTCCACCAGCAACTGCTCAGGTTGATCGGAGCGCGCCAGCACAGCCAATGGCCATAGCCCTTCGTGCGCCAGCAGCGGCTCCGGGTCCTGCTCAGACATCCTGACTACGCGGTAGCGATGCCACGTGTCGCCGACGTGAAACTCTTCGGGGATGTGCGCTCCGGTCTCGGCCAGCACGATCACTACCTGGCGCACCAGCTTCCGCTCGCGCCGGTAGACGCGGACGAAGTAATCGAGCATTCGCAAATCCAGCGGCGGCTCGCTTTTGGTCGGATCGGTCTCGAACTCGACGTGCAAAATCTCATCGTCAATTTCGAGCAGATGAACCGCGTCAGCGCGAATCGGTTGCAGCGACAGTTCGGTCTTGAGCACTCGCACGCGCGTCACTGGCTTGCCAAGCAGCCACGAGGCGAGCGCCGCCGGATAGTGCTCGGCCAAATACTTGAGCAGATTGTCGTACTCGTGCGGATGCGACATAAACTCACCTCAACCACCATTCCGCAAACCCAATCTCGTATGCCATAAACAGGCCGAACCCCAAACTGAAACATCCGGCCAACGCCCGCACAGCAAAATTCGTCTTCGTGAAATGGTTGGCGGTCAGTCGAATCGGTAGGCTCAGGATCAAGCTCATCACCATCATCCCGCCAATCGAGCCGGCGCCGAAGATGATGATGTAAGCGAAGGCCAGCGGCGTGGATTTGATCGTCGCCAGCACGGCCAACATCAACCCCGCGCTGCCCGCCAGCCCGTGGATCAATCCGATGACCAGCGGGCGCGCGCCCAGTTTCAATCCGTGATGCGACTGCTCCGGTTCGGGTTTGTCGTCGTGAACGTGCGGATGGAGGTGCGTGCGGCCGCCGTGCGCATGTTGGTGAAAATGAACTCGCCCGCCGCGCGCCAGCTTGTAGAGCGCATTCGCGCCCAGTCCGATCAACATCAGCGCGACACAGAACTCCAACGGCTTTTCGTATTTTCCGATCTGGAGATTCAGCGCAATCACCGCAATGCCCGCGAGCAACAGTGAAGCCGTATGCCCTACGCCCCACAACCCGCCGATCAACAACGAGCTGAACAGATTCTTGCGTTCGCTGACGATGGTTGAGATCGCCGCCAGATGATCGGCGTCCAGCGCGTGTCTCAAGCCGATTCCCAATCCGATGAGAAGGATGCCGATCGTCGAAGTCCCCGCCGCCGTTTCAAGCTCGCCATGCCACAAATCGGCGAGGCTCACTCCGCCCTGCCGCAACGCCAGGTAGCAAATGATCGCGCCGAGGATCGCAATCACCAGCGCGCTCAGCGCCGGCGCGACGCGCATCAATCCGCCCGAACCCGGAACTTTTTCCATCAGTTTTCCTCCGCAAATGTGGGACAAGATGCCATCTTGTCTCACAAATTTCTCTGTTTAATTGCAATAGGTGTGAATTCGCGGAGCAAAGACTACTTGGCAGCGGGAGCTTTGGCAATCGCCCTGAAAACAAAAGGCGCGGGAGAGACGTTGTCATCCATCTCTCCTGCGCCTTTTTCGCGGCTGTTTTGCTGATTCAGTCTTATTGTTCAACGATGCGGCGTCTGCCGAAGCGTTCAAACGACGATTCGCCAATCCCCGGCGCATTCACGCGTTCATCTCGGATCTCGCGCCCTGGCGCTTTGAAATTGAACAAGTCTTCGCCTTCAACGCTGAAGCTCGTCAAGCGGTTGAGCGAGAGCGTGTACGCCCCGGTTGTGTTCGGCGCGAAAGGCGTCGCAATAATGATATGGATCCCTGACGAAGTCAGCCGGTATGTGACCTGAGCGTTGGTCCCTCCGCCGGAATTGTCATCGAACGCAACCGGCGGGTCACCGTCGTTGCGTTGCAGGATCACGAACGAATCGAAGACGGTCGAAGCCATATTAACTCGCACGTTGTCGCTACTGGCGCCGGTGAACCAGTAGAGGTCCAGATAAGTTCCAGCCGAAGTCTGCAAGTCGGTGTTGGCGATCGAGGGGCTGGTCGCGCTCTGGCCGTAACTGAGTTGTGTCGCCACGTCGTTCACCAGTTTCAGCGTGTAACTGCCGACTCCGTTCGGCTGCTCGTTCGAGGTCGAGGCGAAGATCACGTAATCGGCGGGGTTTTGCAGCACAATCAGCAGGAGCGAATTGTTGTTCTCGATCCGGCCGTTGCCGTAACCGCCCGATTGATCGTCGGCGCCGAGGAACGTCAGCGCGTTGTTGTCAATGCGATAGAGCAGAGCGGCGGCATCGAACTGTGATGACCTCAGATCAATCGCAACGGTGGTGTTGGCGGCGGTCGTCGTGAATCTGTAAGCGTCGAAGAAGAACGTGTTGCCTGAGGCGTTGTCGAGCTGAACCTGGTCGTCAACCGCCAGATCGCCGTTCAACGTATTGCCGAAGGCGATCGGATTTACGCGCACGGGTGGCGTTTGCCCACCAAGCTTCATCGTCACCGTGTTCGCGGTGCGGCTGTTCGTGCTCACTACGATGCGAAGACTGCCCAGGCCGGCCAGTTCGGGTGGGATAATTACGTTGATCTGATCGAGTCCTTCAAACCCCGGCGCGGGCCCCGCGAAGAGCACCTGTCCGGTGACGCCCTGGAACTTCACCGTCACCGCTTCGGCCACGCCGTTGCCGTCGCTGGGATTGGCTGCCGGAGTGTTGCGGATGCCAGTCGCATAAAGAACCAGCACGTTGGGACGCTGACGGGTTCCGGCGTCAACATCTCTCTCATTTCCTTGAGCGTCGAAGATGTTCTGGAAGGCGGCGCCGTCAAAAGTCGTCTGAGCCGCGGCGACTCCTGCGCCTGTCGCTTTCGCCGAAAAGACTCCCGGCGCGCCGCGCACGATGGTGAAAGTCCCAGTTCGAGTCGAGTTGTCGGAGTTGGTCACGGTGATTGTAACGCTCGCCGCATCCGCCAGCCCGGAGGGAATCTTGAAGTTGATCTGCGACGGCGCGACGAAGAACAGCCCGGCGTCGGCGTTGCCAACCCTCACGCGCACGCCGCCGAGCGTTGTTGGCAACGGCACCGAAGTGGCGGAGAAGACCTGGTTGTTCTGAGTGACAAATTGGCCGAAGGCGGCGGCGATCGCATCCGGCGTCATCACGCTGCCCCGATCAAAGCTGGCGGCGTTCACCACCGTCACAGCCTGCTGCGCCGAAACTGCGCTGCGGAAAAAGCCCGCGCCCCAGCTTTCGTTTAGATACGACAAGCCGGCGCCCGCCACGGCCAGCGATAGGGCAACGAATGCCAGCGGGCGCAAAGTTGAGCGGATCATTGAAGTCTTCTTCATGTTATCTCCTATGAATGTCAGGAATTTTCGTTTGGATCACGGAAAGAGCACACGAGGGGGTCAACTGCCCTGTTTGAACTGTGTGATGTTTCGAGCATTGGGAATCAGGGGGTGCGACCTCAAACCTTCGGTCGTCAATCTAGCCGCCCGTTCTGTTCACTGTCAAGAAAGATTCGGGCCGCAGCCACAGTTCCAATCACTTCTGACGCATGACGTTAAAAACCCACGCTGTTAGACGCGGTTTCCTGACGAAGGACGATAACTTTTTGACTTCGATTAATTCCCTGGGAGCGCGCGCTTGTGTTTCCATACAATGGCGCGCGCTCCCAGGATTCTTCAGTTAATGCGCACAGTCACGCCGTTGGAGGCGTTGCTCGCAACTATGAGTTTGATCTCGACCGTGCCCGCTCCGGCCAGTTCAGGTGGAATGATCAGATTGACCTGATCCAATCCGGCGAAGCCAGGCGCCGCTCCCGCGAAAGTCACATTGGCGTTGACGCCTCTGATCGTCGCGTTCACGGCTTCGGCCACTCCGTTGCCGTCATTCGGATTCGCGGCGGGCGCGTGGCGCAATCCCGTCGTGAACAGAACCAGGTAGGTCGGACGCTCTCTGGTTCCCGCGTTCACGGGCCGTTCGCTGCCGTCAGGATTGATCACCGGCTGGAAGACCACGCCATCCGTAGTCCACACCGCAGCGACAGTCCCCTGCCCATTGGCCCGCATTGAGAAAATGCCCGCCGCCGCGCGAGCCATATTGACCGTGCCTCCACGAACTGTGCCATCGGAGCTGGTGATCGCCACCGTCACCGGTCCATCGGGGATGTTCCGCGGCGCGACCATATTGATCTGCCCGTTGCTAACCATCAACAACTGGGCATCCTCTCCGTTGACGGTGACTCGCACGCCACCCAGCGCCGTGGGAAGCGGCTGGCTGGAAGCGGTAAAGAGCCTGCCCTCGATTGTCTGGAATCCGCCGAAGACTGCGGCCAGCGACTCGGGCGCGATCGGTGGGCTAAAGAAGCTGGCGGCGTTGACGACCATCATTCCCGCCGGCTGCGTTGTCGGCGACAACGTGTTCGCCACGGCGATTCCGCGAATGACCTCGCCTCCTCCGACATTTCCAACCAGTGTGGCCGCGCCCGTGATCAGATTGATCGTGTAGAGTTGCGACACTCCGCCGACGGTCAAGGTGGCGTAGGCATTGTTGGTGTTGTCAGCAATGTCGAACCCGACCATCTCGTTCGTGTCCACACCGAGCGGCCCGACGGTGAACAACTGCCCTGAGTTCGGCGAAATCGGCGTCCCACCGGGCGAGCCTTGTCTGGCCAGTGTGTCGAAGCTCGAATCAATCACGTAGAGCGTGGTCGAAGTCGAACCGGCGAAGCTGTTGTCGTAAGCCGCGCCGGTGATGAACGTCGGCTGGCCCGCCTGCCGATCGCTCGGCGCATAAGCCAACGGCGCATCAATCCCTGCCGAAGCGCCGGTGTCCGGGACGAAGCGCAAGTTGTGCGTGGCCGTGCTGACGACGCGGATTCGATCCGGCACTGGATTGAAATCGAATCCGTAAGCGACGCCGTTCAGTTGAGGCGTGGTGATGCCTGTGCCAACTTGTGTCGCCACGCCAGTCAACGGATTGATCGTGAAGATGCGGCTGCTGCTGCCGATGGCGTAGAGCATCCCGTTGGCCGGACGATAATCAATCCCGATGATCGTCTCGTCGGCCAGCCCGGTGATTTGCACCGTGTTTTGAATCACGCCGGGCGCAGTGCTGACAAAGCTGATCAGCTTGTTGCTGTTGGTCGCAGCGAAGATCGTTTCGACGACCGGCGCGATGGCGATGTCGCGGATCGTCTGCCCGCCGCCGATCGGGCCGATCATCGTCGCCGCGCCGGTCGCCAGGTTGATGGTGAAGAGCGTCGAAGACGAAGTCGTGCCAACGACTGTCAACGAAGCGAACGCCGCGCCGGTCACCGGAGCGATGTCGAACCCGACGTCTTCCAACGTGTCAACGCCGAGCGCGCCAACCGTCGTCAATTGCCCGGTGTTCGGCGAAGTCGGCGTCCCGCCGACCGAGCCTTGCAGCACCAGCGCGTCCAGGTGGGAGTCAATGCCATAAAGCGTCGTCGTCGTCGTGCCAGCGAAGTTGTTGGTGTAAGCCACGCCGACAATGTTCGGATTCGCGGCGGCGTTCGGGTCACCAGTGGCGAAAGCCAGGTTGGTGTCCGTAGCCGCGAGCGCGCCGTTGTTCGGATTGAGCCGCAGGTTCTGATCGGCGTCGCTCGTCACCCGGATTCGATCCGGCACTGGGTTGAAATCAAAGCCGAAATTTACGCCGGTGATCGGCGGGGCGAACGGCGCGGCTCCAACCGGGGACGCCGCGCCGGTTTTGGTGTTGATGGTGTAGACACGGCTCTGACTGCTCAACGCGTAGAGCAATCCGTTGGCCGGCCGGAAATCAATGCCTAGCAAATTTTCACCAGGGGCCAGTCCCGTGATGGGCACGACGGCGTTCATCGTGTTCGGCGTGCCCGAGCTGAAGCTGAGCAGCCCGTTGTTCGCTGTCAACGCGAAGATCGTTTCGACGCGCACGACCGTAGCGATGTCGCGGATGATCTCCGCCCCGCCGATTGCGCCAACCAGCGTCGCCGCGCCGGTCTGCAAATTGATTGTGTAAAGCGAAGAGGTCGTCGCGCCGGTTGGAGTCAACGACGCCAGCGCCAGTCCGGTCGTCCCAACGATGTCGAATCCAACCTGGTCGGTCGTGTCCACGCCGAGCGCGCCCACCGTTGTCAGCGTTCCGGTGTTCGGCGAAACCGGCGCGCCGCCCAGCGAACCTTGCAGCGCCAGAATGTTCAGCGTTGAATCAATCACGTAGAGCGAGGTCGCCGTCGCCCCCGAAAAGTTGTTGGTGTAGGCCGCGCCGACAATGTTCGGATTCGCAGCGGCGTTCGGATCGCCCGTGGCGAAAGCCAGGTTGCCGTCCGTGCCCGCGACCGCGCCGTTGTCAGGATTGAGCCGCAGGTTCTGGTCGGCGTCGCTCGTCACGCGGATGCGATCAGGCACGGGATTGAAATCGAAGCCGAACGAGACGCCGTTAAGCACGGGACTGAGCGGCGTCGTTCCGACCTGAGTCGCCGCGCCGGTCGTGGGATTGATTGTGTAAACGCGGCTCTGGCTGCTGGCGGCGAATAACTGGCCAGTGCGCGGGCGGAAGTCAATGCCGACGATATTCTCGCCCGCTTGTAATCCGGTGATCGCGCTCGTCTTGATGATCGCGCTCGGCGTGGCTTGGTTGAAGCTGATCAGGTTGTTGCCAGCGGTGACGGCAAAGACCGTTCCCTCCGGGGCAGGCCCGAGGAGTAATGGACTTGCGCTCGCGGCGGCTTCAAAATTGATTCTCTCTCCAAAGGGCCGTAACAAAGAGCCGCACAGCCCAAGTAATCCGAGTGTTAACAGGCAAACTTTCCAGATAGATCTTGAGGTTGATTTTGAGATGCTTTTCATAAGGGATGTCTCTTCTCCAATTTTGCAGGGCACAACTTGGTCACACGCGTTCGCGCAAACTTCGTGGGGATTTGCACGCAGCGCGTACTGAGAGGCGAAGGTCGGGATATGGGGCGCCAACAATTCAGTGTGACTGGTTAGGTGAGAATGGACAGTCGCACCAGACTGCGCGAATGGGGGAGGGATCAGAGATAGCCCGGAGCTGGCTTATCAAACCTGTCGGTGAGGATTGAAGGGCTAGATCGGGAGTAGGGGCTAATTTTCTAAATTAACGCGCACAATCTACGCGCGTGATCGAATTGAGTCAAGAGTTTATTGAGCGGCGGCGCGGTATGGACGCCAGCGACCTCTGGCTTCGATCAATGTGCGCTTGACCGAGACCGGAGGTCGCTGGCGTCCGTACCGCGCCGCTGCAAGCTAAGACGCGCAGATGCGCGCCTAGTGACGCTGCTACTGAATCCGAATCGTCGCGTTGTTGGACATGTAACCGCCCGCGGTCAACCTCACGTTGACCACCCCGGCCCCAGCCAATTGCGGCGCGAGCATCAGGTTGACTTGATCAACTCCGGCCAGCCCCGGCGCGGGACCAGCGAAGGTGACGGTCGCGTTCGTGTTCTGAACCATCGCGGTGACAGCTTCGGCCACGCCGTTCGCGTCGTTCGGATTGGCCGCTGGCGTATTGCGCAATCCCGTCACAAAGAGCACCAGGAAGACCTGCCCGGCGCTGACGTTGATTGGGCGAGGACTGCCGTCAGGATTGAAGGCCGCCAGGAAATTCACCCCATCCGTCGTCGTCACCGCCGCCGGAGTTCCCAGCCCGTTGGCGAAGAAGGTGAAGATGCCGGTCGCCGAACGCTGGACGTTGATCACTCCGGTGCGCGATGTAGCGTCGGCGTTGATCACCAACACCGTCGCCGGGCCATCGGTTAACTGCTGCGGCAGAATCAGGTTGATCTGCCCGTTGCTCGTGGCCAGCAATCCGGCGTCAAGGTTGTTGACCTTCACGTTCACTCCACCGAGCGAGGTGGGAAGTGGCTGGCTGGCGGCCGTGAAGAGCTGGCCGTTCGT
>Ga0187893_10007143_pt1 | contig 18539 bp, 14 predicted proteins | sample MA1701074metaG_FD_139574 | JGI IMG/M metagenome (GOLD analysis project Ga0187893, IMG submission 139574) | White microbial mat communities from a basaltic lava cave in the Kipuka Kanohina Cave System on the Island of Hawaii, USA - MA170107-4 metaG ... | reverse complement strand
TGAATGTTCAACCCCGCCGGGGTTGTGGGTTTATAACATGACAACTACCACGGATTACATCCGTGGCTATTCAAATTAAACCCCTTCGGGGTAATTAAAATGCAAATTAACCTGACGCCAATGTGATAGCTATCGGGAATGCCACCTGTATTGCAGCGGGGCCCATACATATTTAAAAACTTATTAATGCAATTAATCATAAAATAACCTTACGATAGCCACGTTCTTTTAACATAAACTTTTATCTTGCCAACTTTGATGGAAAACACTATCAATTAACCGTAAAAACAATAGATGAAAAACTTTATTCAGGTATCCGTGCTGGCGGCCATTGCGGCGGGCAAACAAATTCTCGAAGTGTATAACCAGGATTTTGCAGTAGAAACCAAAAGCGACAATTCTCCCCTTACCATCGCTGATAAAAAATCCCATGAGGTTATTAAAGCGGCTTTGGCAGGAACCGGGTTCCCGCTGCTAAGCGAAGAAGGCAAGCAATTGCCCTACGAAGAAAGAAAAGATTGGGAAACTTTCTGGCTGGTTGACCCATTGGATGGCACTAAAGAATTTATAAAAAAGAATGGCGAGTTTACTGTAAATATTGCACTGGTAAAAGACGGTAAACCTGTACTGGGCGTGGTTTACGTCCCCGTAACAGGCGTTCTTTACTATGGTGCGGAAGGTGCAGGAAGCTATGCTGTAACCATACAGGAAGAAGTAACCGCAGAGAATGTAGATGCTATCTTAAGCACCGCTACTACATTGCCCGGGGCAGAACAACCCGGCATTTACACAGTTGTAGCCAGCCGCTCTCATAACACACCGGAAACAGAAGCTTTTATTGAAGAAAAGAGAAAAGAACATGGAGCAGTGGATATGGTAAGCTCCGGCAGTTCCATAAAACTATGCCTGGTAGCTGAAGGTAAGGCGCAGGTATATCCCCGTTTGGCACCTACTATGGAATGGGATACAGCCGCAGGGCATGGTGTGGCCAAGTTTGCCGGTTGCAGCGTGTATAATTACGAAACAAAAAATGAAGTTGTTTACAATAAAGAAAACCTGCTAAACCCCTGGTTTGTGGTGGAGCGTAATAATTAAGTCTGACCCTTACCCAAAATTAGCGACCAGGAAATAATACCGTATAATAATTGCCTATGCCACGGGAAAAGATCAGGATTGGGTTATTGCTTGACAGCTTTTTTGTGCCCGCCTGGATTCATGAAACCTTTAAAAGAATTGCTGAAACAGACTATCTAACTGTTGCGCTTGTGGTAAAAAAGCAAGGGCCTGTATCGGGTTTTAAAGGGTTCAATTATCTTGCCTATAATCTGTATAGTAAAATAAGCAGGAAATACACCAAAGTAAGGCCTAAGGCTTTTTTGAAGAAGAATGCTGCTGACCTGTTTAAAGATACTGCTTTGCTGAGTGTAGCGCCTACAGCAAAAAACAATGCTTTAGCTATTGCAGAACCGGATATTAATACCATAAGGAATTACAATTTAGATGTATTGATCAAATTTGGTTTTGATAAACTGGAAGAAAATATATTAACTGCTGCAAAACTGGGTGTCTGGACTTTTGATAATGAAAAAATATTTGGTGCTGCAGGCACAAATGCAGGGGTTTGGGAAGTGGTAAATGGCAACTGTGCTACGGCTATAACATTGAAAATGCTTACAGACAAAGGCCCCAGGCAAATCCTTTACCAATCATTTTCTACTACCGGTATATCAATAAGCAAATGCCAGGGGCTTGCCTGCTGGAAAGCGGTTTCTTTTATACCAAGAAGGTTGAAAGAACTGCATACAATTGGGGCTGAGCTTTTCTTACAGCACACAGCAACCTATAACAAGGAAATAACTATTAAAGAACAGCCTAAACAACCACCGGGCAATGGAAAATTCCTCGGTTATTTATTCAGCAGATATACCAAATTGGCAGGCAGGAAAATCTGGAATTTGAGCAACCATGAGCAATGGTTGCTGCTGTATCATTTTAATGATGAAAAAAAGTTGCCTGAACTATCTGCCAGCAATTTTAATTACAAAGAAATTATTCCTCCATCCAGCAAATTCTGGGCAGATCCCTGTGCTTTTAAAAGCACTGATGGCAGGCATTTTATTTTCTTTGAAGAATTTGTGTACAGTAAGAACAGGGCGCATCTTTCTGTGCTGGAAATTAACAAAGATGGTAATATTTCCAGGCCGCAAATAATACTGGAAAAACCTTATCATTTGTCTTACCCATTTATTTTAACCGAAGGGAAAGATATTTACATGATACCCGAATCGAGTGAAAATAAAACAATTGAGCTGTATAAATGCGTGTCATTTCCCGATAAATGGGAATTTCAGATGAACCTGATGGAAAACATTCATGCGGTTGATACCACCATTTATTATTATAACAACAAATACTGGATGTTTGTAAACATCAAAGAAAATAAAGGCGGCTCTGCCTGGGATGAATTGTTTTTATTTTATGCGGACAGTTTGTTTACAACAGACTGGAAACCTCATGCGCAAAACCCGGTTATATCAGATGTAAGACAGTCGAGACCCGCCGGCCATTTGATTGAGCATGAGGGCAAACTATATCGTCCATCGCAGGATTGTTCCTGCAGTTATGGATATGCAACCAATATGAACGAGATTATTACGTTAAATGAAAACGAGTATAAAGAGAAAACAGTAACAAGGCTTTTACCTGAATGGAATAAAATAGCTACGGCTGTGCATACCTTGTCGTACAGGGATGGACTTGCAGTGCTGGATGCACGGTATAAAAACAAAAAATGAGCGATATAAATTTTCTGTAGAGATTAATTGTTGCCATGAAATAAGAAAGTACAAGTGAGTGACACAACACCCCGAAACTTCGGGGGATGCCATGAAATGCTAAAGTTTGTTACATAAACATCTGGCTTAAGCTGCTTTTTAAATATAATATTCGTGAATTTATAAATAACGATTTAAAATCCATTTACATTTTCCATAATATTTAATAACCTTTATTAAACCAAGATTGCAAACCATGTATCACATCGTTCAAATATTGCCTGCATTGGGTTGGGGTGGTGCCCAGGTTTTCTGCATTCAGCTTTCCAATGAGCTTGCAAGAAACCCCAACAATAAAGTAACACTGGTTTCACTGTACGACCATACAGGTAACCACATGCCCGTTGAAAGAATTGCCGGAAATGTTCAGTTTATTACATTAGGCAAGAAGACTGGCTTGGATATTAATATTTATAAAAAGGTACATGCCCTTTTAAAAGAAATAAAACCAGATGTGGTGCACACCCATCTTCATGCAGGTTACTACGTTATGTGGGCATATATGAGGATGAAAAACCATTTTGGCAAAGTGCATACATTTCATTCATTGGTTACCAAAGATGCTCCAAAACATGGGCGGATGATGAACAAATATTTTTTCAATAAAAACATTATGCACCCTGTAAGCATTTCTGAAGAAGTTTTAAAAGGCGCCTTGAAAGAATATGGGAAAAACATAAAAACACTAATTTATAACGGCTCAGATACAGCGAAGGCCACAACTAAGTTCGATGAAGTAAAAGCCTCCATTGATGCGCTTAAAAAAAATAAGGATACGAAAGTATTTATCAGTGTGGGACGTATTTATGAAGTAAAGAATCACCGTCTTATTATTGAGACAATGAAAGTTCTTGAAAAAGATGGCGAAAATGTGATTGCCCTGATAGCAGGCGGCTATTTGCCGCAGGATAAAGCCCTGTACGATGACCTTGTTAAAAACAAACCATCGAATGTGCATTTTACAGGTAATGTGAATAACGTAGGTGATTACCTGCTGAATGCGGATGCATTCCTTATGACTTCTTTATATGAGGGCATGCCCATCAGCCTGCTTGAAGCAATGTCAGTTGGTGTAGTGCCTGTATGTACACCGGTTGGCGGCCTCCTTGATATTATAAAACCAGGCATTGGTTTTTTGTCAAAAGACATGAATATGGATAGTTACCTTTCTGTAGTAAAGTCTTACCTGCAACTGGATGAAACAGATCTTACTGCACTAAAAGATAATATCAAAACAGTTTTCAAAAATGAATTTAGTATGGAAAGCTGTGCTAAAAAATACGAAGCGCTATACCATAGCTTCTAACATAAGGTTATTGTTCCGGTTGTACCGGGCTCAACTGTACGCCTGATAATACTTTATCAGCAGGTTGCAAAACTTTATAGGAAGAAGTATATTTTTGGAGTTGCCAGCTATTAAATAGTATATAAAAATTAATTTCACTATTAGATTAGAGATTTATTTGCCGCGTTTCAAGATTTTTTTCTTAAATTTTAATTATAACCAAGCAAAATATGACGATTTTTTTGTAACTTAGTGCAGATTTTAAAGTATTTAAATATTAATTAATGTACTTATAGTTAATATTTGTGAATCGTATCCTTTTAAAAATCGCGAAGCATTTGTTAAAGCACGGTTTAAAATTCCCAACACCGAATCTTTACCAATTGCAATTTTACGGTTCTGTAAAAGATTTAAGGAACGCTAAATTTTCTAATGTAGTTTTTTAACTGCAGGAAAGTTGCACCATACCGTATCGCCGCCCCTATGAGTTGCTGTTTTTTGGCAACTACACCACAACGATTCCTTCCATATCAGATTTTATTAAAAGCAGGTAATGCCATGCAGGGTATTTGACCGAAGTTAAACCGTAAACGCCGGGTACCGTTTTGAACGGTATTAAAACTTCAGGTCATTTTTTTATATAACGTGCAATGGTCCAGGTCTGTTAAAACAGTTGGCTTGAAAGAATAATAAAAATACCGAAACGATTATAAAAATTGTATAACAAAAAAACTCAAATCACTATGGAAAAGAAATTTAAAATCGTACAAATGCTTCCTGCATTGGGTTTTGGCGGTGCACAGGTCTTTTGCATACAGTTATGCAACGAGCTTGCCCGGTATCCAAATTATGAAGTTACACTTTTATCTATGTATCATCATAATGAGCAAAATCATTTACCCCTTACAATGCTCGATAAAAATGTAAAATTTGTTTCGCTTGGCAAACGCGGCGGGCTCGACCCTAAAATGTTTATACGCGTGTATAAATTATTTAAAAAAATCCGCCCCGATGTGGTACATACCCATCTGCACAGCGGGTATTACTGTTTCCTGGCTTATCGCCTTATCAATCATACATTTCGTAAAGTTCATACTTTTCACAACCTTGCTAAGAAAGATGCGCCGATACATGGCAGAAAAGGATACTATTATTTTTTCAAAAAGGGCGTTATTCAGCCGGTTAGCATTTCAGATGAAGTGCATAAAAGCGCTTTGGAAGAATACAGGCATTGCGGCATAGTGCAGATCAATAATGGATCCGCACCTGTAACACCAACTCCTTCTTTTGAAAAAACCAGGGATTACATTAACAGCCTTAAAAAGGATCCAAATACAAAAGTGCTTATCAATGTAGCACGCATCAGCAAACAAAAAAATCAGCAACTGCTGCTGGAGGCTATGGCCAGGCTGGAGAAAGAAGGTGCAAATGTTTGCGCTATTGTTGTGGGAGATTATGTGCCCGATGATAAAAAAATATACGAAGACCTTATGGCTAAGAAACCGGGCAATGTACATTTTGTAGGCAAGGTTACAAACGTATCTGATTACCTGCTTAATGCGGATGCCTTTGTATTGTCATCTGCATTTGAAGGGTTACCCATCAGTTTGCTGGAAGCTATGGCCGGCGGAATTGTTCCCGTATGTACACCAGTGGGCGGCATGATTGATATAGTAAAACCAGGAATCGGTTTTCTTTCAAACGACCTTAGCACGGAAAGCTATCTTACGGCAATCAAGAATTTTTTACATACAGGTGAGACAGGTATCCAAAAACTGAAGCACAATTTAAAAGCCTTGTTTCACAAAGAGTTCAGTATGGAAAACTGTGCCCAAAAATATAATATACTGTATCGCACATTATCAGTTTGCGGACTTTATTTTTGCACCGGTCAACTGGATTGCTTTTAATGGTTTTAAGTAAGATATTGTGATGTTTATGTTACCAGCCCGGGTTTTCATGGCATCATCCTTGCGTCGCACTCTTCAGCTGCAAAGCTTTGAGGAGCAGAATGCCAGGCCGCCGGATTATTAAGAAGCGGCAAACAAGTTGTAGATTTGTTTGAAATATCAGGATGCAATCCGGATTTAAGCCTGCAAACATATAATCATATATATCCGTTAAATGAACCAAAAGCCAGCGATTATTTATATCATGTCAGACAACAGGTCTGGCTCTACTTTACTCGAAAATATTTTATCCAAATCAAATGAATGTTTCTCCGTTGGCGAACTTGCCATGTTAAAAGGCCACCTGCTAAAAAATGGCCCCGGAGAAAAATGGAGCTGGAACTGCGCCTGTGGCAGCCCGCTTACAGAATGTGTATTCTGGTCTTCTATACTTAAGCAAACATTCCAGGCTAACCCGGAAAGTTTCGCAACCGGCTTAAAATGGAATTTTAAATCGAAGGCCCTTGCGTTCAACGCCGCGGTTCCTTTTTTATTTAAAAAGAAATTTTTAAAAGTTATCAATCAGCCGGCAAACAGGCAGGTAGCAGATACCTTGAATGAACTATTCAAACTGGTGCAGGAAAAAAGCGGCAAACCCTTTATTGTTGATTCATCTAAAAACCCCCTGCAGGCGCTTGCCATTTATAAAAAGGTAACCGGTTTTGATGTAAAGATCATCTGGCTAAAAAGAGATCTGCGGGCAATAGTTACTTCTAAAATAAAATGGAAAAGCCTCAACAAAAAGAAAGAAAAATCTATGATGAAGCTGCTGCTGGATGTTTTTTATTTCCGCAGGCTTTGTTACACCGTTTCTACATTGGTTAATCCAAAAGATATTATTGAACTGGATTATAAAACGCTGGCCACAAATACACACCAGGAATTACAGAAAATATTCGATGCATTTGGTATGGAGCCTTTCCCAACGCCGCAGTTTATGGAACTGGCAGAAGATCATACCATTGGTGGTACGCCAGGCCGTTTTTCCAAAAAGCCTATACAATATGATGATAGCTGGAAGGAGCAGTATCAGGATAATAAACTGGCTTATTTTACCGGCGGCATGCTGAATAAAATATAAGAGCACCGGCAGCAGGTGGGCTATAGCTCATAAAAGAACAAAGCGTAAAAGAGTGCGACGCAATTGGGTTGCTATGGAAAACAGAAGCCTGGGCCATAATAGCGTATCTTGTTTCATAGAAAGATTTATAATAAAATAATAGGTTCAGTCCCGTCGTTATAACGGCATAAAAAATTATCTTGCCCCGCCCATTTTAGTGATCCGGGAATTAGATAAGGAAGTTTTGATTTTTAAATTTATTTCGTTTTCCGGATTTTTAAAGACCAAAAATTAGCAATCTATGAGCAGGGCTGTTCTGCCAAATACATTTATTATCGGGGTTCAAAAAGCCGGCACCACTACACTGGATGACTGGTTAGCACAGCACCCGCAAATCTACTGCTACGAATCGCTGAAAGATGTACTTCTTTTTGTACGTTTTAAATCCATGGATGAAATTGAGCAAAGAATGCAAAAAGAACCTGTGCCATATAAAGGCCAGCCTGTTGTTTTGCAATCTGCTGTAAACTATATTTTCTATCCGCAGTACATAGAGAGACTTTCACAAATGTCTCCTTCCGCGAAACTTATTGTTATACTAAGAAACCCGGTTGACAGGGCGGTTTCCTCTTACGGCTACTTTACAAAAATGCTGCGTGAAACGAGGGATATGAAAGAAGCATTAATGTATGAGCCAAAACCAACAATTGAATTTTCCAAAGACAACAGCGATTTTACTTATATAGAGCATGGTTTTTATGCAAAACAGATAAAAAGTTGCCAGGAATATTTCCCGAAGGAGCAATTACTCGTACTCGATTATGATGATCTTGCAAACAACCCGTCTGCTCTTTTACAAAAGACTTTTTCTTTCCTTGGTATTGATCCGGCATTTCAGCCCGATCTCGCACCAAAAAATGTAACAGGCTCTGTAAAAAATCAATACCTGCAGGAGAGCCTTATAAATCGTGGAAAGTTTCGTAAATGGGTAGTAGATAAAATTATAGACCCGGTTTTTCCTGTTGGAAAAAGAAAGATGCTGAAGCGTAAATTGTTTGAATTAAATACAGGCAAAAAGAAAACCGCAGCACCTGTTGTAACCGACAAGGAAACAATAACAGCAATCAAAAAGCAACTGCAACCATATTTTCTTGAAGACGCAAAAGAGTTGGATGGATTACTGGGAACAGATTTTTATACAAAATGGTTTGCAAAAAAATTAGTTGGTGAAACCGGGAATTGAATGAATAAAAGCAATATTCTGCAAACTGTATAATAAGTTACATTTGCGGTTTTAAGAAACAGGAAGAATCGAATAAAAATCTGATGTTACAAATTTTCTGTATTTCTGTGTATCCAGTGGCAATAGTGTGATTAAACACAATATTTTAAAAAAAGACCATGCAGCAAAAGGTACCTAATTTTTTAGTGTGCGGGCCACCCAAATGTGCTTCCACATCTATCAATTTTTACTTAAAACAACACCCGGAAATATACATGTCGCCTGAAAAGCAAACCAGGTTTTTCAGCGTGTATTACGATAAAGGAACAGACTTCTACCTTGATACTTATTTTTCAGGCATCACTACCGAAAAAATGGCCGGGGAAGCCACTCCCACCTATTCTTTATTGCCATTTGTAGTAAAACGCATTTACGATTTTAACCCCGATATGAAGCTGGTTTTTTGTTTGCGTAATCCTGTGGAAAGAACATTCTCCGGCTGGAGCATGCGTGCCAATAACGGTACAGAACATCTTTCTTTTCGTGAAGCAATTACCGAAAACCTTAAGCAAAGAGAAACTGTAAAGTTTGAATCACCAAAAGATGCAGAAGAATGGGCTGAAGACATGAAACGTGGTGACAGGCTCGAAGAAACCGGTTTTCGTACTTACCTCGAAGGAAGTTTATATGCCACCAACCTGCGCCACTATTTAAAATATTTTCCGCTTACACAGATTAAAGTTATTTTTCTTGATAACCTGCAGAAAGACCTGCATGGCACATTGAAGGAAGTGTACACTTTTTTGGGTGTTGATCCAAATTATATCATAGAAAAAACGGAACAAAAAAACACCTATAAAAAATCAAAGATCAAAATTCTGGAACCGATCCTGGGTAAGAACAAGCCGCTTTCCAAAATGCTGGCTGGCATAATGCCTAAAGGTGTAAAGAAAAAAATACTTGATACCATGTATGTGGAAGGCAGCAAGAAAAAACTTACACCCGAAGACCGTAAGTTCGCTTATGAGATATTAAAGAATGAGATTGCAGATACTGAAAAGTTATTGAACATAGATTTGTCTCATTGGAAAGTTGCTTAAAATAATGATTCATTATCATTATTGTCCGGGTAAAAATGTCATTGCTTGGGTTAAAGCCCAATACTGGGGCAGGTTTTATTAACCCCAGCCTTAAGGCTGGAGTTATAAAGCTAAAACCATTATCCATTGGGCTTTAGCCCAGGTTAGCCGGACAATAATGTTTCATTATAATTCTATCAGTAGTAAAAATTAAAGCTCTCAAAATGAAAATCGTAGTTGTTGGTACCGGTTATGTTGGTCTTGTAACAGGCGCATGCCTTTCAGAAGTAGGTATAGAGGTAATATGTGTGGATGTGAATAAACAAAAGATCGAAAACCTGCAAAAAGGAATTTTGCCAATCTATGAACCCGGCCTTGAAGATATTGTAGAGCGCAATTTTAAAAATGGCCGCTTACAGTTTAGTACCAATCTTGCAGAAGCCATCATTGGCGCGCAGGTAGTATTTATAGCGGTGGGCACGCCTCCGGGTGAAGATGGAAGTGCGGATCTGCAGTATGTTTTACAGGTAGCAGACACAGTGGGTAAACACATGAATGGCTATTTAGTGGTAGTTACAAAAAGCACTGTGCCTGTTGGCACAGCCGCTAAAGTAAAAGAAGCTATTTCAAAAGCACTTAAAGAGCGTAGCTCCAACATGGATTTTGATGTAGCATCTAACCCGGAATTTTTAAAGGAAGGTGCAGCTATAGATGATTTCTTAAAACCAGACCGCATTGTTATTGGTGTGGAAAGTGAAAGGGCTAAAACAACATTGCACCAGTTATATGATCCATTCGTATTAAATGGTCACCCGATACTTTTCATGGATATTCCATCTGCTGAAATGACAAAATATGCAGCCAATGCCATGCTTGCCACCAAGATATCTTTTATGAATGATATTGCCAATCTCTGCGATATTGTTGGCGCCAATGTAAACGAAGTACGCAAAGGCATCGGTTCTGATGCACGCATTGGTAACAAGTTTATTTATCCCGGCATTGGTTATGGCGGTTCCTGTTTTCCAAAAGATGTAAAGGCGCTTATAAAAACGGGCGAACAAAACAATTACCAGCTACGCATTTTAAAATCTGTTGATGATGTAAACAATGATCAGAAAAAAGTGATCATTTATAAGATCATGAAACATTATAATGATGATGTGGCAGGTAAAACATTTGCAGTATGGGGCCTTGCATTCAAACCCAAAACAGACGATATGCGTGAAGCTCCGTCATTGGTTATAATAGAAGCACTGCTGAAAGCAGGCGCCAATGTACAGGCTTATGATCCTGTTTCCATGAACGAAGCAGAGCACATGCTCGATGCAAAAGTTGTACTTACCAAAGATGCCATCAATGCAACCAAAGGTGCGGATGCTTTGATACTCGTAACAGAATGGCCGGAGTTCCGCTTGCCCAACTGGGACAAGATCCGCAGCAACATGAAAGACCATCTGATCTTTGATGGCCGCAATATTTACAACGGCGAAGAAATGCGGGCCAAGGGTTTTGAGTATTATGGAATAGGTATCCGTTAGTTGGTTAAAAGGTTGAAGGGTTGATAAGTTAATTGGTTAATTGAGTAATATTTTTTGGAGCCGGGCATTTGAATTACTATTTAGCTTTCGTTGCGTCGCACACTTGTACGCCTTTTTCTTTTATCAGCATTAATAACACAGATAAAATTACAGCCCCTCTTTTGGGATGGGCCTATAAAACTCCCCTTTAGGGGATGGGGCATGGAGAAAATAAAAGTTTTACATATTACACAATCTGTCGGCGGTGTGGAAACCTACCTTCGGCAGGTAATTCAGAATATTGACAGAAGTAAGTTCGACCTTAGCATTGCATCCTGCGAGCCCTCCCTTGAAAAAATGTGTGCTACTTATGAGATACCTTATCATCATATTGGCATGTCAAGAGGGTTCAATCCTTTTACAGACCTGGTATCAGTTTTTAAGATACGTTCACTTATAAAAAAACAAAAGCCTGCGCTGGTGCACCTGCACAGTTCCAAAGCTGGTTTTGTGGGCAGAATAGGTGCTAAGTTTTCAGGATGTAAATCATTATTTACACCACACGGCGTTTCTTATTTATCATTTACAGGATTCAAACGAATTCTTTTTTTTGCACTTGAATTGATCGGTAAAAAATTCACGTACAAAGTACTGGCCATTTCACAATCAGAAGCAAACAGGTGTATTTATGAAATTGGTCACAAGGGAGAAAATGTTTATGTAATACCCAATTCACTTACTGTACCCGTTGTTCCTGTTTTGGTGCCTGATAAACTTGGAGAACTGGAAGGAGAAATAAAAATAGGAACAATTGGAAGATTAACGCCGCAGAAAAATCCTTTGCAGTTTGCAGATATTGCAAACGGCGTTATAAAAGGAAATGACAAAGTTCATTTTCATTTTCTTGGTGCAGGCTTTCATGATCATCTTGGGAAGGAAGTAAAAGACAGAGTAGAATATCATGGCATTGGCAATAATTTTCATTTAATTGAAAAAGGCGACAGTATTACAGCCCTGAATTTTTTAAGACAGATAGATATTTTTATTCTCCCCTCCATTTTTGAAGGCCTGCCTTATGCTTTGCTCGAAGCCATGCTGGAAGGCGTACCATGCATTGTAAGCAAATGCGATGGCAACAATGATGTAATTGACAACAACGACAATGGCTATGCCTGTTTAATTACGGATGAATTTGTAAGTGTTATTACCAAACTTATTGCAGATAAAGCAAAAGCAAAAGCAATCGGGCTTGCCGGCCAGCAGTATGTAAAAGACAGGCACGACATCAGCAACAATATAAAAACACTGGAAAAGATTTATACAGAGATGTAGCTTTTAAAAGTGAAAAGGAAAAAGTGAAAACACGGTGTGATTTTTTTTACTTTTCACCTTTCGCTCCGCACTGTTCAGAAAAGTTCCGAACGATAAAGTGAGTGACACAACCGGCGATGCCATTTATTCCCAAGCCGGCGCCAAAATTATTTTCTTCCTCTCTCCGCCTCCGCGTCTTTGCAGTTAAAAAGCAGCAAATAATAAAGGGCGCCGGAGAACCGGAACCCTTTTTAATGCACAAACGAGAAAACAAATTTTACAAAATATATTTTTACCAGTTGCTGAACCTTAAGCCAATGGCATAAGGGTATTGCTTGAGGCCGCTTTCATGCAGCGTGTTTGTACTGTAACTGCCATACAATCTTATGGGTCCCAGGCCAGCCTCTGCTATGCAGGCAATACGCCAGGGTTCAAGATCAAAGTCTCCTTTTACTTTTTGTTTGCCGCGTTTATCACTTATTTGTTTGGTACGGCTTGCATAACGGTAACCTGCACTAACGCCTGCGCTAAAGCTAAGACCACGCCTCCTGTTGGGAAAAGGATCAATATTGATCATAAAGGGTACGGTTACATAATCTGCCGCCAGTTTATTTTTTGAAAAGGTTACAGAATCCTCCCTGAAAATATACGCACCCGGGCTTTTGCTGTAAGAAATATTGGTTGAGTAACGGTAGTTATACATTTCAATACCCAAGCCATATTTAAGATTTACCACATGTTTTACAAGGTTTAGCTTTTGCATAAACAACCAGATATTTACATTGGAAGATTTTGCATTCTTCAGATCAAGATCGCCGCTTGTAAACTCATGGCCAGGATCTGCGTGCAGATAAGCATTTGCTTCCGGTGAACCATAAACTGTTTTATCTCTCCAGTTGGCAAACCCAAGATCGAAAATGAGCCAGTTGGTGCTTACATTAGACCTGTGCCAGGTCTTGCTGCCGGATGAGCCTTTACCATCATCTTCGCCAATTGTAATATCAATGGAATATTTTTTTTGCGGCACCGTATCTGCTGCGGCTTTTGATTTATCTTTTTTGATAATCACAAAATTGCCAACCCTGATGGTATCGGGCTCATGGGGTTTTGTTGTGTCTGACTGGGCAAATCCCTGTAAGGCCAGCATTAAAAATGCTGCCGGATAAATAACACGCTTCATATCTTGCTTTGATTAAAAATTTGTATTAATTGGTATTTAATTCAAGATTGGCAATCTGCAGTTTGCCATCTTCTTTGGCGCCATCTTTTGATTTGCCGGCAAAAAGGGCACCTACTTTTTTTACTAATCCACGCACTTTGTTTTTATTGATCTGCATAGATCCTACGTAGAGGGAGTTACGCTCATCTTCTGCATCTGTATTGAGTTCTTTATATACTGCGTTTTTAACAAAACTACTTTCATTGTTGCCTCCGGAACGTATGCCATTGTCATTTGCATGCTGTATAGCGGCAACATTATCTTCGGCGGTGGTATTATTTACAGTTACTTCCACACCGGCCGCAGGCTCATTATCATGCGTTAGATCAGGTTTATTGATGGCTGCTATTGCAGTGTTTGTCACCGTATTTTTTGTTGACGAATTATTTACCGCAGCGATATTATTCTTTTCTGCATCCTTCTTTTCCGTTTCAGCCGGTATTGCAGATTTATTTTCTTTTACTGTCTGCGTTTTTACAGATGCTGTTGTTTCTTTTTCAGGTTCCTGTGCCGGGATAGTTATATTCGGCAAAGGATTGGTCACATCCTCCTGCTTTTTACCTGCAATACTATTTTTCACGGTATCATTCTTTGCAACAACAACATCAGCATTTGAAGATGTACCGGGCTGCATCCACCATATTACCAATGCAATACCAGCAATTGCGGCGGCCGCGGCAAAACGGATAAACATCGGCACAACCCTTCTTTCCTCTTTTCTCAGCAAAGATGCTTTATCTTCAAAAACTACAGTTTCAGGTTCAAGTACTGTTTGTTTCAGCAAGGTGAATTCGTCCTGGAACTGCGGGTGCTGCAACACAAATTTTTCTACTGCTTCTTTCTTCTCTTTATCCAGCTCATTATCTATATACAGTAAAAATTGCTCTTCATAATTATCTGTGCTTATGGTATCGGCATTTTGCAGCAAAGCATTTTTATACATAAATGACAATGTATCATCTGCAGGAAGCTTTGTCTGCAGCAGCATATCTAATTCAGATGCAAGATCAGGGTTTTGCCGGGCAAACAATTCCACTGCCGCACGTTCTGCCGCTGCTAACTCATTGTCAACATACATCAGAAAAAACTCTTCGTAATTATGCCTGGTGATAATCATTTTAAAAAATTTCAAATTCAACTTATCAACAAATCAGCCTTTCAGTCTGTCAGCTTATTCACATCACATTCTCCGGGCTTACCAGGTAATTCCTTAATGCCAATCTTGCCCTGTGTAAATATACTTTAACCTGCCCTTCATTCAGCCCTGTTATTTGCGCTATTTCATCGTAACTGTATCCTTCATAATCTTTTAGCATTACCAAACTTTTCTGCACTTCATTTAAACGGCTCAGCGCTTCGTGCAGCGCCTTTTTCATATTATGTACGGGCTGATGCTGCACTTTGGTTTCTGCCGAAAACGTTTCCTGCAGGTGAATCCTCTTTGCCTTTCTTAAATGGTCAATCATTTGGTTATACGCCACTGTAAACAAATAAGATTTGCTCTTGTTTGTTTCAACAGCATCCCTGTTGCGCCAAAGTTTTTCAAAAGCACTCTGCACCACGTCTTTTGCATCCTCTTCATGCCGTAAATTTTTTACGATGAAGCGAAAAACATTATCCGCATATTGATGTACACATTCATTGTATTCCCGTTCCGTCATAAACAGTGTCTGTTGATCCGTGCATTAAAAGTACATCTGTTATACGTGCGCATGTTCTGAATGTTACAGGAGAGGGGGGATTTTTTTGTAGCCGGGCTGTAAAGCCCTGTGGCATCGGCTCTTGCGTCGCACACTTTTACGTTTGGGGCAATGATAATCTTTTACCGAAGTGTAGTGGTGGTTCGTGAGACACGAACCACGGCAGACAGAAGTGTAGTGGTGGTTCGTGAGACACGAACCACGGCAGACAGAAGTGTAGTGGTGGTTCGTGAGACACGAACCACGGCAGACAGGATTTTTTTGTAACCGGGCTGTAAAAGCACTGTGGCATCGCCGGTTGCGTCGTCACCGACCCCGAACCGGGCTTTGTGTGCTGCATCGGGGCACACTTGTACATTCCAAACAATGGGAGACAAGTTCACGAAGTTTACCAGTTATTCAAGTACAGGGAGCGCGTAAACACGTGAACTTGTAAACTTTTAAACATTAGCCGGCAATTCAAACCTTGCAAGCACATGTTCATCCAAATGCCGCTGATACCAGTCGTTGAAAACAAAATCAAGTGTATTTACTTCAACAGTACCAAAATAATGATACCTGTACCGCTTTATTTTTTCAATGTATTCTGCCGGATGTTTTACCGGGTTTTTAAATCTTACCACGGTAGAATGGGCGGTATGTATCTGGTAGCGTTTATCTATGGAAGTCTCAAGGTGGGTATCTTTAAAATTTTCGCGCAGGCTGTTTCTTATTTTTTCAATTTCATCACAGGCAAAACCCTGTATCATAATGCAGGAAGGTGAAGCAGTAATGCCTTCAAACATTATTGGAAAAGAACGGATATTTTTTAATGATCTGCCAATGACATCCGTATATTCCTGTATATTAATATTACTAAGTTTAAAGCCATCATAACAGGAAATAATGGATAGTATGGTTACATGCTGGTCTGCCACAGGATAGTAATATTGCTCCGGTTCTGTTTTCCGGAGGTCTTCCAGCATCTTCATTGTTTCCTGTTTTACTTCAGCAGATAATTTGGCTACAAGCGATACACCAAACCTGTAATCTTTTACAGAATCAATTAAGCTATCGTATTCAAATGCATTATTAGCAAATTGCTCCAATGCATCATTCCACATGCTGGTATAATGTTCCTTTAATTGCATAGCAGTTAAACTGTTTGGTTTAAGGCAATGCAACCGGTTGATATTTTCGTTATAAAATTCGTGGTTTGAAATTATATTTTGCTGAGTTTGGAGATTTAATTTTTTATTCGCGGTGAACTTTTTACATACTTAATCACTATCAACCGACTAAAATGAGAAATAGGATTTTTATCGGCTGAAAGTATTGATTTTACTGAATGTTATTTTCTTTTTTAAAAGGTTACCCCTAAATATTCTTATGTGGGGAACAAACTGCCTTGATTAGAAGCTTTGTTCTTTATCTTTTCATAAGTTCTCTTTATATGTTGCAGTAATTCCATTACATCCAACATACTGATTAAATGTATTCTTATCAATGCTGCTACGGTTGAAAAAGCCTTTTGTACCCTGGCTTTCTTTTGTAATACTGTAAGCAGTAATTGTGCTATCAACGTACACCATACTTGTGTGCGGATGGCAGTTTCGTTTTCGCCATAGAAATAATGCAACTGAAAGTTCTGTTTCATCTTTTTAAACAATAATTCTATCTGCCAGCGCTTTTTATAAATCAGTGCAACTTCTTCAGCTGTAATGATAAAATTATTGGTGATGAATACATACTGCCTGTTCTTTTCGTCCTGATAACTAATACGTCTCAACCGCAATGTCTTTTCTTCTTTGTCTTCTTTATACTTTACCTCTATTATTTCTTCTTTTTTAATCCCTGCTTTGCCTTTGGAAACTTCTTGTTCCATCACTGTTTCTATCACTTGATATACCGCATTGTCTTTTTGACGGGTAACGAAGTATATATTTTCATTACTCCAGTTGGCAAACTGACGGTAGAAATTGTATGCCTTGTCGAATACCAACATGCTGTAAGCAGGAATTTCTAATTGCTTTAGAAAGTTTTTGTCGTGCACCTTTGCCTCTGTGATGCGTACAAATTTTGCTACCGATTGAACCGCGTCTATGAGCATATGTACCTTTAATCCTCCTTTCTTCTTCCCGTCATTTTTAGGATTTCTTCCTACACCTTTAAGTAAATCGCTAAACAAACGGATAGTGGTAGAATCAATGATATAGAGGTCTTTTATGCTTAATCCTAATGTTCGGCTGTCCGACAAAAAACTCTTGTATCGTTCTGCTAATTGATAGTACAATGCCTCAAAAAAAGCGCTGTTACGATTCCTTAATCCATCTCCTGCTGTACTCTTTGCAGGGGCTTCTTCTAAACCCACATGATTAAGCTTACCACTTAAAGCAGCAAGCCCGGCACAGGTTTCACCCATCGAATCACAACGGCTTAATATGCCAAAGAGCATGGTAACCAAATGTGTCCAACTCTTAAATGCTTTGTAATAATAATCACTCTTTTGTTCGGTTACTAACTTTTTGAATTCATGTTTATCTATCAGATTTAATACCTGACTAAAAATCGGCTGACCGACAAATTTTATCTCAGTATTTTTGCTCATCTTATAATTTGTTTGTGGTAAAACAAAATTACAAGACAAGCAGGGGGAAAAATAACCCCTGTTTTTATTCTATTAATTTTAGTCGGTTAGTAGTGATAATAAATTTCGTTATTATCTTTAAGATCAAACGCTGCTTACATGAAACGACTCCTTAAAAAAACTGCTTATTTTTTATTATTCCTGTTTATTTTTTTCAATATCATTTGTGCAGTACAAGCTTATCATTTCACCCGTTTTGTTGATAATGCTGTACGGCAAAACCCCAAAGAGATGGGCATTTTTGAAAAAACCGGTGCTGCATTATTTGGTATGCCCGTACCTAAAAGTAAAGTGGTTGATTCATTGCATGTGCCACATGCCAATATATCAGTTATTACAGAAGATGGTTTAAAACTTGCAGCATGGAGTGCATTGCAAATGAGTGTTGCTAAAGCAAAAGGCACAATAATTTTATTTCACGGGCATGGCAGTAGCCGCAGCGGCCTTATAAAAGAATCGGAAGCATTTTATGCTCTGGGGTGGAATATTTTATCAGTTGATTTTCGTAATCATGGCCAGAGTGAAGGCGCCACCTGCAGCGTTGGTTATAATGAAGCAAAAGATGTAAAGGCCGCTTATGATTATGCTGTGGCCAAAGGTGAAAAAAATATTGTGCTCTTTGGTGTATCAATGGGTGCGGCAACTGTAACAAAAGCCATGCATGATTATACTTTCCTGCAGCCACAAAAGATAATTCTTGAAATGCCATTTGCTACTATGCAGAATGCCGCAGA
>Ga0187893_10007142_pt1 | contig 18539 bp, 18 predicted proteins | sample MA1701074metaG_FD_139574 | JGI IMG/M metagenome (GOLD analysis project Ga0187893, IMG submission 139574) | White microbial mat communities from a basaltic lava cave in the Kipuka Kanohina Cave System on the Island of Hawaii, USA - MA170107-4 metaG ... | reverse complement strand
GGACTTACGCGCGAAGGCCTATACAAGAAGATGAAGCGCTTCGGGATCCAGTAGGCGGGCCCCTCACTTCCCCCTCAAGAACGCGCAGCTCGGGCCGATAGCTCCCGGGACGCCGGCGCTTTTCGCGCGCGGCCGAACAGGGGGAAACGATGCCGAAGGCCACGCCGCTCCAGCCGCTCGACGAGACCACGCTCCGCCGCATGATCCGCTACGCGCTCCAGACGGGCGGCACGGGGCTCCACCTGGCGCCGGGCGCGCGACCGCGCGTCACGGGGCTCGGGCCGGAGCGGAGCCTCCGCTACCGCCAGCTCACCGGGGACGACACGCGGGCCGCCGCCGCCTGCTTCCTCGCGCAGAGCCACGTCCCGGAGCGCCTCACCCGCGCGGAGCACGAGGGCGCGAGCGCGCTCTACCTCTTCTGGGAGCTCCCGGGCGAGGCCCTCGTCGAGCCGCGTCTCACCGCGGCGCCGGGCGGCCTCGAGCTCTCGCTCGACCTGATCCCGCCCATCCCCGCCGGCATGGAGATCGAGGTGCACGAATCCTAGGCCGCGAGCTCGGCCCTCAGGAACGAGACGATCAGGCCCCAGGCGCGCTCGGCGGCCGCCGCGTCGTAGACGTCGGCGCGCGTGTCGTTCAGGAAGGCGTGGTCGACGCCCGGGAAGATGCTGAACTCGGTGCGCTTCCCCGCAGCGCGGAGCTCCGCCTCGAGCGCGCGGGCCGCGGCCAGCGGCACGAACGCGTCGCGCTCGGCGAAGATGCCGAGCACCGGCGCCGCGAGCCCCGCGAGCTCGAGCTTCACGTTCGGGTGGATGCCGTAGCAGTCCACCACGGCACCGATGCGGCGGTTCCTCGTGCCCGCGAAGAGCGCGAGCTGGCCGCCCATGCAGAAGCCAATCACCCCGACCGTGCCGCCCGCGGTCGCTGTCTCGCCGAGGAGCGCGGCCACTGCGCCGTCGAGGTCGCGCGCCGCGCGCGGCAGCTCGAGGTCCATCATCAGGCGGCCGGCTGCGTCGGGGTCGCTCGCCGTCTTCCCGCGATAGAGGTCGGGCGCGAGGGCCACGAAGCCCTCCCGCGCGAGGCGGTCCGCGACGTCGCGGATGTGATCCACGAGCCCCCACCACTCCTGGAGGACGAGCACTCCGGGGCCGCTCTTGCGCGGCGGGAGCGCGAGGTAGCCGCGCACGCGCTCCCCGTTGCTCGCGAATTCGATGTCGCGTCCGGCCCGGGCCATCGCTCCCCTCCCACGCGGGCTGCGAGGATAGGCGCCGCCGGGCGTGGCTTCACGACGGGCGCGAGCGCAGGCCGAGAGCCCCGGCCGCAAGCGCGAGGAGCACGAGCGAGCCGGCCTCCGGCAGCGGCGCGGCCGGCCGCGCTGCGAATGCGACCTGATAGCGCGGGAACCAGTACAGCCCGCGCTTCTTCTCGAGCTTGCTCAGGCGGTACTCGATCGGGATCTGGTACGTGCCGCCCGGCTCGAGGGCCCCGAGCGCGAAGGCGACGTAGAACGTGCCCGGCCTCGTCTCGTTCTCGAGCACCCGCCAGGGCAAGGAGGCGGACATCTCGAGCCACGCCTTCTTGCTCTTGTGCTTCATGGGATCGTTGCGATCCGGACCGAGGATGACGAGGAAGACCTCGCCGAGGAGCTCGGCCGGCGTTTCGGGGGCGATCCGGAGCGTCCACGTGCTGGTGACGCGCGCGGTCTTGCCGCGCCAGCGCGGGACGCGCACGACGCCAGGCGGCGCGCTGAGGCTCACGTAGGCCTCGGCGAGCACGGGCATCCCGCTAAGGGCCGTGGGCAGCGACGGGCCCGCCGAGCCCGAGCGGGAATCGGGACGAATGGACGTTGCTCCGGCGGTCGCGGCGAGGCCGGCGAGCACCAACGCAACGAGGAGACAGCTCTTCAACCAACGGATCGCAGGGTGGACGTGGAGCATGATCGCATCCCTCTCACGGGACCGTGAAGCCACCGTCATGGAGTGCCCACGGTCGGGCGGAACGTGTCGCGCAGCTCGATGGCAGCGCGCAGGCAGGTGGGCGTCGAAGGCCGCACGTTTCCAGCCGTTCACGCGCGGGCCTCCACGAGGCCGTCAACACGACGCGACGGCGCCGTGACGCGTGGCAGGGGCGCTACGAGCGGATGACGAGCCGAGCCTCGAACGGGGCACCCTCCGGGAAGGCTTGGACTGCGGGGAAGTCCACACCTTGCGGGAACGCCTCGACGGCCGCCAGCCCTACCCCCGCCCGCCCGGCCGCCGCCCGGAGGAGCGCCTCCAGCCGGCCCCGGCCGGCCCGGTCCTGGCGCGTCAGGAGCAGGAACCCACCCGGGACGAGCCGGCCGAGCGCGGCCGAAGCGAGCGGCTCGAGGTCGCGGCGGACGCTCCAGAAGCGGCGCCCCGAGGCCGCCGCGGTGGGGGGGTCGATCACGACGCCGTCGAAGCGCTCGGCTGGGTCGAGCTCGGCCAGGAAGCGGCGGGCTTCGCGCCGGACGCTCTGGTGGCGCCCGAGGTCGAGCCCGGAACGACCGAGGTTCGCCTCGAGCTCCGCGAGGTAGGGCCCGGAGAGATCGACGCTCACGACCCGCTCGGCGCCGCCCGCGAGGAGGGCCGCGCTGAAGCCGCCCGTGTGCGCGAAGACGTTCAGGAAGCGCCCTCCGCGGGCCCGCGCCGCGAGCCGGGAGCGGTTGTCGCGCTGGTCGAGGAAAAAGCCGACCCCCGGGCGCGGGAGGGTCGGCTCGGCGAGCCCGCTCTCGACGCGGAAGCGGAGCGTCCCCTCGCGCACCACGAGCGGCTCGGGGATCGCCTCGCGGGCGCCGCTCACCAGCCGCACCGAGACGAGCGCGCCGGGCGGGCGCTCGCGCAGGTGGATCACCTCGAGGAACGGCGGATCGGCAGGCACGCCGGGAAGCCGCGCGGCGAGGAGCGCCGCGGCGACGCGGTCGCGGAGCGGGAGCGCCGCGCGGCCCGTGACCAGCATCCGGAGCAGCGGCCCGAAGCGATCGACCGCGAGGCCGGGGAGCCCGTCGGCCTCGCCGTGGATCAGCCGGAAGGCGTCCGTCTCCTTCCCGGCGAGGAGCGGCCCGCGCCGCCGGAGCGCGAGTGCCACGCGCTCCTCGATGCTCGCCGCGGGGCCGGCGCCGAGCGACCAGACGCGCGCCGCGAGATCGCGGGCGCCCTCCGTGCGCGCGAGGCCGTGGCGGTGACCCGCGGCGTCGCGGAGCGCGACGAGCGTGCCCGGGGCGAAGCGGTCGCCGCGCTCGGTCTCGCGGTCGGCGAGGACCCAGGGGTGCCCGCGCGCGAGCGCCCGCGCGGTCCCCGCCGAGACGCGGAGCACGCCCTCGGGCGCCGGTGCCGCGGGCGGGAAGACGGGCTCCTCGGGCCAGCTCAGCTCCACCGTTGGAGCGAGCCGCATGCCAGCCGCCACGAGGATGCCGCCGTGCGCGAGGTCTCCGAGCACCGGCACGCCGGCCTGCGCGAGCCAGGCGCGGGCGGTGTCGAGCGAGGCGTCCGCGAGCTCGAGGCGGAGGAGCGCGAGCCCGCCCCGCTCCTCCACTGTGGCGTAGGCGAAGCCCTCGGGACGGCCCTCGCGCCAGGGCAAGGCGGGCACGAGCGCGTGCCAGAGCATCCCCCCTGCGTGCGAAGCCGGCGGCTCGGCGTCGAGGCGGAGCGCGCTGCCCGGCGCGACGCACGTCTCCGGATCGGTGAGGCGCTCCGCCGGCGGGTCGTAGGCCAGCGCGCCCGACCGCACGCGCGCCGCCGCGCGCGATTCGGGCAGCGCGAGGGCGCGCGCCACGAGCGCGGCGGCCGAGAGCGCGGAGCCCGGAGCACGGAAGCGCAGCACGGCGCGCAGCGTACCCTCTGGCCCGTGTTCGCCCCGCCGCCCCCCGTGCAGGCCCTCCTCGACACGCTCGCGCGGGCCGGGCACGAGGCGGCGCTGGTCGGGGGCTGCGTGCGCGACGGCGCGCGCGGCCGGCCGGTCCACGACTGGGACGTCGCCACCTCCGCCGCGCCCGAGGAGCTTCTCGCGCTCTTCCCGCGTGCGGTACCGATCGGACTCCGCTTCGGGACGGTCATGGTGCCGACCGCGAGCGGCCCGGTGGACGTGACTCGCTTCCGCGGGCCCACCCTCGAGGCCGACCTCGCGCGGCGCGACTTCACGCTGAACGCGCTCGCCTTCGACCCGCGCACCGGCCGCTTGCTCGACCCCTTCGGCGGGCTCGCAGATCTTGCGGCGCGGCGGCTCCGGGCCGTCGGGAGCGCCGAGGACCGGCTCACTGAGGATCCGCTCCGCGCGCTCCGGGCGGCGCGGATCGCCGCCGAGCTGGCGCTCGAGGTCGATCCCGCGCTCGAGGCCGCCCTCCCCGCCCAGGCCGGCGCGCTCGCGAAGCTCGCACCCGAGCGCGTGCGCGCCGAGCTCGAGCGCCTCCTCGCCGCGCCGGCGCCCGGCCCCGGGCTCGAGCTCCTCCACCGGAGCGGGCTCGAGGCGGCGCTCGTGCCCGGGGCACGCGCCGACGCGGCCCGCGTGATCGCGGCGCTCCCACCGGACGTGACGCTCCGCTGGGCTGCCTGGCTCCGCGGCACGCGGGCGCCGGCCGTGCTCGCGCGCTGGCGCGTGCCGCGTGTGCGGCGCGGCGACGTCGAAACGCTCCTCGCGCTGCATCCGGTCGACGCGCACCTCGCCGGAGGCGACGCCGCGGCACGGCGCCTCCGCCGGCGCGCGGGGAGCGAGGAGCAGCTCGCACGCCTTCTCGCGCTCCGCGAGGCCGAGTGCGCGGCGGGCGCGGAGCCGGACGCCGCCGCCGTGCGCGCGCGGCTCGCGGCCCTCCGCGAGCGGCTCGCGCGCACCGCCCGGCAGGCCGTCGCGCGCGCCGAGCTCGCGCTCACGGGCGCGGAGGTGATGGAGGCGCTCGGCGTCGGGCCGGGCCCGCGGGTCGGCGCCGCGCTCGCCCACCTGCTCGAGCGCGTGCTGGAGGATCCCGCCGAGAACACGCCCGAGCGGCTCCGCGCGGCGCTCATCCGTTGGTCCGGAGCCGGCTAACCTTGGCCGATGCCCGCCGCGACGACGCTCGTGCTCGTCCGCCACGGCGAGACCTCCGCCAACGTGGACGGCATCTGGCACGGCTCGCTCGACACCGCGCTCACGTCGCGCGGGCGGAGCCAGGCCGAGCGCGTGGCCGAGCATCTCGCGCGGACGCGCGCCGACGCGAGCGCCCTCTACGCGAGCCCGCTCGCCCGCGCGCGCGACACCGCCTCGCCGATCGCTACGCGACTCGGCCTCGCCCCGCGCTACGAGGACGACCTGCGCGAGTACGACCTCGGCGCCTGGGAGGGCAAGACCTACGCGGAGCTCGTCCGCGAGCACCGGCTCTTCGAGCGCATGCGGAAGGAGCCCGACTGGCAGCCTGGCGGCGGCGAGTCCGCGCGCCAGGTGGCCGAGCGGCTCGCGGGGCGGATCGCCGCGATCGCGGCGGCGCACGCGGGCGCGCGCGTGATCGTAGTGACGCACGGGGGTGCGCTCACGCTGGCCCTCGGCTGGCTGATCGACCGCGAGCATGCGGCGTGGCGTCGGGTGATGGACAACTGCGCGGTGTCCGAGCTCGTCTTCGCGCCCGAGCCGAGCCTGGCCTCGTGGAACGAGGTGGCGCACCTCGCGGACCTGGGGTGAGCGCCGCTCAGCGCCGGAGGCGGGGGCGCACCTTGACGGCGAGGTCGAGCAGTTCGGTCGCGGGCAACGGCTCGTCGGGAGAGCGGCCCTCGAGCTCGCGGTAGGCGCGCGCCAGGTTGAAGACGAGCCGCTCGGGCTGGTTCCAGCGCGCGTAGGGCCCGAGCTCGATCGCGGCCGCGGCGTCCTCGAGCGAGAGGCCGCGCTCGTGGCAGCTCCGCGCCTCGGCCTTCACGTAGACGAAGTAGTCGCGGAGCTCGCGTGCGCCCTCCGGCCCGCAGAGCGGCCCGTGCCCCGGCACGATCACGGCCGGCGCGAGGGCGAGGATGCGCTCGAGCGCCGCGATCCAGCCGGCGAAGGTGCCCTCCCAGCCGAGCGGCGTGCAGTTCCGGAAGATCACGTCGCCCGCGAAGACGACGTCGTCCTCGGGCAGGTGCACGATCACGTCGCCCGCGGTGTGCGCAGGGCCGACGGAGAGGAGCCGCGCGTGGGTCGCGCCGAGCTCGAGCTCGACGTCGCCGTCGATCAGATGGTTCGGCAGCGTGACCTCGATCTCGGAGAAGTCGAAGTGCCCGCGCAGGTCGTTTGCGAACCAGGCGAGCCCGGGGCTGGCGTCTTTCGCGTCGACGAGCGCGGCCAGCAGCTCCGGGCGCATGTCCTTCGCCATCGCCTCGGCGGCGCGCCGGTGGGCGATGATCTCGGCGCCGCGGAAGAGCTGGTTGCCCCAGCAGTGGTCCACGTTGTGGTGCGTGTTCACGAGGCGCGCGGGCTTCGCGGCGCCCGCGTCGGCGAGGAGGCCGAGCGCCTCGCGCGTGCGGCGCACGTCCATGAAGGTGTCGACCATGAGCCCGTCGCCGCGCGCGACGAAGCCGGCGTTGCTCCAGCTCCAGCCGCGGTCGGGGACGAGCGCGGCGAAGACGTGGGGGGCGATCTCGCGGAGCTCCATCGCCCGCGAGGCTAGCGCGGAGGGCGCGGCGCGCGGGCGGCCGCCGCGATCCCGAGGGAGAGCGCCGCGAGCGAGCCGACCGCGCCCGCCGCGCCGAGCCGGTCGCCGAGCGCGCCCGCGAGCCACGGCACCGCGAAGCCGCCGAGCGAGCCGGCGCCCACCACGAGCCCGACGGCGCTCGCGCGGCGCGTGGGCCAGGCCTCGCCCGCGAAGAGCACGAGCAGCGGGAAGACCACGCCGAGCGCGAGCCCCGTGGCGAGGAAGACCAGCTCGGGGATGGGGACGCGCGCGAGGCCCGCGGCCAGGGCGAGCGCGCCGCCGAGCCCGGCGGCGCGAAGCACCGCCGCCCGCGCGGGGACCCGGAGCGCCGCGAAGGCGAGGCGCGCGGCGAGCAGCCCGAGCCAGAAGGCCGAGAGCGACGTCACGCCGCGGCGCGCGTCGAGGCCGACGGCGTGCGCATACGGAACCGCGAACACCGAGAGCGCCGTCTCGAGCCCGACGTACGCGAAGGCCGCCACGGCCCACGGCACGAGCTTCACGAGGGGACGGTCCTTTTCCTTCACGAGCGCGGCCGGGCGGACGGGATCGCGCGCCCCCGGACGTGGGAAGGAGACGCCGAGGCCGAGGAGCGCGAGCACACCGAAGGCGGCGCCGAGGCCTCCGTACGCGCCGGCGTAGCCCGCGGCGCCGGCGAGCACGCCGAGCAGCGGGGCGCCGAGCCCTGCCCCGAGCGTCGCTGCCGAGTGGAGGAGCGCGAGGCGCGCGGCCGCGGAGGCCGGCGCCCGCTCGGGCACGGCCGCGTTGAGCAGCGTCTCGTAGAGCCCGGCGCCGAGGCCGAGCCCCGCCGTCGCGGCGAGCACGCCCGCGAAGGAGCCTCCGCCCGCGAGCGCGAGCCCCGAGAGCCCCGCGAGGGCCGCCGACGCCACGAAGAGCGGGCGGCGCGGGAGCCGGTCCGCGAGCGGCCCGCCGAGTACGACGCCCGCGCCGAGCCCGAGCGAGAGCGCCGACGCCACCCCGCCCGAAGCCGCGAGGTCGAGGCCGAGCGCAGCCGCGAGCGCCGGCTGCACCGCGCCCGGCAGCACGAGCGCCACGCCGAAGACGAGGAACGCGAGCGCGGCGAGGGCTTCCAGGGGCGCGCTTCCCCGTTGGTGGGGCGCCGTTCACTGCAGGAACTCGATCGCCTCGACCGTCCGCTCTCGCACGCCCACGTCCTTGTGCTTCAGGAGCGGAGAGATGTGCGGAATCGTGCTCTCGTCGCCGACGAACTCGAGCGCGTCGAGCGCGGCCATCACCACGCGCGGGTCGGGGTCGGCGAGCGCCTGGATGAGCGGCTGCACCGCGCCCGCATCCGAGGCGCCGAGCGTCTCGGCCGCGGCCGCGCGCACCGCCGGCGCCTCGTCGTTCGCGAGCCGGTCCGTCGCCGCCTGGAAGCCCTGGGGCGTGTCCACGTTCAGCCAGGTCGCGGCGTCCTCGCGCACCGCGGGGTCCGAGTTCGTGATGTTCGCGAGCGAGGTCGCCCAGAGCTTCTCGGCGCGCTCTGCCCGCTCGCGCCGCTCCTCGGGCGTGAACTCGCGGCGCGGCGCCCGGCGCTTCCGCTCCGCCTCCGCCGGTCCGCTCGCGACGGCAGCGGGGGCGGCGCCCACTCCCACCGTGACGCGCACCAGGCGCTTCGCGCCGCCGGCCTCGCTCTCGTAGTCGAGCGCATGCGGAACGCCCGCGAGCACGCGCGCCAGCGCCACCTCGAGCGGCTCGCGCTCCACGCGGAGGCTCAGCGGCTGGTCGAGCCCGGCCTCCGCGCCCAGGACCAGGGCGAAGTCGGCGGCCTCGGAGAGCGCAGCGAGGATCGCGCCGCGCGGCGCCGCGTCGGCGAGCACGCTCACGCCCGCGGCGCCTTCGCGCCAGGCGCGCACCTCGCCAGTCACCGGAAGCGGCGCTGCGGCAGGCGCGGCTGCTGCGCTCACCGCCGCCTCGGCCGCGTCCGACTTCGCCGCGGAGCTGGAGTCGCCGCCGTCGTCGCCGCACGCCAGCGCGGTGGCGCCGGCGAGGGCCAGTACAAGGAGCGAACGACGCAGGATGCCCACCATGCGAGGGCGCATTCTAGGGGCCCGCGCCAGGAAGCCAAGCAGCCGCACGCGCTACGTGCAGGAGTGGTCCCCCGAGTTCTGTACGCCCTTCGTCTTGATCGTGAGCTTGCCCTTGCTGATGTCGAGCTTCACGTCGCTCCGGCCCGAGAACGCCGTATCGATCTCGCTGAGCACCGCCTCGCTGGGCGAGCCGAACGCGGAGAGCCCCTCCCCGAGCTCACAGGTGAGGCTCACCTTGGCCTTGTCCACGGCCTCCGACGGCTCGTCCGCGTTCACCGAGCCGCTCGTCTTGCACTTCTCCGGGAAGACCGTGCTCGGGCCGAAGACGTCCGCGCACCCGGCTCCGGTGACCTCGAGCTGCAAGGTCGTCTGGACCTGTTGCGAGACCTTGGCGCTGCCGTCGCCGCTGCTCTTGAGCACCGAGGCGCTCGCCTTGTGGGGCACGTCCGTGTCGTAGCGGAGGAAGACGGTGCAGGAGGGGCTGCCCGTGCCGCTCACCTGCCCATCGACGCTGAACACCGGGCCGTCCGCGATGACACAGCCCTCGTTGGCATCGCCCTGCTCGTCGTCCTCGAACAGGAACGTGCCGTCGAGACGGAGGCTCCCGCCTCCGGCGAAGGCGGCGCCCGCGACGAGCAGGCTCGCCGCCATGATCAGGAGACCCGTTCGGATGCCGTGGGTCCGCATGTTCCTCCCGCGAGCGCGCTCAGATCGCGCAGAAGTGGCCGCCCGAATTCGGCACGCCCTTGACGCTGATCGTGAGCTGGCCGTTGCTGTTGATCTTCACGTCGCTCCGGCCCTCGATCGCAGCCCCGATCGTCTGGCGCACGTCGTCGCTGGGGGAAGGGGAGAGGTCGCCGAGATCGCAGCTCACCTTGGCCTTGGCCGAGTCCACCGTCCCGGACGGCTCCACCGCCTTGACCGAGCTACTCGCCTTGCACTTCTCCGGGAAGGCGAAGCCGTTGAAGGGAGTCGGGCAGAGACCGCCGGTGACCCCGACGTTCACGAACGTCTCGACCTGCTGCGAGATCTTCGCCGTGCCCGAGCCGTCGTCCTTCAGCACGGAGCCGCTCGCCTTGTTCGGGAGATCCGCGGCCCAGACGATGACCACGGTGCAGTCGCCGCTCGTGGCGAGGACTCGCCCCTGCGTGAAGAGGACCGTTCCGGAGGCGAAGAGGCAGGCCTCGTTCTCGTCCGCCTCCTGGTCGTCCTCGAAGAAGAAGCCGCCGTTGAGCCGCTGTGCGTCCGGAATGCCGGCGAACGCGGCGCCCGCCCCGGCCAGGCTCGCGGCCACGACGAGGAGAGCCACCCCGAGGTTCCTGGTGCGCAACTCCGGTCCTCCCTAGCAGCGTCCGCCGGTTGAGGTCCGACCGGTCGCGCAACAGGCGGGCACGTTACAGCTGGGACCGCGCGAGTCAATGCAGCCCCGGAACGCGAGCGGGGCGCCCGGCTCGCGCCGGACGCCCCGCCAACTCGTCACACCAGAGCGAGGCCTGGGCTCAGAAGCAGAAGCTGCCCTGCTCGCCCTTCAGCTTGATCGCGACCTTCCCTGCGCTGCTGGTGTTGGTGATCTTCACGTCGCTGCGGTCCGCGAAGGCCGCCGCGATCGTCTCGAGCTGCTCGACCGTCGGCGACGGCGTGAGCTGCGAGCCGTCCGGGCCGATCTCACAGTTCACGCTCACCTTGCCCTTGTCCACCGCCTGGGTCGGCTCGCTCGCGTTGACCGAGGCGCTCGTCTTGCACTTCTCGGGGGCGACGAAGCTGTTGTACGGGGCCGTCGTGCACAGCAGCGGGTCGCCGATGATCTCTACCTGGAGAATCGTCTCGACCTGCTGCGAGACCTTCGCGGACCCCGAGCCGTCGTCCTTGAGCACGGAGGCGCTCGCCTTGTTCAGCACGGCCGCGGTGTACTCGAGGAGCACTGTGCAATCGCCCGTCACACCGAGGACATCCCCGAAGACGAAGAAGTCCGGGATCTCCGCGACGACGCAGGCCTGGTTGTCGGTGCCCGTGGTCGCGTCCTGGAGCGGGAAGCTGCCGTTCAGACGCATCGTGCTCGGGGGGTGCCCGCGAGGGCCGCACTCGCCCACAGCAGACTCCCCGCGGCGATTCCGAGACCCCCATACCCGCGCGGCACTCAGGCACACCCGAACGCCCCGACCGCGAGGCCGGCGCCACGGTACAGCCGCGCCGTGCGGAGTCAATGCGGGCAGAAGCAAGCGGGGCGCCCGGCTCGCGCCGGACGCCCCGCATCTCGTCTACAGGCCTTGAGGCCCGCGTTCAGTCGCAGAAGAGGGGATTGCCCTGCTCACCCTTCTGCTTGATCGTGACCGTGCCCTTGCTGCTGGAGTTGCTGATCTTCACGTCTTTCCGGTCCACGAACGCGTCCGCGATCGTCTGGAGCTGTGCGGTGGTGGGCGACGGCGTGAGCTGAGAGCCGTCCGGGCCGATCTCGCAGGTCACGCTGACCTTCCCCTTGTCCACCGACTGGGACGGTTCGCTCGCGTTGACCGAGCTGGTCGTCTTGCACTTCTCGGGGAGGACCGAACCACCGTACGGTGCCGTGGCGCATCCTTCGCCGCTGATCGTCACCCCAAGAGACGTCTCGACCTGCTGCGAGACCTTGGCGGAGCCCGAGCCGTCGTCCTTGAGCACGGAGGCGCTCGTCTTGTTCGGTGCGAACGCGTTGTAGAAGATCTCCACCGAACATCCGTCCGTCGCGCCGAGCACCTCACCGAAGACCTGGAAGGACGTGAAGTTCGCGACGACGCAGGCCTGGTTGTCCGTGCCCTCCGACGCGTCCTGGAGCGGGAAATCGCCGTTCAGCCGCATCGTGCTACCGCCCGCGAGGGCCGCACTCGCGAACAACACACTCCCGGCAGCAACGAAGAGGCCCCACCCGATTCGCTTGATCTGCAATTCTTTCTCCTTTTCGTGGCTTCCTGGGAAGCCGCAGCGTTGGATTCCTCAGAAGGCCGCGCACAGGGGCCGCAAGCCCCGCCCCCGCGATGCGGACAGCGGGACCAACGGTAAGACGGGAGCCCCATTGCAGTCAAGAGCCTTTGTGGCCTAGCTGCGAGCGCGTGAATCCCCGTTTGGGCTGTGGTCAGACCGGCCCGCCGAGGCCGACCACGCGGGGCGATCCGGGGCCCGCATGGCTCCCGGTGCGGCTAGGATGCGCGTCCGGAGTGCTCGGCGGATGCGCGCCTTCCCCCTCCGCTGGATCCGCGCCCAGGTCGGCGAGATCGCCGCCGACCCGGCGCTCCGCCTCTACGGCGCCCTGCTCGCGCTGGCCCACACGCTCTGCTTCGCCCACTGGCGGCTCCAGTGGCAGCTCGACCAGGCGATCGGGCGGGATGCCCTGGCCATCTGCTGGTCGTTCTTCGAGGCCTGCGACCGCTTCCGTTTCCTCGACGCGGCCGGCGTGGACGCCGTGCTCTACAGCTACGGGGCGCTCTCGCTCGCGACTGCCCTGTTCTTCGCGCTCGGTCCGCGGCGCAGCGGGTGGGCCTTCGCGGCCCTTCTTGCGCTCGAGCTGCTGCGCGCGGCGGTCGTCGTCCAGGACTACCGCCTGCGCCTCAACCAGCACTACATGCACGGGCTGGTCTCGCTGGCCTTCCTGTTCGTCCCCGGGAAGCGCGAGGTGCTGCGCGTGCTGATCGCGCTCTTCTACTTCTGGGCGGGCACGCTGAAGCTGGACCGCGAGTGGCTCTCGGGCGCCGCGCTCTACCACGCCGACCGCTTCTGGATCCAGGGCCCGCTCCTCCCGCTGGCGTGCGCGTACGTGATCGCACTCGAGATGGGGATGGTGTGGGGGCTCTTCGCGAGGCGGCCCTGGATCTTCTGGGGTGCCCTCGGTCAGCTCGCGCTGTTCCACGTGTTCTCGTACCCGGTGGTGGGCTTCTACTACCCGATCCTGATGTTCCTGTTGCTGGCGCTCTTCCCGCTCTGTCGCTTCCTCCCCGGCGCGTCCGCCGACCTCGCGTTCACCGATCTCGCGCGCGGGAGGATGCGAAGACAGACGGCGCTCGTGGCGGCCGGGTTCTCCGCGCTCCAGCTCGTGCCGCTCGCGATCCCGGGCGACGCCAAGCTCACCGGGGAAGGCCGCATCTTCGCCGTCCACATGATCGACGCGCTCGTCGAATGCGACGCCGACTACGCGGCCCACTACCGGGACGGTCGCGTGCGGCACCTGGTGCCGAACGTTGTCTACGCGCCGCGCATCCGCTGCGAGCCGCTGCTCCACTGGAACCTGGCGCGGAACCTGTGCGTCGCGCTGCCGCAGGATCCGGCCTTCGAGCGCCTCGACCTGCGCCTGGCGTCGCGGCGCGCGGACGAGAAGCAGCTGCGCCGACTGGTCGCGCTCGCGGACTTCTGCCGCGAGACGCCGACCTTCTACACCCTGTGGCACAACGATTGGATCGAGCTCGACGGGGAGATCGTCTCGCCGTGACGTGGGCGCAGCTCGGAAGTGAGCCGTCGGCGGCGCTCGGGGCGGCGCGCACGGCGCTCCACCACGCCGTCCAGATCGTCGCAGCAGCGGGCGAGACGTTCGTCCCGGCGCGCCCCGACACGAGCCAGAACGCGTCAGTCTGGATCGAGAGCCACGCGGCGCTCGGCGGCGCGGAGCTCCCGGCCCGCTTCCCGTGCCGCGTCGCGCTCCGCGTCGCGGACCTCACGCTCCTCCTCCTCGACCGGCAGGGCGCGCCGCACGCGGAGCTCGCGCTCGCGGGCCGGCCGCCGGACGCGGCGAAGGAGTGGGCCGCAGACGCGATCCGCTCGCACACGCAGGGCGAGCTCGCGCGCGCGCTCGTCGCGCCCGGCTTCGAGATCCCGGGGGTGCTCCCGCGCTTCCCGGCGCCGGATGCGGCGCTCGCCGAGCTCGGCCGCTGGTACGCGGCCGCCGACTACGAGCTCGGCGCCCTCGCCGCGCGCACGCCGGGCGCGGGGCCGGTGCTCTGCTGGCCGCATCACCTCGACATCGCGAGCCTCATCGAGCTCGGCGGCGAGCGCACGATCGGAGTCGGCCTCTCGCCCGGCGACGACGGGACCGCCGAGCCCTACCTCTACGTCAACCACTTCCCGGCGAGCAGCACGCACCCGCTTCCGCCGCTCGAGGCCGGCGCGTGGCACACGATCGGCTGGCTTGGTGCGCTGCTGCGCGGGAGCGAGCTCGTCGCGGCCGGCGACGCGGCCGCGCAGCAGGCGCTCTGGCGGCGCTTCGTAGCGAGCGCGATCGCCGCGAGCCGGAAGCTCGTCGGCGCCTAGACCCCGACGCGCAGGTGATACGACTTCGGGCGCGTCAGCACCTCGTAGCCGAGCCGCGAGAGCGTGACCCCGCGGCCGGAGTCCTTGACCCCCGTCCAGGCGAGCGCCGGGTCGAGATAGTCGCAGCGGTTCATGAACCAGGTCCCCGTCTCGATCTCGGCGCCGAGCGCGAGTGCGGCGTCGGCGTCCGCCGTCCAGATCGAGGCGGTGAGGCCGTAGCGGCTGTCGTTCATCAGCACGACCGCCTCGGCGTCGTCGGCGACGGGCATGATCCCCACCACCGGCCCGAAGCTCTCCTCGCTCATCACGCGCATGCCGTGCGTCACGTCGACGAGCACCTGCGGCGCGAGGTACGGCGTGCCCGGGCGGTCGGCCGCGAAGCCGCGCGGGTCGATCAGCGCGCGGGCGCCCGACGCCACCGCCTCCGCGGTCTGCTCGCGCACGAAGTCGGCGGCGCGGGCCCGGGCGAGCGGCCCGAGCGTGCTCGCCGGGTCGAGCGGATCGCCGAGCCGGTACTCCTTCACCTTCGCGACGAACGCCTCGACGAAGCGATCGTACACCGAGCGGTGTACGTAGATGCGCTCGATGCCGCAGCACGACTGGCCCGCGTTGAAGAAGGCGCCGTCCACCAGGTTCTCCACCGTATGCTCGAACGGCGCGTCGGGGCGCACGTAGGCGGGGTCCTTCCCGCCGAGCTCGAGGCCCGTCCCGATGAAGCGCTCGGCCGCCGCGCGCTGGACGGAATGGCCGCCCTCGACCGAGCCGGTGAAGGCCACGAAGTCGATCTCGGGGCTCCGGATCATGCGCGCCACGGCGTCGTGGTCGCAGTGGAGGAACTGGAACACGCCGCGCGGGAGCCCGGCCGCCGCGAACGCCTCGCCGAAGCGCTCGGCCGCGAGCGGCGTCTGCTCGGAGTGCTTCAGGATCACGGCGTTCCCGGCGAGGAGCGCGGGGACGACGGCGTTCACGGCCGTGAGGTACGGGTAGTTCCAGGGCGCGAGCACCAGCACCACGCCGAGCGGCTCGCGGCGCACGAAGCGGAGGAAGCCGGCCCTGGGCGCCGGCACCACGTCTTCGAGCACCTCCTCCGCGATCGCGAGCATGTGGCGCGCGCGCTCGGCGAAGCCGCGCACCTCGCCGGGGCTGTGCGCGATGGGGCGCCCCATCTGCCGGGTGAGCTCCTCGGCGATCGCGGGCCCGCGCGCCTCGAAGGCCTCCACCGCGCGGGCAACGAGCGCCGCGCGCTCGGCGACGGCGCGGCGGCGCCAGGCGCGCTGCGAGCCGCGCGCGGCCCCGAGCGCCGCCGCGACCTCCCGCTCGTCCGCCCGGGCGCGCTCGACCAGCACGCGGCCGTCCACGGGCGAAACCGTCCGCAGCCGCCCGGACCCTCCATCCTTCATGCGGCGATCGTCGCGCTCTCCCCCGGGGCGGTCAACGAGAACGAGCCTGGTCGGCCCTGCGGGGCCCCGTGGGGAGGAATGAACTTCGAGGCGGTGGGCTCGCATCCTACCCCCTGCTAGACCCTGAGCCCTCGGGTTGTCCCGCGCCCCCCGCGGCCCGTGGGGGAGGCGCACGCGCTCATGCAGGCCCTGCGTACGGTCGAACCCAGGAGCGTCCGCACGGACGGCCCGATGGTCCTTCTCGACGACCCGATCGAGCAATGGCTCCTCTGGGAGGAGCAGGCGAACCTCGCCGGATTCCGCACCAGCACGCACCCGGTGCCGATCGAGGTCGCCGCGGTGCCGCGAGACAAGGTCTCGGTGCGGATCGCGACCTGGCCGCCCGCCGAGATCCTGGCGCGCTTCTTCAAGGACGACCGGGTGCTGTTTCCGCGCCACCCGCTGAACCAGGACCCCTCCGTGAAGTTCTCGGAGCTGCCGGCCGCGGAGCGCTGGGTGTGCCGCTACACCTCTTCGCGCACGCTCGTCGTGGTGCAGCCGCGCGAGAAGGCGCTCTTCTCGCTCAAGCTCGCGACCGACCGCCCGCACCCCGACTTCCACCAGCCCGAGAAGACGAAGATGCGCGAGGAGGTGAACGACGCGCTGGTCTGGGTGGACCTGATCGCGCGCATCGACGGCATGCTCGGCGCCGACCCGAACCTGCTCGTGGTGAAGGAGGTATTCGCCGTGCTCGTGCCGCGGAGCGAGACCGCCTACCTGGTGCGCGATCTCCGCGCCTTCCAGGACGGGCACCATTATCTCCCCGCGCTCAGCATCCCGTGGGTCGGGCGGCAGATCGCGCGCGCCCGGGGTGAGCGCTTCGAGGACTTCTGGGGCCGCCACTACGCCGAGGCGGTCGGCCGCGCGAAGGCGCGCTTCTTCGTGCGCTACGGCCTCCAGTACGAGACGCCGAACCCGCAGAACGTGCTCGTGCAGCTCGACGCGCGGCTTCGCCCGACGGGGCGCGTGGTGCTCCGCGACCTCGGCGACGCGAACTGCGCCACCGACGCGCGGAGCTGCGCCGAGTGGCCGTGGACCGTGCTCCGCCACGACCTCGAGCCCCACACCAAGAACTCCTTCTGGGCGTTCGCCGAGGCGGGCGAGCGGAGCGTCGACGCCGCCACGCTCGAGAGCTGGTACGCGGCGCACGACCACGCCTACTTCGACGAGCTCGCGAAGAGCTTCCCGCTCGCCGCGCCGCCGGCCGGCACGCCCGATCTCACCGCGCACTGGAGCAAGGCCCTGCGCGGTGCCAAGGGCAAGCGCGCCGTGCGCGAGGGCTTCTCGGCGCTCCTCCAGCGCCCCGTGCTCGCCGCCGGCTGAGCCCGTCCAGGGCGCCTGGCGCCGGCGTGGGCAAATCGCTTCCGCGCCGCGGAACCGGCGTGCCCACGGTCGCCAAGGCCACGGCGGCACCGCCCCCGCAGATGCCAGCGAATCCGCGCACTTCGGCGTCGGCGTCCGCTTCCCGGAGCCGGCACGCGCCTTGCTGCCGATGCTGTGGAGGTCTGCACCCATGATCCGACGGATCGTCACGTTCGCGTGGCTCGGGCTGCTCCTCGGCGCGAGCGCCCAGGCCGGCACGCTCACCAACGCGACCTGGTTCCAGACCGCCCAGGGCATCCCGCTCACGCGGACGTTCGGCCAGCTCGGCGCCACGGGCAGCTCGACCGGCACCTCGCTCGCGGTGAACCTCAGCTACCCGTTCTTCGTCGCGACGCTGTTCGCGCCGAAGACCGCGAACGGCGTCGTGGACCTCGCGATCCAGGTCACGCAGGGCGGCTCGCAGGCGATCACCGCGACGGCCGGGATGGCGAACGGAGCGCCGGGCATCCCGGGCACGGTCATCATCATGACCGCGCTGCACGTCGCGAAGGGCTTGAACCAGTCGCAGTTCATGGTTGGCACCAACACCCTCGTCGCGGTGCCGCTCAGCAACGGCCAGGCGGGCCAGTTCGTCGACACCTTCTTCGTGCTGGGCCAGCTCCATACGATCACGGTGGATTTCTACGCCTGGACCGCGGGCAGCCAGATGTTCAGCGGCCTCACCTCGTTCGGCGATCCGCTCCCGAACGTCACCGCGGTGGGGTCCTTCAACCTGACGCCGAACGGCGGCGGCACCGTCACCCTCGTCTCGCCGTCCCTGGTCAGCGTCGACGGCTCCCTGGCCTCGCGCCGTACGGCCGCCTTCACGAAGCTCGTGATGAACTTCGTGCCCGAGCCCGGGACGCTGCTGCTGCTCGGCACGGCCGCCGTCGCTCTCGCGTACCGAGCTCGCAGCAGCCGGCGCCGCCCGGGTCTCTGAGCCCGTCATGCTTCGGCGCGCCCGGCTGCTCGCGAGCCTGGGCGTGCTCCTCGCCGGGAGCGCCCAGGCGGGATCGCTCAATAGCGCGACCTGGTTCCAGGTCGCCCAGGGCATCCCGCTGACCCGGACCTTCGCCCAGCTGAGCGCGTCGGGCAGCTCGACCGGCACCTCGCTCGCGGTGAACCTCAGCTACCCGTTCTTCGCGACGACGCTGTTCCTGCCGAAGACCCCGAACGGCACGATCGACTTCGCCATCCAGGTAACGCAGGGCGGCGCGCAGGCGATCACAGCGACGGCGGGCATGGCGAACGGCATGCCGGGCATCCCGGGCACAGTGGTCGTCATGACCGCACTGCACAACGGGATGGGCGTGAACGCGTCGATGTTCAAGATCGGCTCCGCGACCCTCGTCGAGGTGCCGCTCAGCAACGGCAAGGCGGGCCAGTTCACGGCCACGTTCATCGCGCCCCTCGGCCAGATCCACACGATCACGGTGGACTTCTACGCCTGGTCACACGGCAGCTTCGTGTTCACGCTCCTCACCTCGTTCGGCAACCCACTCCCGAACGTCACGGCCGCGGGCTCGTTCGGACTGACCCCGATGGGCGGCGGCGCGGTCACACTCGTCTCCCCTTCGAGAGTCAGCATCGACGGCCCCTTGATCCACCGCCGCACGGCCGCCTTCACGAAGCTCGTGCTGACGTTCGTGCCCGAGCCGAGCACGCTGCTCCTGCTCGGCGCGGCGGGCCTGGCGCTCTGGCTCCGGAGCCAGCGCGCGAGCTGAAAAGGAGGCACGATTTGGCACGTCATGCACGCCTCGCAGCGTTGCTGCTCCTGCTCTT
>Ga0187893_10007141_pt1 | contig 18551 bp, 17 predicted proteins | sample MA1701074metaG_FD_139574 | JGI IMG/M metagenome (GOLD analysis project Ga0187893, IMG submission 139574) | White microbial mat communities from a basaltic lava cave in the Kipuka Kanohina Cave System on the Island of Hawaii, USA - MA170107-4 metaG ... | reverse complement strand
TCCGATTGCTCACGGCCATAACTGTTCAGTCAGTCGGCCCGCTCGCCTGACGCGCGTCGCGCGCGGCGTCGCCCGATCGTGTAGATCCAAATGCCAATGAACATCACGATCCCGCCAATGAGCGATGTCCAATGATGCGTCAGCGGCGGCCTGCCGTAATCAGTTCCGAGCAAGACTTTGGCTAGGTGCCAGCCAAACACCGACGCGCCGATGACCGCCATAATTGCGCCAATTGGTTTCATGATTTGTCTGTCTGCTTCCTGGGAAGTGGGATTGGCTTTTCCGGAGTCTGTAATGGACCGGGATGCCAGTCCTTTGCTCCCGCTTTAACGAGCAACTCACGCACTTCCGGTTTGTGAGCGCCGTCGGCATACATCAAAGCGGTAAAATCATGCGCATCCTTGAGGTTGAAGTCGGCCCCGCGGCTCAGAAGGATATTCACAACTCGTGGGTTACCGTTCACCGCCGCACCCATGAGAGCTGTCTGTCCCTCCCTAGTCTTAGCGTTCACATCAGCCCCAGCGTCGAGCAACTGATCGACCACAGCATCACGACCCTCCAACGCCGCTGCCACCAGCGCCGGGCGGCCATCGTGATTTGTCGCGTTTGGTTTCATGCCCGCCGCCAGGAATAATTTCACTGCATCGCTGTCTCCTTTGAACGCGTTCTCAACAAACGCGTCTTCGGTGAACTGAATGCCTTTTTGGTCCAGTCCGTTTCTGGCACGTTGCTGCGAAGTACTGCAGGCCGAGAGGAGAAGCAGCGGTATTAACAAGAGCAACGAGCTTGCGCCGGTTTTCCTTCGCATAAATTCTCCCTTCAGACTTAGACCCAGAGCGCGCGCTGTCGCTTAACTCTGCGCGGCGTAATAACCTCCCTTGGTGCGCACGCGCAAAGACTTGTCCGACAGTTCAACTTTGATCTGGCGGAACGACCCGTCGCGCCGCCGATTCGTCGGCCGATAGCCAAGCGTGTATTGCTGTTTCAACTCATTTGCCACCTCTACCGCTGCTTCATCTACAAGATCGCGTCCGCCGGCATGCGCATTCTCAAGATAGAACGCGCGACCGGCGGTCGCGTCAGCGAACCCGTTAAGGACCTTCATATCAACTTCATCTTTGTCACGACCTAAGATGCCGCCCAGGAAGTCGTGGCCATGAGAACCCTTCTCACCGTGACCGATACCTAGTGCGAAGATGATCACTTCCGATTTGCGCGCGAGCGCCAGCACATCACTGAGTTTCACCCTGCTTGCGGTGTCGTTACCGTCCGTCAGTAACAACAAGGCTCGCTTCCGATGCTTGCCGCTGTTTATCTTCTGGAGTCCTAATAGAACCGCTTCATAGAGCGCCGTGCTGCCCTGAGCTTCGAGACCTTCAACCGCGCGAAGGATGCGCTGGCGATCAGATGTGAAGTCCTGGACCAATTCGGCGTCGTCACTGAATCGAATTAGAAAGATTTCGTCGCCCGGAGCTACCGATTTTACGAAGTGCTGCACGGCATCTTCGACTCCCTCGATCTTGTCGATCATGCTGCCGCTGGTGTCGAACAGAATGCCCACGCTCATCGGCACGCGGTCGCCGGTGTTAAAGTACGCCAGCTCTTGCTTCACTCCATCTTCATAGATCGTGAAGTCACTTTGGCGCAGGTCAGCACGATAGCGACCACGAACGTCGGTTACCGTCGCAGTTAGGGTTACGAGATCAGAGTTAACGCGAATTACGTCGCCCTCACCTACCTCCTGCGGAGAGGGCGTTGGCTGCGCCTGCTGCCGCGGTCTTGTTTGCTGCTGCTGGGCCGTTGCGCCGGGAATGAAAGTGATCACCGACACAACGAACGCTATTGCTAGAATGCCAACCAGGAGTCTCATACTTTTTACTCCTTTCTTCCCGTCGTCGCGGACACCTAATCTCCGGGCACGGGCTCCGGAATCCCTTCAATAAACGGCGGCACATCCGGCTCTTCCTTTACCCCGAAGACGTCGCGAACACCCGCCGCGCGCGCTTCGCGTTCTCTGATAATTCGCTCGGCACTGTGTCGACCGATCTTGTAGAACACCGCCGGTGTTACCAGTTGATCCAAAAGCGTCGAAGTTAGAATGCCGCCCAGCACAACCACCGCCAGCGGGTGCAAAATCTCCTTGCCCGGCTGGCCCGCAGCCAGCGCCAACGGAATCAGCGACAGGCCCGCGGTAAGCGCGGTCATCAGCACCGGCACCAGTCGCTCTAACGATCCGCGGATGATCATGTGCTCGGTGAAGTCCTCGCCTTCTTCACGGATGAGGTGCAGATAATGTGAGATCATCATGATGCCGTTGCGCGAGGTGATGCCTACCAGGGAAATAAAACCGACGAGCGTCGCCACGGAAAAAACGCCGCCGGTCAGGAGCATGGCCAGAATTGCTCCGATTAGTGCCAGCGGGATGTTAATCATTACCTGCAGCGCCGAACGCCAGTCGCCGAGCGCTTTCAAAAGCAGAAAGAAGATTGCGACCAGCGAAAAGATCGTGAGAATCGAGAGACGTTTGGTTGCTTCCTGTTGCGCTTCGAACTGCCCGCCGTATTCGAGGAAATATCCTTCGGGCAACTGCACCTGCGCCTTGATGCGCTGCTGCATGTCCTGAACCACGGACCCCAAGTCACGATCCGCTGTGTTAGCCAAGACAACAATTCGACGCTGCGTGTTCTCCCGTAACACCTGATTGGGACCAGGTATTTTTTCAATGTCGGCGACCGCCGAGACAGGGATCTGTTTGCCCTGGGGAGTGTCGATCGTGGCCCCACGCAGCGCATCGAGGTTGCCGCGCGATGCATCATCGAAGCGCACCACCACATCGAAGCGGCGCTGGCCTTCTACGGCTTCGGAAACCTTCTTCCCGTTCAAAGCCGTCTCGAGAGTCTCTGCTACCTCACCTGGTTGCAATCCATATTGCGCGGCGGCGGTGCGGTTCACGTTGAAGCGCACCTGCGGAATCAACACCTGCTTTTCGATTTGAACGTCCGTGGCGCCCGGTACTCCGCTCATGACGTTTCGAATTTCTTCGGCCTTGCCGCGCAGTGTCGCGAGGTCTTCGCCAAACAGTTTGACGGCGATCTGCGCGCGCACTCCTGATTGCAGGTGATCGATACGATGCGAGATGGGCTGACCGACGTTTACGGTAACACCAGGGATCACCGCGAGCTTGTCGCGAATATCATCCAGAACCTGCTCTCTCGTACGATCGCTTTGCTTGAGGTCAACGTCGATTTCCGAGTAATGGACGCCTTCGGCGTGTTCATCCAATTCCGCCCTGCCGGTGCGTCTTCCGGTCGTCTTCACCTCGGGAATTGAGAGCAGCATCTTCTCGGCAATCGTGCCAATCCGGTTACTTTCGTCGAGACTTGTGCCGGGCTCGGCCAGCACGTTAATAGTCAAGGTCCCTTCATTGAAACTGGGTAGAAACGAAGTTCCCACAAAGGGCAGAGTTGCTATCGCGATCAAGAACATGAGCGTCGCGCCGCCGATGACCACCCACGGGTGCTTCAGCGTGCGACGCAGCAGCCTTTCATCCCATTTCTTGAGGAAGCGAACCAGGAAACCGTCTTTGCCATGCTTCATTGCCTTCATTCTGGGAAGAAGGAAGGCAGCCAGTACTGGGGTAACGGTTAAGCTTACGACGAGCGAAGCAACAAGTGAGGTAATGTAAGCAAGACCCAGCGGAGCGAGGAGTCTGCCTTCGATACCTGTCAGCGCGAACAGCGGGACGAACACGAGCGCCACGACGAACGTTGCATACACAATGCTGGAGCGGATTTCTAGTGAGGCATCGTAGATGACAGCAAGAGCAGGTCGCGGGTGTTCAAGCTGCCGATTCTCGCGCAGACGCCGAAAGATGTTTTCAATATCAACGATTGAGTCGTCGACAAGCTCGCCAATAGCCACCGCAAGTCCGCCAAGCGTCATCGTATTGATCGTCACTCCGAAAGCTCTGAAGATTAGAAACGTGATGATGAACGACAACGGGATCGCCGTGAGCGTAATTGCCGTGGTGCGGAAGTTCATTAAGAACAAAAAGAGCACGATAATCACCAGAATCGCGCCATCTCTGAGGGCCTCAATGACATTGCCAATTGCCGCCTCGATGAAGTTCGCCTGGCGGAACATCTCCGGATTGATTTCCACATCGGCTGGCATCGTTCCTTGAAGCTCTTTGATCGCTTCATCGATTTTCTTGGTGAGTTCGATGGTGGACGCGCCGGGCTGCTTTTGCACCGATATGATTACGGCTGGTGCGCTATTCGCCCCCGCGTCCCCGCGTTTGATCTTTGGCCCAAATTCTACGTCCGCCACGTCACCGAGCTTGATTGCGGTCCCGTTGCGGTAAGCGACGACGGTGTTCTTGAGTTCGTCGAGCGAATAGAAGCGCGCGAGGTTGCGGATTAGATACTCCTGCGATTGGGCGTCGACGAAACCACCCGTCGTATTCGCATTAGATTTTTCCAGCGCGGTCGAGACGTCTTTGATCGTGATTCCGTACTGCGTTAGCTTCTGGGGTGACACCAGCGCCTGATATTGCTTGACGCCGCCGCCGATGTTAATGACCTGCGAGACTCCCGGAATCGTCATCAGGCGCGGTCGAATCGTCCAATCGGCCAGGCTGCGAACGTCTAAGGGACTTGTCGCTCCGCTCTTTGAGCTAACGGAGATCAGCATGATCTCTCCCATGATCGAAGAGATCGGCCCCATTGTAGGTTGAACGCCTGCCGGCAATTGATCACGCGCCAAATTCAATTTTTCAGCGACCAATTGCCGATCGATATAGATGTCTGTATTCCAGTCGAATTCCACATAGACGACGGAGAGCCCAATACCTGATTGCGAACGGACGCGCGTCACGCCAGGCGCTCCATTCATCAACGTCTCGATCGGAAAAGAAACGAGTGTTTCGACTTCTTCAGGCGCCAGGCCGCCTGCCTCCGTCAGAATAGTAACCGTCGGTTTGTTTAAGTCGGGCAGTACATCAACTGGTAAGTTGAACGCAACATAAGCTCCCCAAACCAGCAGCAGGGCGGCGATGGCGACTACCAAGAGCCGATTCTGAAGTGACCAACGAATGATTGCATTTAACATAAAGTTACTTCGTTGACTGCGCGCGCGGGTTGCTCGCCGTCGGACTCGGTTGAACTGTTGGCGAAACGCTTGGTGTTGGGACCTCGCCTCTCTTTACTGCCGGCGGATAATGAATGGCACACGAAGTGAGCATCGCCAGCACGGAGAAAGCAAAAACGGTCCATAGTTCGTGCTTAAGAGATGACCGGGCAATTGCGTTCATCATTGTCCTTTCGATCGTCTTCAACTCGACAAACAAAGAGCCGCTGCGAAAGTCGAAGGTCCGCAGGCACCGACCCGCTCTCCCCTTCAGGCCGGTGCCCGCGTGCCGACCGCTTCGCGCCCCCTAAATGGCCGAGCGGTCTTCTTGGCGCATCACTGAGAGACCACTAGCGTTCCGCGCAACATACCCATCCCGCAGGTAAAGTTAAGATCGCCGGAAGCTTTCGGCGTCACCTCCACACCCGTTGTTTTGCCCGCCGGCAATGGCTTACGAATCCCCAGCGACGGAAATGCAATTTCATTGGCGCAGTTCTGAGCATCAGCGCGGTAGAACGCCAGCTTCACCTTTTGATTCTCCTTCACCTCGATGCGCGAAGGTTGAAATCCCTTCGCATTTACGGTGACTTTGATCGCGTCCGCCGATAAAGAGATATTCGCGTCAGGCCGTGAAGCGGTTACGCCTGCGTCGACACGCAAGACAAATGGAACCGTGATGACTTTGCCCGCGCGCTGAAATTGAGCCCACAGCTTATAGAGGCCTGGATCAGGAAAAGTCGTATGCGCGCTTACAGTGACGCTACTGATCCCTTTAGGCATTGGACCGGCGTCCATCTGCTCATCCATCTTTCCGACCATGCCTTCATCGTTCATGCCTGACGACGCGCCGGCCTCCATCGGATGGACGTGCAAATACTTGCTGCCATCTTCAGGAATGATTACGAAGTGCGCGAGTGATCCCAGATAAGGTTGCAAGTCAGTTGCGGGTTTGCCGGTCGCTTCGTCGGTCACCATGAATTCGAGGAGCAGTGCTTCGCCCGCACGTAGGGCACGGCTTGGTCGCATGGTTACGCGTAGACCATCAAGCGATTTGGTGAAGGACTTGTCTTCAGTTAACGCCACGCGGTCGATCGAAGGCCCACTTACCGTGAGCTTATACTGCTCGATCACCTGGCTGGCGCTCGCTGGCGTGAAATCTGCATACAACCGGTAAACACCGCCATGGGGAAAGGTGAAGTTCACGCGGTAGGAGCCATTCGACTGCGCTTCGGGATGCAGGTGATTGAACTCAGCCAAATCGTCTGAGACAAGAATGAGATGGATCGGCTTCTCATGGACGAGCGGAAGGTCGCGCACAAGTGCGCCCCTGGAATCCTTTACGTTAAAAATAAAAGACGTTGGCTGGCCCGCCACGATTGAGTTTCCTTGGGTCGTCAGTTCCGCGCGAAAATCGTTATTCGTCAACGAAACCCGCTCGATCGAGCTGGTTGCCACGCGGTCGGACATTACGTTCCCGTCGCGAGTGGAAGACAAACTCGTCGTCGCCCACGCCAGGGCGAAGGCCAGCACGAATACTCCGCCGATAAGTACAAAGACTCTAACTTCGCGATTGATCTTTATCATCAATGATTCTCCAAATCATTCAGGCGGCGGGCTGAGTCGAGCGCAGTTGGTAGATGCCTTCAACCACTACGCGCTCGCCTTCTGTCAACCCTTGCTTGATTTCGTAGAAGTCCTGTCCTTCTGAGCCGAGTACCACGATTCGTTTCTCGAATTGTTCACCGCCTTTGAAAACGAAAACGAAGGTCTTGCCTTGCTCAGTAATTACGGCTGTCTTGGGAACGCTTAGCACCGACTGACCTCCCGTTGTATCAACCGTGATCTCGACGAACATGCCGTCGCGCAATCGATTCAGAGGATTTGGCACTTCGTAGATCACCGAAACCGTGCGCGTCTCGGGATCGACGGTCTGCCCGATCGTTACCAGGCGTCCGTCGCCACCTTCGCCGATGTGATAGACCTCATCGGGAATTCCCGTTGCGGTATAGGCAGCGCGGCGTGAATCGCGCACCGTGGAAAGATCTTTCTCGAATACTTTTGCTTCCAAGAACACTGTCGTCAGGTTGACGATATGAAGCAGGTCGGCGCCGGCCTCGACTTGTTGTCCGGTGGTGGCCTTTAGCTCACTGACCAGTCCAGTCACGGGCGCAAGTAAGGCAAAGCTGCGAACCGGGTTCACGCGCTTTACAGACTCGGTCGAGAGAGTTACTTGCTGTCCCGCTACTTGCGCTTGTTTTTCCGCAGCGTCCACTTCCTGCTTGGCTATTTGCACCGCCGTTTGTGCTTCTTCAACGCGCTTCCTGGGCGCTGCGCCAATCTCAACGAGGTTACTGGCGCGGCGCAGTTCGCGTTCTGCTTGAGCAAGTCGCGCGCGAGCCTGCTGCGCATTCGCCATTTGCTCTGCCCGTTTCGCCTGCTGTTCGAGGGCGGCCGTGCGCAGCCCCGTCCGCGTCGCCTCGAGACTCGCTTCTTCGGGCGCTCCGATAACTTGTTCGAGTGTCCCGATTCGTTGTCCCTTTCCGACTGCCGTTCCTATCGTCAGGTTTCCATTGAAAAAGACTCGGCCCGAGACGGGCGGCGAAACGATGGATTGCGCGTTGGGTTTTGCTTTGACGACTCCGGTGACTTTCAATCCACTGACGATTTGACGCTGCTCGATCATCGCGGTGCGAATCCCAAAGAGCGACTGCGACTCCTTTGAGATCGTGAGGATGGTGCCCGAGCCACCCAACGACGGATCGCCCGCCGTAGTTGCTTCGCTCTCAGTTTCCGCGCCCGCAGGCGGCAATCCGGCGACGACTCTCTTCTCGCGCGGAGGTTCGAAGTAGGCGAGCGCGAGCGTTGTTATGGCAAAAAAGAGTACGGCCGCTGCGGCAATTGGTAAGGTCCGGCGCACAGCAACTCGGGCCGGCACTTTATCGCGTAGCCACGAGCCGTAGTAACCGAAGACCGCACCTACCGACAGGAGGCTGATGACCGCCAAACCTAGCCAGAAAATCCAGTTGACCGGTGCGCTCACCACACTAACGGGAAAGTCGGCAGTGAACTGACGGTTATCACTGGTTACGACATCGAAGACGACCTTGTATTCGCCGCCAGTGCGGAACGTGTAGTGCAAGCCATAAGAACCAGGTCCTTCGGCGTGTGTGGCTAAACCGCTTGTCACGGCCTGGCCCGCAGCGGTTGTAATTCGCGCGGTGACTTTCGCGCCCTCGATAGACTGACGGCCGCCAGCAAAACCTCCTTCGACTTGTTCCGAGAGATCGGCAGCCATCTGCACTTCCTCGCCCGTGCGCGGGTCAACGGGTGACTGGCGCAAATGTACGCGGAATTGGCCCTCGGATGTCTGCACGTTGCGATCGGCCGTGCGAATCGGCGCCGCGCCTGACTTTGCAGCAGTCGCAGCGGGCTTCTTTTCATCCTCTTCGTGCGCGCGCACAGAGCGAAGCCCAGAAGCCAGCAGCATCGTGAAAACCGTCAACGCGGCAAGCAAGGACACGAAGCTGGTATGCCAACTTCCTCCTGGTGCGTGCGGCGCGAGTCGAAAAGCGAGTTTCATGCTTTTTATCTTCCGCATCTTCATTTCAGTGAGTGTGTGAAGCTCCATAGAGCGTTTGCATAGTAATAATGTCCACGTGAATGGCCGTGGCCATCGCCTTCGCTGTGGCGTCATTCACACCCTGAGCCTTCAGGTCCTGACCTATCTGATATTTGTCGTCGTGGCCCTTGCCCTTAAACTGATCGAGAAAAGCCTGCGCCACGCCCTCGGTGCGAACTTCCTTGATGTAAGGGAGACCATCACGACTCTCGTAAACAATGACCACATGCTTGCCACTGACTGCGATCTCGCTGGCTGCGCCGATCTGCTTGCGCGCGCCGCCGGTGGTCGAGAAGGCAAGGTAAGCATGATGGTCGGTATCAGGCGGCTTAGTGCCGGTCTCTTTTTCGATCTCGGCAATCTGCGCCGCTGTCAGGTCCTTGTGATCCTTCGTAATCGACTGCGCGTCAGGAAAAACCGCGTGCACACTGGGCGGCACGTCGTCGCGCGCAGCCGTCTTCGGCGCGTTGCCTGGGTTTGTCGCAGTTCCGGTATTCGTGTTCTCTGACGTGGCACATGCCGCCGCGAAGCCGGCGAGCGAACTGGCGAGAACTAACATTAAGATTCCTTTCATGTTTGCAAATGCCTCCTGTTCTAGTCTGCTTAGTTTTTAGGCACTACTCTCTCCCCAAGGGGCGCAGTCTTCTGAATCGGAATTTGATCAGCTTCAGGTTTAGTCGACTGTAGTCTTAGCCCAGATGACTTCAACGAACGGAGCAAATTCCCAGTGTCGATTCCGTCCAAGTTAGGAATTACGGTTGTTGGAGACGGCGCAAAACCTGACGGTGGAATGGTTGTCCCTAACGCCTTTTCAAGTTCTGCAAGAGCGTTGTAGTAATCGGTCAACACTTCGTTATACGCGGTCTCGTTCTCGATCAAACGCCGCTGCTCTCCCACGATATCGAAGATCGAAAACTCACCAGCGCTATAGGCCGAGCGGACAGCTTCCAAGTTCTTCTGAGCGGTCGGTATGATCTGAGTCGCGTAAAGCACCAGCGCTTCCGCCGCAGCGCGATAGCGTCTAAACGCAAGCGTCACGTCGCGCTTGATGTTTGCTTCAACGAACTCTCGCTGATGCTGCGCTTGCGTTCGCTCGCCGGTGGCCGCGGCAATCTCACCTTGATTCCGATTGAACAATGGGATATCGACAGACACTCCAAACCGCAAGAAATTGTCTTCTTGCCTCGCCGGCCCGACACCGAGAGTGTCCGGCAGATCGGTGATTCTTCTCTCACGCGAATAACGGACCGACGCAGCCACATTCGGAACCGCTTGGGCGCGGGCCAGCCGTATGCGCGCTGCGGCGGCGTCTTCAGCAAACCGAGCAGCCCGCAGATCTGCGCGCTCGCGCAGCGCAATTTCCGTTAAGTCGCTGAGCGCCAAATCCAGACGCGGCGGGCGCTCCGGCAGTGGAGCGATCTGCAATGGTTCAATTGTTTCCATACCCGCGAGAGCGCGTAAAGAGATAATTTCACTCTCGAGTTCCGATCTTGTTTTGATTACTTGTGCACGCAAGCGATCGGTCTCGACTCGAACTAGATTGAGATCGAGCGGAGCCACATCACCTTCATTGAGGCGTGCCTGCGTAACTCGCACCAACTCTTCATCAGCAGCGATCAAGCGTTCGAAAGCGTCCAACTGACGGGCTAAACCGATCGCGCGAGCGTATGACGCTCGAATGTCTGCGGCTGATTGGCGTTGAAGCGCGAGCACTTCGGCGCGCACTTGATCGCGCTCGGCACGCGCAACGGCTATCCGCTTGTTTCTCTTGCCAGCCGTTTCAAAGATCTGTGTGATCCCAGCATTAATTTCACTCTCGCTCGAACCTCCGAGAAACTTTGGCGAGCCATACTCAGAATCAAGCACTGGGTTGGGCCTGAGTCCGGCCTGAATCAATCGACCCTCCGCAATCGCCAGACGTTGCTGCGCTGCGAGGAGATCTGCGCGACGGCGAAAAGCTGAATCGACAAGCAACTCCACGGTCGATCCCAACGGAACGACAAACTGCGAAGAAGAAAGCTTTATCTGCTGCTGGACTGTGCTCGGCTGTTGAATCGTGACTGCCTGAGTTAATGCAGAACCTTGAGTCACCGGCGTGGATGGCGGCGTATTTCCCCCCGAAGGCGTCTGTGCGCTCACTATTTGTGCAAGCACGATCAAGCTCAGCATCGCGCAGAGCCAACGACGAGACATCCAATTGTTCCCGTTGGTCATTTCTATTAGTTAGTTGGCTAAGGCAGTCCTTGCTATTCATATTCCGAACAGCCGTGGACTCAGGCTACGCCGTGGCTGTTTCTCCTGTGATGCGTTCTCGACGTGACGCCTGCGACGCGCGGTAGATGACAACTCCTACGAAACCAAGGACACTCAGAGCAACAAGCAGTCCTAAAACAATCAAAGCCGTGCGCGCCCATGCTGCGACTGTGGCGGTTGCCGTTACCGGCTGGGGCGCCACTTGGAGCGCACTCAACGACGCCGTCTTCGTTTCTCCGTTTGAATCGATCCGCGCGGCAAGTTTGTATTCACCTTTCGGCAGTGGCGGCAGCTTCACTTCGTACATGCCAGGTGTAGAGCTGGCGGTTGCAGTCAACTCCACAGGCGCACCGTTGTCGCTGGTAAGCGTAACGATCGCTTTCGCGCCGCCAACGGGTTCGTTAGTCGCGAACCGACTCACAAACACTCGCGCAACCATCTCCTTGTCCGGCTCTATCGGCGCGTGCTTGATCACGACTTCAAAATCGCCGGCTCGCGCCACGTGAACGATCATGTTCGTGCCCGCAGAGACGGTCGCTGGCTTCTTATCACCATGATCCTCGCCGCCATGCGCGAAGCCTGTTGCTGGCGAGATGAGTAGCGCTAGGATTGCCATCAGCACGGTTAACGCGCTGAGTTTTTTTCGAAAAATCTGATTCATATCTAAAGCTCCTCTGGGAATATCGAAGCCGAAGCTTCTCGTCGACTGGCTAACATGTAACACACGGTACGACGTCATCCGGGAACGCTGAGGGCTTTGCAGCGCAATCATCATGCCCAAACCATGACGCCAAAGCTTCCTAATCGAGTGCAACGACTAACTGTACTCAAAGCGAATTCGAGTTGGCACGTCGTCTGAAATTGTCTGTTTGCAGACAGCGAGCTGTGCGTTAACAGACGCTTACTAACTCGTTTCAGCGTTCGAACTTCGCCCGTTGTAATTGCCGCCCTCGGACCGTTAGCCGCACCCCTGCCGATCCATCGCCAGCAGAAACAGTCACGAGCTGCTCACTACACTTTGGGCAAATGCCCGGACTAAGCGAAGCGAAACCACCAACGGGACACTTGTAAAACAAGTCGGCACTGCTATCTATATCGATCTCCGGCATTGCTTGGGGAATCACTCGCTCAGGGGTTTCCATTGGCAACAACTCCTACGGTCCTTCAGAGCCCCAAGCAACTGTCGCGCCTCGCATTGAGCCAAAGCAATCCAGATTTTCTATTCCGCATCAGAGATCGGATTCTGAGTGGCATGACGGGTGCTATTAGCTGCTATTAATGATCGGATGTCTCTCTCCGCTTGGATTCAACGAGTTGCAACTCAGAGGAGAAAGTCTATGAGAGGAATTAAGCTGACAAGATTGCTCGCCAATGTTGCTGTTGCCTTCGTCGTCATGCTTGCTGCCGGTATCATGGCCCAGGCGCAATATCCTGGCCAATATGGCGGCTATGGTGGCTACGGCGACTTCTATCAACTGGCCCAGCAACAGGGTTATCGCGATGGATATGCTCATGGAGCGGACCATGCTCGGCAAGGCCGGCGGCCTGATCCCACCGGAACGAGCCATTATCGCAGCGCCACCAACGGTTATCGCGGAGGATATGGGAGCAAGGATGCGTACAAGCAGGCATACCGAAACGGATTCCTGAGCGGCTACGACGCGGGGTATCGCAGCGTCGGAGGATACGGTTCTTACGGGAACAATCCTTATTACCGCAACGGCCCGTACAACAACAGTCCTGACTACCGAAACGATCCTTACTCCCGCAACGATCCCTATTACCGAAACGACCCGTATAACCGGAACGATCCCTATTACCGAAACGATCCCTACTATCGGAACGATCCATATGGACGTGGAGGCTATGGCAGGCATCGTCACGGAGTACGAATCGTGATTCCGTTCGGTGGGCGCAGGTAAAGATCATCGCACAGTAATTGCGCGCTTGAAATGTAGCGCGAGCGACGGACCGCTTGGTAAGTTGAAGAGGTGGTGAATGGTTCCGGCGGGAGCCCCACCACCGTTTTGTCTGCTCGGCTGGGGCCCTTTGAGTCGGGAGCAAGCTGCGGTTACAGTGGAATGTAGGCTCCGGGATCGTTGAATTCGTCCCTATCACCCTTGGGCCACTTGTAAAGTCTGCTGGTGTCGACCACGATCTGGCCCTCGGGATCAAGTTCGACATGAGCGCGATCCATTGGGCGTGGTGCTGGCCCCTCGAAATTAATCCCCTCGATGTCATATCCGCTCCCGTGACACGGACATTTGAATTTGTTCTCGCTCGGTTTCCAGTCGGGTGTGCAACCCAGGTGAGTGCAACGGGCGTAAATTACGAACAAGCGGTCGGCGCTTTTCTCGACCCAAATCCGATTGGACATCTTGTATTTTTCATCAACTCCTAATCCGTAGTCTCCGAGGAAACCGATACGCACGACGCTTGATGGTTCGAAGATGGCGCGCGGCAGGAAGAATCGCAGGAACATCAGAAAGCAGGTCGCTAAAAATCCCGTGATGCTCGCCCAGACTATCCGTCGGCGAGTTTTGTTGATGGGCGGATCTGGAATGCTCTCGACAACTGCGCCGCGATGTTTCACTACCAGTCGTTGAGCATGCTTTGTCGTAGGTGCGGATGTCTCGGTTACTACGCGTTGCTCACCATGCGCGATCGAAGCGTCAGGGGCACGCTCCTCATGTTGCGCAATGTGCCGGGCGTCTTCGGCATGTGAACTCCGGGTGTTCATAACGTTCACCATCAGCCTCGCTGTTTCAGCAACCCTCGCAGTTTCATCCGCGCCTTATGCAGTTGCGACTTCGACGTGCCCACCGAACAACCGAGCATTCTGGCGATCTCTCTATGTTCATATCCTTCAACATCGTGAAGCACAAACACCGTGCGATAGCCTCTTGCTAATCGAGCAATCGCTCGATCCACCCCAATGCGATCAAGCACCGGCATGCGCCGGGGATTATCAGTGCCGGCGGTAATTTGCTCCGGCAACTCATCACTCTCGGCCGTCGTTTCCTTTCGCACCACGCGCTTGCGAAAGTGCATCAGCACTTGATTGACGGTCAGGCGATGCAGCCAAGTAGTAAACGCAGATTCACCACGAAAGCTCCCAATTTTGCGAAAGAGCTGAACGAAGACATCCTGGGCAAGGTCCTCCGCTTCCGCCGCGTTGCCGCTCATCCGCAGGCACACCGAATAAACGCGGCGGTTGTGACGTTGATAGAGTTGCGCGAATGCCTCCATATCGCCGTTGGCAGACGTCCGGGCCAATTCGTAATCCGAGAGATCGCCTGAGTCCGACGGATGCATCGGAATTTGTGGCCAGGCACCAGACAGTGTTTCAGCGTTCGTCATCGCGCTCTGACTAGAGGCAAATGCTGCTCCATCAATCACGGCAACTCTCCGAAAGTAGACAAACAGATGAGTAAGAGAAGGAGGGCCAATTCTCTTGATTCGATTCTCGATCAGGTTCATTGTCTGCTATCAGACACCAGGCGCGGTTGCTGCTGTCTGTTTGTAAACAGAAAACGGATCGTCTTTTCCTAAAGGAGTTCACGAACCAGATTTCTTTCAGAGATTCGAGCACGTTCTCCGGAGGTGAGACATCAATGCTCCAGGAACATCGCTTGCAGGACCCTTGACGTTCATGAGTAACTCTCCTCTTCATCAACGGCCAGGAAAGGACAGCTTCAAGTGCCAACCTGCACAGATGTACACAAGGTCAGCAGTATCGGTTACTTCCTTTCTGCGCCTACGAACCACGAAAATCGAGTTCAGTGAGAGAGGGAGACAGACATGCGATTCAATTTTAGATCTTTACTGAAGGCCGGCGTCGCGACTGCGTTCGTCGGAGCCATGGTGCTGAGTTTCACGATAGCAGCCAACGCTCAGGGACGCGACCGGCACGAGTGGCGCGACATGCGAGGTTACCAGAACCAGCAGCGCCGCGATTTCCGACATGAGCAGCGCGATTACCAGCGGTACAATCGCGTTTACAACAACGGTTATTACAACGGATATCCCCAATACAATAATGGGTATCCCTCCGGCTACTACGGTAATAACGGTTACTACGGCAATAACGGCTACTACAGTCGTGGCTACTACAATCGGGGTTACTACGACAGTTACAAGCCTCACATCGATAGTCGCAACGGATTTAAGCGCGGGATTCACCATTTGTTCGGCGGGCATTGAGCGGCGCTCACGTCCTGATCGATTCAACCGCAACGATTGTTTATCGCTGCGTAAAATTCAGGGGCGGCCGATTCGCAGTCGGCCTGCTCCTGCTCGGTTACAATCAAATGTTTCTCAAATCAGCGACGACTGCCATAGAATAAGCAAGCGAATAGAGCAGCGAGATTCAACGCGGCGATTCGTTCCTGAGAATGTTCCTTCGACGATACAAAGAAATCATCTACGGCGTCGGCCTTGGTTTGGCCATGTGGGTCGTGGATGCCGCCATGCACGCCCGACTGGGCGCGGCCATTGACTCGTCGGGCTTTATCAATGAACTGTTACGCCCCGGCGCAACACAGCTTGTCTTCCGCGGTTCATTCATCCTGCTCGCAACTGGTTTGGGCTGGGCGTTGTGGCGCTCAAATTGGCACGAGCGCGAGTTGCGCGCGCTGGAAGATGCGATAATCGCTTTCCATCGGCAACTCGACAGTCCCGCGATGCGCATCGTGAGCAACATTCGGATGCTTCAGGGAAGGCCCGGCGTGGCGCGCGATGAAGTTGCCAAGAGCATTGCGGAAACTATTGGCGGCGATGCCCGGATCATCGACGAACTTGCCAAGCAGTATCTACGTTTCAGCGAGCAGGTGATGGCCGGCCGCACCAGTGAGGCCATCGAAACGCTGCGCTCGATTGAGGCATGGACCAGCGCGAACACTTCCGCGCTATCGCAACACCCGCCATCCGTGTCATAAACTCCAATGAGCCAGGTCAAACTCAATGACGAGAAGACCGTCAAGCCCAGGACCACGGCAACGATCCTGATTGCCGACGATGACGACAGCTTAAGACGAGTGCTGGAATTCCAGCTCCGCGAGGGAGGCTATGAGGTTCTCACTGCCGCTGATGGACTCGCGGCCCTCGAACTGTTTACCGGAGCTGAAGTGGATTGCCTGATTACCGATCTCAGGATGCCCGGTCTCTCAGGCCTCGAACTCATCAGGCGCGCGAGCGCCATCGCGAGCGAGACGCCGGTAATTGTCATCACCGCTTATGGCGATATCGAGACTGCGGTGGAAGCCATGCGCGCTGGGGCGTTCGATTACGTCACGAAGCCCTTCAATCGCGAAGAGATCCTGATGACCGTCGAGAAGGCGCTCGTTTTCGGACAGGCAATCTCCGAAAATCGGCGTCTGCGCCGGCTCGTCCATGATCGCTTCCGACTGGAGAATGTGATCGGCTCGTCTGAGCGGATGCGACGGGTGCTCGATTTGGTTGAGCGCGTCTCGCGTTCGGATGTGACGGTGCTCATCACCGGCGAATCGGGCACCGGAAAAGAGTTGATCGCCCGTGGCATTCATTTCTCTGGTCCGCGCGCCGAACGTCCCTTCGTTGCCCTAAACTGCGCAGCACTTCCCGAGACCCTGATAGAGTCGGAATTGTTTGGCCACAAGCGCGGCTCATTCACCGGCGCCATCGCGGACTCGAAGGGAAAGTTCGAAGAGGCTTCGGGCGGCACGCTCTTTTTAGATGAAGTGAGCGCTATGCCGTCGGCGCTTCAGCCAAAGCTGCTGCGCGTCTTGCAGGAGCAGGAAATCGTACGCCTGGGAGAGAGCGCGCCGCGCAAAGTCAACGTTCGGATCATCGCGGCCACGAACCGGGACCTGCAAACCATGATTACTGACGGCGCCTTTCGCGAAGATTTGTACTTTCGCCTCGCCGTTGTGCCCATCGGCTTACCTCCCTTGCGCGAGCGGCGCGAGGACATTCCTTTGCTTGCCGAGCATTTTTTGAAACGCGCTTCCGAACGGCACAAATTGGGCGAACTCCGAATAGAGCGTGAAGTCTTTGCCGCGCTTTCAGCCTACTCCTGGCCCGGCAACGTCCGCGAACTGGAAAATACGGTCGAACGAATGGCTGTGTTAGCTACAGGCGACACGATCACGCTGGAAGACTTACCTGAAAATATTCGGCAACCACCAAATTATGTTGCCAATGTGTTGCTCGAGCTTCCGCCCGACGGATTATCGATCGAGCAAGTCGAACGCGAGATCATGCGCCAGGCTCTTGAGATGCACGACGGCAATCAAACGCGCGCCGCGCGGTATCTGGACATTACGCGCAGCGCGTTGATCTATCGCATGCAGAAATATGGTCTTGCCTCTTCGCCAGACGCGGCGGATAAGGGCGATGAGTCATGAAAAGCTCAAGACCGACCAGCTCGCAGATCTTCGTTATCGCCGGCGCCATTCTCTTGATCACGGCGTTGCATCTAGTGACGCCGCTTGACTCGATCATCCTGCATGAAATCTACCAACGTCTTTACTACATCCCAATTATCGCTGCGGCCTCGCTCTTTGGTTTGAGATGGGGACTTCTGGCCTCAGCTTTTGCCACGATAGTTTTTATCCCCCACATCACGCTTCAATGGCAGCACGTTCACCCCGATTACGCGCTCAACCAATATGCAGAGTTAATTCTTTTTAATGTCGTGGGCGGCGTTACAGGTGTGCTCGGAGACCGTAACCGACGTGCCCGTGAGCGATCGGAGCGGACAGCGGTTGAGTTGCAGAAAGCCTACGCCGAATTGCGTGAGACCTTCGAGCAGTTGCTCCAGGCGGAGCGACTCGCCGCCCTTGGCGAACTCTCCGCCGCGGTCGTGCACGAAGTGCGTAATCCGCTCGGCTCGATCAAAGGAGCAGTCGAGATCATCGGCGACGCCTTGCCATCTGACAGTGCGCGCCGCGAATTTGCTGAAATCGCCAGCCGCGAAGTTGATCGCCTTGACCGACTAGTCACAGAGTTTTTGCGCTTCGCACGTCCGCCAGACCCGGCCACAGCAGCGGCCGACATAAACGAAATCGTAAAATCAGTAGCAAGTCTAATCGAGCAATCCGCTGGATCTCAGAACGTCGGTATCGATTGCGAATTTGCGAACGATCTACCACTCGTCACTGTTGACAGCGAGCAGATCAAACAGGTGCTCCTGAATCTGGCAATCAATTCGCTGCAAGTGATGCCGGAGGGCGGCAGTCTTCAGTTTCGCACTGCCCGTGCGGGAGAGACCGTAGTGATCGAAGTGGAAGACGACGGCGGCGGAATTGATCCAGCGATCGCGGCGCGTATTTTCGATCCATTCTTTACTACGAAGGAGAAAGGGATCGGCTTGGGACTCTCGACTGCGTACAAGATCGCGTTGCAGCACGACGGAAAGTTATCAGCCACTAATGGCGTCCGAGGCGCAATTTTCCAACTGACACTGCCTCTCGCGCACAACCGAGTTGCGGAGGTTGAAACCGCGACCGTTTCTCATTAACGCTTGTCGTACCGATGCACCTCCATCAGGGTCCGCCTCATTTGGCAGTTACGG
>Ga0187893_10007140_pt1 | contig 18555 bp, 14 predicted proteins | sample MA1701074metaG_FD_139574 | JGI IMG/M metagenome (GOLD analysis project Ga0187893, IMG submission 139574) | White microbial mat communities from a basaltic lava cave in the Kipuka Kanohina Cave System on the Island of Hawaii, USA - MA170107-4 metaG ... | reverse complement strand
GGATGCCACCTTCACCCTGCGTCTTTCATACGGACAAGTAAAAGGCTATGAGGAGAACGGCAAATGGGTCGCACCGTTTACAACACTTGGCGGGTTATACGATCGAGCCGCCAAGTTCAATCACAAGTTTCCCTATACTTTGCCGCCTCGCTGGATGGAGCGAAAGAAGGCAGTTGATCTCGAAACTGCTTTCAACTTCGTATCGAGCAACGATATCACCGGTGGCAATAGCGGCTCCCCAACTATCAATAAGGACCGCGAGTTAGTTGGCTTGATCTTTGACGGAAATATTCAGTCCTTGGTCGGCAATTTTGACTATGACATATCGGTGAATCGGGCCATCTCAGTCGATTCAAGAGCCATGCTCGAGGTGTTGCGGAAGGTTTTCGACGCGCACGAGGTCGCGGACGAATTAACAGGGGTGGCCAAGGCCAAGGGCGCCACCAGCCGCAATTAGGCGGAAGCGTCGCTTGGTTCTTTACGAAGAGACTGGGTCAAAAATCTGTAGGGGCGGCCCTCGCAAGAAACCACCACTGCTAATTGGCGGTAAGTTTAGTGTTGTTTCGTGTAATTTCGTGTGATTTCGTGGATCGTTTGATGCGGCGATAGAAACGATCTACGAAATCACACGAACGAGCGCGAAAGCTTATGGAGACGTACCAGGTGGTTTCTCTAAGACATCTGCAGGCGGTAGACTGCTGGTGAACTCCGTGGCCGCTCCTGCAGCTCAGCTAACTCGAGTCGGCTACGGCTACATAACACTTTCAGCGTTAAGCTCCGCCCCGACAGATTTGACACGTTTCAACTTCAACCTGTTGTTCAGCGTTTTTGACGAGCAGCTGGTGATTGCTCTCTTTTGAAGGACCACTGATAGGTGATGCCGAACGGGCCACCGATGGCATCCTGGCCCGTTCCGGACATAGTAGTTCCGTCTGCGGACAGCTTCCCCGAATCCTGCCCCAAACTCCAGGAGTCGCCCGCCAGCACTTTAAGTTGCTTAAGCGAGACTGTGAAAGAGCTCGGGTCGTAAGTGCCCTCGAAAGTTACCTGGTATTGATCCTGCTCTAAAATCCCCTCGAAACTGTTTCCCTCTTGTTTTCTGATTAGCAACCGTGCGGCCTTACCGAGTGGCCCATAACTTCCGGTCCAGGCGCCTTTCAGGTCGCGAGCTGAAAACTGTTGGGAGCCGGTCTTTTCCTTTTCGGCAGCAAGGGTCCCCTGATTTTTAGGCTGGTTGCTGGCATTTTCAGAGCCGTTGGCGACTGGGGCAGCAAAGTAAGACTGGTAAATATAAAACGACGCGGCAACGCCGAGGATACCGACCAGCAATAGAACTACTCCGGCTCCCGCGAACCACCTGATCCAGTTTTGTTTGCCCGGTTCGGTTATTTCCCTACTCGAAGGTGGTGGTATCGCTGAAGAGGGCGAGACAGCCGGCTGAGGCGCAAGCGCACTTGTCAACTCACGGCCAAAAGCCAAAGCGTCCGTCGGTCTGTCATTCCGATTTTTGGCTAGTGCCTTCAAGCATACGGCTGCCAGTAAAGCCGGAACACCGAGGTGAGCAGGAAAAGGAGGAGGCGCCTCAGTTAGATGTTTGGAAATAAACCCGACCAGATTGTTGGCCCGAAAAGGCGGTTCGTTAGTCAGCATCTCGTAGAGGATCGCGCCAAGACTGTAGACATCGGATCGAGGATCCAGGTCCTCGCCCCGGCACTGTTCAGGCGACATGTAGTAGATCGTTCCCATCACCGCCCCAGGTTGAGTCAACCCTGACTCGGCAGCGAAGTCCCGTAACTTGGCAATGCCAAAATCAACTACTTTGGCTGTTTCACGTTCGCCTTCATGAGCAGGTGAGGCCACAATCACATTATCTGGTTTGAGGTCTCGGTGCACCACGCCCTGCCGGTGAGCCACGCCAACCCCTGCACAGATATCCCGCATCAAGTTGACGGCTCGAGTGACCGGCAAGGGGCCAAAAAGTCGCAGTAGTGTGTGCAAAGACATTCCACGCACATACTCCATAACGATATAGGCCGGCGAGTCGGCCGATTGAGCATCATTAAAGTCATGAATACTGACAACATTTGGGTGGCTGATCATTGCAGCCGATCGGGCTTCTCGCCGGAAGCGCTCGACTGACTGAGGCTTAAACAGAAGATCAGAGTGTAGGACTTTGACTGCCACTTCATCGCCGATGTGCAGGCGTCGAGCACGATAGACAGCTCCCATCCCACCTTCGCCCAGGAGTTCGATAAGTTCATACTTGGAATCGAGGATGCGACCAATCAGGGGGTCTGGTTTTACCGGGTAGCGCAAGGTTTCGAGTTGACTGGGATCAGTAGTTCTCGGTTCCTGGGTAGCGGTTGAAAGCCCACAGTTGCTGCAGAAGCGGGCATCTTGATGCAAGTCCTGACGACAGCTCGGACACTTCATCTTAAAGGTATTCTAACTTAGGTCTTTGGGCTTAGGTGCCAAAGACCAAAGGCCAAAGGCCAAAGCCCAAAGGCCAAAGCCCCAAGCCCAAATCCTCAAGCCCAAAGCCCCAAGCCCAAAGCCCCAAGCCCAAAGCCCCAAGCCCAAATCCCCATATCTTGCTCATCCTGCATCACGTCGTGTTAATCTATGTTGAGCATGTTTGGCATCCCGAGCTGAAACAGGCGGACTTTTGGCACTTTTTGGGAGGGAATTCATGACGCGGTCAACTGTTTTGCCGGGGCCCAAAATCCTGCTTATCGAAGACTACTCGGACACCCGGGAGCTCTTGTCTATCTTATTGCGGAAAAAGGGCTATAACGTCATTGAGGCGGAAGACGGGATTGAAGGTCTTTTGAAGGCCAGCCTAAGCGAACCCGACCTGATCCTGATGGATCTGGCACTACCCGAAATGGATGGTATTGAGGCTGCCCGGCGCATCCGAGAAGTTCCCAAACTCGCTCATGTACCGATTTTCGTCCTTAGCGCTTACCTCACTGAGGATGTTGAGGAAGATATCCGGGACATCGGCTGTATGGAAATGTTTGGCAAGCCCTTTGACTTCGAGTCGCTGCTGGAGTCAATCAACCTGACGCTGGGTTTACCAACGACTTGAACCCGTCGGCATGTTTGCCGCGAGATCCGGATACCACGCTTTCATAGACCAGCTTCTTAGGGGGCTGGTCAGAAACTCCGCCCACCAATACGGTTCACAGAATAACTCCGGTTTCGCCCCCCTTTGCCTCACAACGGGCGGCAAAGCCGTGGCAAATGGTGTATCACACTTTCGGCTTCTAAACAGGCGAGGTGTGATATTAAAGTTCGGAGCTGCTGGTGGTGTTTCTATTCTAAAGGAATTCCAAGCCGCGCCGAGTTTTGCTGAGGCTTTCAAAACTAGAGCAAACAACTGGAATCAAAACGTCGTACTAAGGGACAATGTTTGGAATGGAATTTAACCTGGTCGACATTCTCATTGTGTTGGTTGTCCTTCTGATTGTCATCAATGGGTGGCGACGCGGTTTCATCTTCGGTATCCTTGATTTACTAGGCTGGATCCTGAGCCTGCTGGCCGCCTTGCGCTTCTATCGTCCACTGGCCGATTGGGTCGGACCTCGGGTAGCCCTCTGGTCAGAAGTTTGGGATCAACCGCTCTCATTTCTCCTGATTGCCGTTGTTGCCGGAATCGTCGTTCATCTCCTCAGTTACGCGCTTTTGAAACGCCTGCCCGAGGACCTTCACGAGCGACGCGTAAACCGTTTGCTTGGTCTGATTCCAGGTTTGGCCAGCGGCCTGATTACTGCAGCGATCGCGTCGGCCTTGCTGTTGGCGATTCCACTCAATGAAGGTTTGCTTGAGCGCGCTCGAAACAGCACCCTGGTAAATCGTCTGGCCTCACATACTGAACGGCTCGAAACCGCACTCGTCCCGGTGTTTCAGGATGCCATAGCCGAGACCCTTAACCTGCTGACAATTCGGCCCGAATCAAACGAAAGAGTATTACTTCCTTTTAAAGTTGACAGCTTGCGACCTAGACCTGAGCTCGAGGCTGAGATGCTGCGATTGGTAAACCGTGAAAGGGCGGCAGCCGGGCTTCCGGTCCTTGCCGCTGATCCCGAGCTGACGCCAGTAGCCCGGCAACACTCGTCGGATATGTTCAGCCGCGGTTACTTCTCACATGTTAGTCCCGAAAACCGAGACCCTTTCGATCGCATCCGCGAAGCGAACGTTCGCTTTGTCTCTGCCGGCGAGAATCTGGCGCTGGCTCGCACCATTAAAATCGCACACACGGGCTTGATGAATTCGCCGGGTCATCGAGCCAACATTCTTCACCGAGAATTTGGACGGGTGGGTATAGGCATCATGGACGGGGGCGTCCGCGGCCTGATGATCACGCAGAACTTTCGAAATTAAAAGACTAATCAACGTCGCTGGGGCATTACTTCGTCGCCGGGATGGTACGCAATCTTAAGATTAGCCCGGATGTCCTTGAGGCTCAGCCAGGCAGGCTTGAATTCACCCCGGGCGTACAGTGGCGACTGGTCGCTGTAATGCGGACTAGTTGGGTCGCCGCTGGCGCCGAAAACGTGAATGGAGAGCCCACGCACTGTTGGTCCAAATTCCACCACACTGACATATGACGCACCAGCTACTCCATAGCGACGCTTTTGCTCACGAACAGGTCGGGCAAAAAAGGTAAAAACCGCACCATCGACCCCACTCGCTCCCGACACCGGGAAACTCGGACGCGCGTCAGCAAACGATTCATCCCTGGTCTCGTCGCGCCGTTGCAAGCGATTGATTTCTCCCCAGGGAACGCGCCAGGTGTCAAACTGCTGCTCAAGTCTGTCAAGTACTTCCTGCAAAGCAATTATCTGGCGCTCTGGAGTGGCCGATGGTTCGCCGCGTGGCGCAATCCTTTCATGCCAGGCGTTGAAAATGGTCATCGCCACCGAACTGGTGCTCGCTCGATAGTCCCAGGAAGCCAATTCCGCAAGGGCCGCCTGAAGCCGGGCATCATCCTTTTGATCAAGATGTTGCTTCAACTTAATTAAGAATTGCGGCAACAATTCCGTTGCCGTTATAACCCGGTTGTCGAAAGCAGCACGGGCCCACTCTTCAAAATTGAATTGCGCGGTGCTGGCAAGAATCTTTCGGGAAATTTGGCCGCGAGGATTATCCCCTTCACGTACCATGTAACTTGGAAAACGGGCCGGATCTGGATTTCCCGTGCTCGTCAAGAGAAATGGTGTAGTGTTGCAGTTCTGCATCCAGCCGGTACGGGGGTTGGTCAACTGCGGCAACTCGTCGATCGTGTGGTATCCCTTCCACTCGGTGGCGGGATCGCTGCCGTCAACGGGCCTGGTCCAATCAAACCGGGGATCTCGACGAGGTACTGCACCATTGTAAAGGTAATAAGTGTTACCTCGACGATCTGCGTACATTACGTTCCCGAACAGCATGTTCAGGGGTCTGAGTGCAGCTTGGAATTGATTCAGCGTCCTGGCCCGCGTCATTTCATACCACTCGCGCAGCCAGCCGTCGGCCTCGAACTTTGCCATGCGAATGGCAAGACGTTTTCCGTCCCGCTCAGATACAACCGGACCGTGATGCGTCTTGATCATTTTGAAGCGACGAATTTCGTTACCGGTCGAAGTCTTGATCCGAATTTCTTCCACTCGCTCTGTAGCCAGTCGGTGCCCGGCTCCGTAGCGATAGGCCAATCGGCGTGACGGGTCGTCGAAAGTTTCCAGGTAAACATCAGCCAGATCGGCAGCATTGTCGGTGCTAACCCAGCCGAGGTTTTCGTTATGCCCCACATAGGGAAAGGGAAACCCGAATCGCGTGTAACCAGTAAAGTTCCATCCCTCATCACTATGCACGTGACCTTCGTAGACCTGGCCTGAGCCAAAGAACGGCAGGTGGGGATTAATGAAGAGCATTGCATGCCCGCTCTTGCTTCTTGAGGGATTGATTACCCAGCCATTCGAGCCAACGTTTAAGCCCCATTCGCCTTCAACACCTGCCGTTTGCAAGTTCCCGCGCAAGCTCGGATCTCGGGCAAATCCGTTCTGAAAGTAGTTGTAGCGAATGAACGCCAGCGTGTACCACGGTTCGATTTGATTGAGCAGCCGCGGGCGCACGTCTCGGTGGCTGGCCAGGTAGAAGTTAAACCCCGCTGCGAATGCATCACAGAGGTCACGCATTCGCTTGTCCAGCCGTTCGTATTCTTCGCGGGCCAGACGCGGGATCTCTAGCGCGCGGTTAAGTCGATCTTCGTCAAGTGTGCGTTCGCCGTATAGCTCCGAAGCGCGGCCCAGAGCCAGGATAAAGTTCTCTTCGACGCGCCAAAAATGGTCCTCGGCCTGTGCATAAGCGAACCCAAACACGGTGCTTGCGTCACTGCGACCAAAAACATGCGGCACTCCATAAATGTCGCGGTAGATGGTTACAGATTTCGCAAGTTGTTCGGGATTCGGTCCCGCCGTGGCCACACTGCCGCAAAGTATCAACAACAGGAGAATTTTCACTGGCCGGGATGGTAAATCGAGAAAGCCTGAGAGTAAACCTTTGGGTGATACGGTGTGTGCAATGCTGCAAAGATGGACTTTTTCGATCTCGTTAGCGAGATTCCGGACGCATTGACCAAATGGTGCGGAGTCTCCCGCAAATGCGCACTCAGTGTACGTCTCTCGTTCGTTTTGCTGCTGCGAAATCTAGCATTTGTGTGATTTCTCAGTTGTACGCCAATTACTCGTAAGGAGCATTGTTCGGAATCTGGCCTCTCCTCACAAACACCGTTGAAATGTTTCTTCTTCGAGGAACAGTGGTTGCCCATTCCTCCTACTACACGAGAGCGTAAATACGGGGAAGGACGAGTATGAGGGAAAACAGATCGGGTTCTCAGTTGATTTTCTTTGCGGTGCTTTGTGCCTTAATTGCAGGTGTTGCAGTAGCACTTTTGATAAAGCATCAACAATCTGCTGATGCCGCCACTCAGGTGAGTGCAGCACGGCTACAGCGTGTTGATGGCGAGGTGGCCATTAAGGAGTTTACTAGCCAAGAGACCAGCGAGGCAGTGGCAGATAACTGGCTGGCGGGTCGGCCTAACCAACCAGTTTCAACTGGCGACCGGATTCATACGCGAGGGAATGGTCGAGCAAGTCTGGCCTTTACGGGTCGGAACTTTGCTCGCCTCGATCCCAATACTTCGCTTGATGTTTTGTCGCTAGGAACGGATAGAACACAGCTGGCACTCCGAAATGGGTCGTCCATTTTTGATGTTGGTTATTTGGCGCCAGGCGAGGTCTTTGAAGTGGCTACTCCCTACGGGGCCATCGATATAAACGAGCCGGGTCTTTACAGCGTTGACTTGAACAACGAAGGAGCGATCATTTCCGTTCTCAGCGGTTTGGCCCAGGTGGTGGGATTAGCAGGCACCGGCCAAATCAGCAAGGGCGAAGTGCTTACGCTCCTGGGCCAGACAGCTGCGAATCTGGTGCTGTCTCGCGTTGATGGCAATGATGCTGGATACCTGCTTGACGACTACTATCGCTACCAGTACCCAGATATTTACGACGGCCGCTATCGCGACTACGACGCCTATCTGGCCGATCCCTTTTATTACGACCCATACAGGCAGTTTCAGAGTTATCAATATGCCTCGAGCTACATTCCGGGCCTCTCGGATTTGGATTATTACGGTGACTGGCAAAACGTCAGTGGCTACGGTTACGGCTGGCGTCCAAGAGTGGACAGCGGCTGGGCCCCATATCAACAAGGTTACTGGATGACAGATTCAAGTTTCGGTCCTACCTGGGTTTCGACCGAACCCTGGGGATACGCACCTTACCATTATGGCCGTTGGGCAAACCGGGGACAGCAATGGTACTGGATTCCAGACCGGATTAACACGACGCCCACTTATGCTCCGGCCCTCGTTGCTTTCATACCGCAGTCAAGGTCGAACGAGATCGGGTGGGTGCCACTGGGACCGGGTGATTCCTATGCACCGCGCTACTACGACGAAAACTGGCACCCTTCATATCTGGGCCGTACGAACCTGGAGCAACGTCATGTCCAGAACCTGGATGTGGAGAACGCGGTTACGATAGTGCCCCTCGATGATTTTGGTCGCATGGCCGAGCTCCGCAGGTTCAGACGGTCTGACCGGCGCCGGCTGGGCGATGTACAAGCGGTTTTGGATCCGCTGACTTTTACGCCTTTACGCAACGCCGCCCTACGCTCAGCCTGGGCTCGAGACAAGATAGACCTTCCGCCCGGAATACGCCGAAAGCTAAGAGACACTTCTGTACTAACCAGTTCTGACCTCGAAGCGCCAAGGTTCAGACGGGATCTGGCAAGAAACTTCGGCGTTGAATCTGTACCCGATAAAGTTCGAAATCGCAGACTGAAGTTCAGAGATGAACGAAATGAAAGACGGGATGATGATGAAACCAGACTGCGCGATCTTGAAAATCGCAGGCAGCAGCGTTTGCGTTTGACCGAGGAACAACGTGAAGGCTTGCGTCAGTGGCGGTCCCGCCGTAATGAGGATCGAAGCTCAGACAGTCGAGAGCGTGAGAATTTCGAGCGGGCCAGCCGGCAACAGCGGCGATTTTTGGAGCAACAACAAAGGCAGGGTCAAATCGAGCAATGGCGCGCACGCCGAAATGCTGACCAGGAATCCGAGCGCAGGGGCCGAGAGAATTTCCAGCGATCAGAACGGCAACAAAGGCGGATACTCGAGCAGCAACAGAGACAGGCACAAGTCGAGCAGTGGCGAGCACGGCGAAATGCTGACAATGGATCCGAACGCAGGGGTAGGGAGGATTTTGAACGCTCAAGGCGACAACAACAACGCTTACTCGAACAGCAACAGAGGCCGGCGCAAGTCGAGCAGTGGCGAGCTCGTCGTGGAACCGAGAGAAGAGCCGAGCGAGCTGGGCGCCAACAAGCCGAAAGTCCGCGAGCGAGGGCAAACCGGGACGGCTTGATTCAGGGCGCAGACGAACAGCGGAGGCGTCAGGTTGAAGAGCGCAGGGCGATCAGGCAGCAGACTCGTGAAGAGCGCCCCCAACGTGAGGGCCGACAACGTGAGAGAAGCGAGCAAAATTCGTCCGAGCGACGGGGACGCGGTCGAAGCAGGAAAGACAGCTAGTCCGCGACTTACTGGGACCGCGGGCGTCTCGCCCGCCACGAGCGCGGAGCGCGAGAAGCGTCTCGCTGCATTCAACTTCCGATATCCCGCGGACGCTGTGAGGTCAGACTACGCTCCGGGGTGATATTTGAGCTCCACTTCGTTCCGCTCCGCGCTCGTGGCGGGCGGGACGCCCGCGGTCCGGTAGTGAGGCCCGCGGTTCCCGAGACCACGCTGGCTCCCTGTTTCCAAAAATCTGGTATTTCTGCGTTAATCTGCGGCTAGTTCTTTCTCGCTGCGGCTGTCTTTTTCGCGCTTCCAGATCTCAACTCATGCAAGTTTCCGCCGGAGGCCCGTTCTCCAAATCGAGACCGGGCGGTTCCATCCCATTAGCTTCCAATATCACGCCGGCTCAGAAGAGTGAGGTTCACCCGATTATGAAGACCTTCCTGCCAACCCTTCTAATAACAGGGGTTTTTTTATCGCTCGCCGGTTATCTCAGCATACCAGCCGGCCAAATTCCACCCGTACAGGCGCACGTCGGGCCTACCCCTCGAAAGACCATGCGCGCCTTTAGCTCCGATCAGGAGCTGGCTCGTTACTTTAAAGAAATAGCAGAAAAGCAGCTGAGCTTGCACCGTGAATCTAAGAAGAGTTCTGATCAGGTCGGTGCTCTAAACAGTGCTGCACCAATGGCTAAGACCGAGGAAAAAGAAGCTTTTAGAGATGATGAGTCAATTACAAACGTCCAGCACGCCGGCGTGGATGAAGGAGGGATTGTCAAGCTCCACGGCGATCACCTGGTCGTCCTGCGGCGCGGCCGCCTGTTTACCGTAGCCATCAATAATGGGGCTTTAAGACCAATATCCACAATTGATGCCTTTGGTCCAGAGATCAATCCTCGCAACACCTGGTATGACGAAATGCTTGTATCCGACGACACGATTGCGGTCATTGGTTACAGTTATGAACGAGGGGGAACCGAAGTTGGTCTGTTTAATATCGACCGCTCGGGCCAACTCAGTTACCGTTCAACCTATCACCTCCGTTCGAACGACTATTATTCATCCCGAAACTATGCGAGCCGCCTCATCAATGGCAAGCTCATTTTCTATACGCCAATGTATTTCTGGCCCGGCGCTGATGACCCTTTCCAGAGCTTTCCAGCGGTTCGGAAGTGGCGCAAAGGGGCGACTCCCGCCGAGTTCAGACGTATCGTTTCAGCCACTCGTGTCTACCGGCCTGAGCGCCCAATCCGTCCCAGTTACGCGTCGGCCCTGCACACGGTTACGGTTTGCGATCTTCGTAACGGCGGGTTTGCGTGCGAGGCTTCGGCCGTAGTTGGACCTCCTGGGCGGGTTTTCTATGTTTCGCCGGAGTCGGTTTATGTTTGGGTTAACGACTGGGTTTACAACAGTCCCAAAACGCGCACTGAGTCAATGCTCTATCGCATGCCCCTGGATGGTTCAGCACCGAGTGCGATTCAGGTAGCGGGCAGCCCCGTCGATCAATTCTCATTTCTTGAGAGCCGGGATGCCCATTTGAATGTTCTCGTACTTGCAGATGCGATGGGCGAAGCGATGTGGGGTTCAGAGTTTGCTGCCGGTGACGTCGCGTTAATGCGGCTGCCTTTGGCTGACTTCTCAGACGGTAGCGAGGCGGTGCCGGGCAACCGGTTTCGGCCTTTGCCCAGACTCGATGGCAATACTTTTCAGAATCGATTTGTTGGTGACTATCTGTTGTATGGCACTGGAAATGGGTGGGGCAGTCCACAGAACATCAAGCGGTCAAACTTGATTGTTGTGCCCTGGGCGGGCGGTACGATTCGAGAGTTAACGGCCAATCACAGCGTGGATCGGATTGAAGCGATCGGTTCCGATGCGGTCGTCGTCGGCACCAATGCGAGCGATCTTACTTTCACAGCTGTTCGGCTTGGTGACTGGCCAGGTATTGCTGGCCGCTACACTCGTAAAGGTGCGTCTCAAGGCGAGCTGCGCAGCCATGGCTTCTTTTACAAGGCGGAAGGAGACGATCGAGGTCTGCTGGGACTACCAATCAGTTTGCCTGGGCGGGCAGGCTATCGTCACCTGTTCGAAAATTCCGCAGCCATTCTGTTCCTGCGCAACGAGGCGTTGCACTTTGAGGAAATGGGAGAACTTGCAGCAAGACCGGAACGCGCTACAAACGATGGCTGCCGAGCCTCATGCGTGGATTGGTATGGTAACGCTCGACCGTTATTCATCAAAGGTCGACTCTTTGGGCTGCTCGGCTATGAACTGGTTGAAGGTCGGGTTACCCGGGATCGGATTCAGGAATTACGTCGAGTAAGTTTTGCTCCCAGACGGTCTGAGGTTACTCGACGCTGACCGCAAAGCATTCCTGGAAAAGAAGCTGAGCGGTGGCCGAAAGAATGCTGAAACAATTACTGGCGGTTCAAGTCCGGGCCGTGGGTCTAAAGATGACTCCGTCTATAACTAGAAAGAGGAAAAGCCCAATTCGCGCTACCATACAACCTTAAATAAACCATTCAACTCTGGTTAATTGACAAGTTGGGAAGGTGGGCTTGCCCCCGCTCAACTCACGTTACACGCAACTCAAAAAAACCACTCAATTCTAGTTAGTTTGACGGAAGTGGTTTCGTGTGATTTCGTGGAGCGTTCGTTTGCACGGCAGGAAAGGATCCACGAAATCACACGAAATTAGAGATGTCAATCAACTAGAGTTGAATGGTTCCTTTAAAGTTGTATGGTAGCGCGAGTTGAGCGGGGGCAAGCCCACCTTCCCAACCTGTCAATTAACACTTTCCCAAACCTCGGCCGTATGAAGTTCTCCCGGGGCGTCCTTCTGTGTTATTGTCGCCCCGAAAAAACTTTAGCCCCGGTGGACCAGCAGCGAATATTCGCCCCAGGGGTTCATAGGCTTCATTTAATTAGTAGCCTCACCTTGTAAACAGAGACAAAAGTGTACTCCCAACTGCCGAACGGAGCCGCATTCTAAGCGAATCTACGGAGCAACTTTGCTATGACCTTCGAGATGATTGTGGTTTTTGTCATTGTTATTTGCGCCGTGGTTCTTTTTGCCACCGAGAAGATCTCGGTTGATTTGATCGCTTTGCTGATAATGGGTTCTTTGCTGGTATTTGGCATTATCAGCGCCGAGGAGGGCATTTCCGGTTTTAGTAACAAGGCGACCGTCACCGTGGCCGCGATGTTTATTATTAGCGCCGGACTTTTTAAGACTGGGGCGGTAAGTTATCTGGGCAGGATCACCACTCTTGTATTCAAGAGAAACTACTGGCTGGGCTTGATCACAGTCATGGTTGCGGTGGGATTCTTCTCAGCATTTATCAATAACACTCCAGTCGTTGCCGTATTCATCCCGGTACTGCTGGGAGTAGCCAAAGAGATAAATGCCAGTGCCGCCAAATTGCTGATGCCGATGTCGTTTGCTTCGATGTTTGGCGGCGTCTGCACGCTTATCGGAACTTCTACCAACATCCTGGTCAGTTCCATTACCGAAGAAAGTGGCCAACCTCCTTTTTCCATGTTTGAAGTTGCGCCGCTGGGTCTGGTGATGTTCGGGGCTGGCACTGCCTATATGCTTTTGATTGGCATCCGCATCATTCCCGACTCTCGGAAGGAAGGAGACTTAATTGAAACCTTTAATTTGCAAGAGTACATCGCCGAAGTAGTTTTGTTGAAGGATGCCTCGTCCGTGGGACACTCGATTAAGGATGCGCCGATCGTAAAGGACATAGATCTCGCAATTATCGGAATCCAACGCGGGGATGTAGTAATTTCAGTACCACCAGCCGATTTTGTTTTGCAAGCTGGTGATATATTGCGAGTCCGATGCGATTTGGAAAAATTCAAGCAGATCCAAGATCGGGCCGGTGTTCTGTTCAAATCGCAATTCAAGTTTAGCGAAAAAGATGTTGCGTCGGCTGCCGTAAAACTGGTCGAGGCTGTGGTACCGCTGGGTTCTGTGGTTGCCGGTAAATCTCTTGATGACCTTCGATTTCACGAACGGTTCGGCGCAACTGTTCTGGCAATACGACACAGGGGAAAACTGCTGCGCGAAAAGATCGCTGACGTCAAGTTGAGTGCCGGGGATGCGATGCTGCTGGAAGTTGAGCAGGATCGCTACGCTCAGTTGCGACGAGATGCGGCACTGATGATCATTTCCGAAATCGAACAACCTGTTTTTCGCAAGAGTAAATTAATTTTCGCCCTGCTGATTGTAGTTGGCGTGATTTTATCGGCTTCAGTTGGCCTGGCGCCGATCGTCATCAGCGCCATTATTGGTGCGATCCTGCTTGTGCTGGTTGGCTGTTTAACCATGGAAGAAGCCTACCGGGCCATCGAATGGCGCATAATCTTTCTCTTAGCTGGAGTTCTGAGCCTCGAAGCAGCGATGGAAAATAGTGGCGCAGCCCCACTGATTTCTTCAACAATACTCTCGATTGTTGGCGAGTGGGGAGGGCTAGTTGCGCTTCTTTCCGCGTTCTACTTGATGACTTTTGTTTTTACAGAGCTAATGTCTAACAATGCTACGGCGGCCTTACTGACACCCATTGCAATCGCAACTGCAAACACTCTGAATGTCAGTCCCCGTCCGTTTCTGGTAGCCGTCATGTTCGCGGCCTCCGCGAGCTTCATGACGCCGGTTGGTTATCAGACAAACACTTTGATCTATGGACCAGGGCAATACAGATTCGCGGACTTTCTTCGCGTGGGAACGCCGCTTAATCTGTTATTCTGGGCCCTCGCCACAGTCTTTATCCCCTACTTTTGGCCATTTTAGAGAAGCCCACAAATCGGTTTCTTTATTTCCACGCGTTTCCCTACCATGAAATTTGACGCTGCTTCCTTTAGAGAACTCTTCGCTCGAGTGATCCAGGACATCATGGCCTGGTTGCCAAGCCTGCTGGGGGCGGTTCTCTTACTTCTCGTTGGCTGGTTCGCAGCCATCGTCCTCAGGTTTCTTCTTGGCTCAGTGCTCAGGCGTCTGGGCGTGGACCGTCTCTCTGAGAAGACCGGGATTGGACCACTGCTTAAGTCCTGGGGTGTTACTAGGCAGTTATCAAGTGTGATCGCTCGTTTTGCGTTCTGGGTGGTCCTGTTCCTTTTCCTGCTGGCCGCAACCGAATCTCTGGGTTTGGGTTTCGTGGCCGGAGCATTCAGGGCCACAGTAGCTTTCCTTCCGAGACTGCTCGCCTCGCTGCTGATCGTACTGGTGGGCATGCTGCTCTCAGGAGTGGTTGCCGACGCTCTAAGCGTGTATGCCGATAGATCCGGGCTTAAATCAGGCGCCTTCATCGGCACCATCGTGAAGTACATTCTTTTTGTTTTTGTTTTCATCGTTGCGCTTCAGCAGTTGGGTGTAGAGACGGCACTATTCTCGGGTGTAATCATAATTCTGCTAACATCTCTTCTGCTGTCGTTGGCGATATCCTTCGGTATCGGAAACCGTGAACTTGCCCGGAATATCAGCGCGGGGTTTCACGCCCGCGAATCCTTCCTCCCGGGCGCACAACTGCAATTCAGAAATCACCAAGGCCGCCTGATTCGAATCGGCGCCTTTAAATTTACGTTGGAAACTTCAGCAGGACAGTTGTCCCTTCCTAATCACATTCTGACTGAGGAAGAGATCATCATCCTCTCGCCGACCAGCAAAGAGGAAGTCGCAGCTGAGGCAGAAGAATGAGTGCCTCTCAACATATCGAGCCGGGTAAGTATGCCGAGCGCCTTAGAAACGGTACTAACACTCGAGATGAGGACGAGCATGTGGCCGGGTGTGACGTCTGTCGGGCGGCCGTGGCGGGCTATGTGGCCCGCGATAAACAGCAGTGGCAAAACGACATTTTTGGAGTGCTTCTTCACTTCACTACTGAGATGGCGCGCAGTACCTTCGCACTGGTGCTTCCGCCCCTCAAGAAAGCGCTCAAGCCGCAGCCAACCGAAACAGTGGCTCGACCTCAACTTCCGTTTGAGCCGCTTCGGGTTTTCCTTCCAGTGTCCTATCGCTGGATCCAAAAGCCCCAAGGCAAGTTCCTGGCTATCGTCTTATTAACTTTGCTTGTGCTGGTGTTGCCGGCGCCTCCGGGTCTGACAGGGCCGGCTCATCGGGCAATAGTGGTGTTTGTATTTACAGCCGGTATCCTGACCATGCAACCGGTTTCGCTGCCACTTGCAGCACTGATGATCCCGGTTGCCCAGATTCTACTGGGAGTGGCAAATGCGTCCCAGAGTTTCGAGCCATTTTCCAGACCCGTGGTATTTCTGATCCTGGCGTCGCTGTTTCTGGCACAGGCACTTAGAAAGCATCGCATCACCCGGCGCCTGGCCCTGCAAACCATCCTTGCTTCAAAGGGCAATGTGCGAAAACTGTTGTTTGGGTTGATGGCTATTGCCGCAGTCCTTTCCATGTGGGTTGAAAATACCGGAACGGCAGCCGTGCTGATTCCCGTGGCGCTAACGATTTCGCGCGAACTTAAGGACAAGGATGAGGCTCGGTCACTTTTGGTTTTGCTGGTGCTGGGCATCGCCTATAGTGCGAGCCTGGGCGGCATGGTGACGATCATGGGTGCAGCTTCAAACGCAGTGGCCTCAGGGTTTCTGGAAGAGATCAGACCCTGGTCATTTCTTGATTGGACCAAGTACGGACTGCCGCCATTTTTAGTCATATTCCCGATAACCTGGTGGTTGCTGCTGAGAATGGTGCCGGTTTCCGTCGAGCGGATTGAGCTCGCGGGTGTTGAAGAAGGCACCAAGCAGATGGGCGAGATGTCGAACAAGGAGAAAGAACTAATCGCCACCATGTGCATAGCGGCTCTCTTCTGGATTTTCGGTGCTGTGATTGAAGACTATCTAAGACTTCCCGACACCATCTTTTCCAGTGCAGTGATTGCGGTCATGGCGGTTCTTTACCTGGCGGTGAGGCAAATCATTACTTGGGAAGATATTCAAGGCGTGAGTTGGGGAATCTTTTTTATCATCGGAGCCGGGCTCTCGCTGGGCGAGACTCTGACCCGCTCAGGGGCAACTGAATGGATTGCTAACTCGCTGACGCCACTCGTAACTGGTCCACCCTTCTGGGCCTCCTTGTTCCTGCTGGTAGTAATTTCGGCCATTCTCACCAACGTGCTCAACAATACAACTATTGCCGCGGTGTTGGTGCCGGTGCTAATTAACATAGCCAGCAACAATCCGGGCTTGAATGCAGTTCAACTTGTGATTCCGGTCACCCTGGCAACGACCTTTGGCTACTCGTTGCCATCAGCCTCAGGAAGAATGGCTTTGATTGGGGCCAGTGGCCTGGTGGCCCCAGGCGAGATGCTAAAATATGGCCTTATCGCGACCGCTGTTAGTTCAGTCTTACTGGCGGCGATGTTTTATTGGTTTGCAGTGATGAACTGGATCTAGCAAGTGGAAGGAGTGGCAGGTGCGAGTTCTGGTCTGCGGAGCAGGTGAAAGTGGTGCCGACGTCATCAGGCAGCTGCGCAAGAACAAAGACATCGAGATTTTGACGCTTGACCCAAGGGAGAATCCCGCCGCTCTGGCTGAAGGTGTGATCGAGAAAATTGACGTTGCCGAAAGTTTGACTCCTCTGACGCTTGATTACGTGATTGATAAAGTCAACCCTGACCTAATCCTACTCACCACCGAATTGGAGGATCTAGGGTTGGGAAATGTCGCTGGTATCGATGTGCTTTCCTCATCACTGGGGGACGAGTTGACCATGATCTCCCCGGTGCCCCTGATTCAGGTGGCCCCGCTGAAATCGAGATAATCCTTACTGGGACGGCGTCCCGCCCGCCCGAGCGCGAAACGGAGTGCAGCGCTCGCAGCCTCGCAGCACCCTGAGGTTCGGAAGGACCTGAAACCTCGCGGTGGTCTGCGATTGCTCCGAAACTCAAACGGGGTAGGTTTCTTCTAAGCCCGAGTAATGAGAGGCTGCGAGCGCTGCACTCCGCTGCGCTCCGTTTCGCGCTCGGGGCGGGCGGGATGCCAGCGGTCCCAGTAAGGGACGCCCGCGGTCCCAGTAATTTTAGGGTTCAAGAGGTAACTCACGGTTGAAAAATGATGCCTCCATAGTTTTGATCTGCGGGGATCCGCGTTAATCTGCGGCTGCACTATTTTTAAAGGGGATTGAGTCGCAGATAAGCGCTCAGAGAAGAGCCACTTAGACCAATGAGCAAGATCATGAGAATAACTGACGATTACAGAAAAAGCGTTTTCGTTTGCCTTTTAACTTTGGTTTGTGTGTTCACTCTGTTTGCGCAAACACCCAACTCCACGGTTCCTCGAGCAGATCCTTGCGCCAGCAGGCCTGAATACAAACAATTCGACTTCTGGATTGGAGAGTGGGAGGTTAAGAGCGGAGAGCGCACCGTTGGGACCAGTAGCATTCAGAAGATCGTAGGAGGTTGCATAATCTTCGAGAACTACTCGCAGGCGGACGGTTACCAGGGTAAGAGCTTAAACTTCTTCGACGCTTCGCTGGGCAAATGGCGACAAACCTGGGTAGACAGGATGGGAAATGTGAGCGAATTCTCTGGCGAGTTTAAAGATACTGCCATGCATCTCGAGGGTGAGACTCACCGAGCGGATGGAACGAAAATCTTGCGCCGGATGACGCTTTTCAATCTAGGTCCGGAGCGTGTGCGGCAATATTCAGAACGCTCCGTGGATGATGGGAAAACCTGGAGCATCGCTTACGATTTCACTTATTTCCGCAAACGGTAAACGGCCGGATGCCACAAGATTCTTTTCGTGGAGATTTGCGCCAGTAACTGACCAAGACGCATAACCGCCGTAAGATGCCACGGGCTTGCCCCGTGGAGGGTCACGTTCGAAACTACAGAAGCAAGGCTTGAGCTCAGATGCCACGGGCTTGCCCCGTGGGAGGGTCACGTTCGAAACTACAGAAGCAAGGCGCTTGAGCTCCAGATGCCACGGGCTTGCCCCGTGGAGCCGCACGCTCCACACTACATCAGACTGCGCTGCCGCCTTTTGATGCCACGGGCTTGCCCCGTGGAGGATCACGTTCCAAGCTACAGAAGCAGCGTGATTGAGCTCCAGATGCCACGGGCTTGCCCCGTGGAGCCTCACGCTCCACACTACATCAGACTGCGCTGCCCCCTTTTGATGCCACGGGCTTGCCCCGTGGAGGGTCACGTTCGTAACTACAGAAGCGAGGCGATTGAGCTCCAGATGCCACGGGCTTGCCCCGTGGAGGGTCACGCTGATAACTACAAAAGCCTGCGTCAAACAAAAGAAACCTCTTCGGAGTGGCTAGCGTGAGGCTCCACGGGGCAAGCTCGTGGCATCCAAAAGCTGCTGTGCAGTCTTATGTAGTAGGGAGCGTGAGGCTCCACGGGGCAAGCCCGTGGCATCCAAAAGCTGCTGTGCAGTCTTATGTAGTAGGGAGCGTGAGGCTCCACG
>Ga0187893_10007139_pt1 | contig 18555 bp, 21 predicted proteins | sample MA1701074metaG_FD_139574 | JGI IMG/M metagenome (GOLD analysis project Ga0187893, IMG submission 139574) | White microbial mat communities from a basaltic lava cave in the Kipuka Kanohina Cave System on the Island of Hawaii, USA - MA170107-4 metaG ... | reverse complement strand
AGCAATTTTTTGTAATGTATTATAACAGGTAAAATGAGTTTTCTAGTGGACCCGTTGCACAGCTTGGATAGTGCGGACGCTTGCGGAGCGTCAGGTCGAGGGTTCGAGTCCCTTCGGGTCCGCCATAACTGTTCTACCGGGCACCTTTTTTGACTACAACTTTTCCGTTTGGTAACGTTCCGACATACTGCCAACCTTCCGATATCAACTGCTCTGCCTCATCTGCTGTTGACACTTTCTGCCTGCACATGTTTTGCCGTTGTTATTTTCTGTAACAACTCTTGCACCTGTGCAAGCTCGTCCTGTGTCATTGTTTCAAGTTTTGTTTTCACTTCGTCTCTTTTCTTTTCTATCGGATCTTCTGCAATCTTGTCAAGGTCTAGAAACTCTTCACTTCGCATGAATGCGTCCCGCATTTCATTTACAAGAGCTTCTGTAAGGACTCCCTTGTTGGTTGTGTATTTTGCTTCAATGCTTCCCTTGTGTCCCATGAAGAACACTCGAAAGTCATGTGCAATCTTTCCCCTCGACTCTGCAATCAGAAGTTGCGTGTCAAAATATGCTCGCAAGACATATGGTCTCCAAGTGAATCTTGGTCGCATTGTCTTTCTGATTTCTTTGAGGATGGTTTGTGTTTCTGCAAATCTCTTTCCCTGATTCACTCCGCGAAATCTCGGATACTTCTGGAACGGTCCTATCAACGGTGTTTCAGGACCCAAAGATTCTCCGTCTAGAATTCTCTGGTTAAGATATGCAAGAAGTTTCTTTGCACCAACATCAGTCATGAAGGTATAGTATTCGTGACCTGCTTTTGACAAGGTTCTCCTTACACGGATTCTGGCCGGCATTCTGATGAAACTTGCAAGTCCTTGAACTATTGCAAGATCAACCAGATCTTTTATCATCAGTCCATCCGATGCGTCATGGTTTCCAAGAACCTCAGGCCTCAATCCGCTTTTTGCAATCAATGACATCACTGCACCGACTCGCAGATTTGCCCTGTTGAACAGTTCTGCAAGTTCGTTTCCCTCTGGAACTCTTTCGTTTTCAAGAGTTGGTGTTGCATCAACATTTGATATTTTCATCTTTCTTTTGATGTCAATGTCAAAGTGATGCAGCCATGATTTGATTGATGTCATGACGCTTTTGATGTACTGAGGAGCCATGTTTGCATCTTCCATCTTTGTTATGTGGTCCTGTATCAGATCTGTCACTGCCCTAGGGTCTCTCGTTCCAAGTTCTGCAAGTTGCACTGGGGTCAGTTCGTGTTCTTCGCAGAACCTTCCAAGTTTTCTCAGCCTTGATTCTGCGGTATGATGACTCCCTCTTGCAAGGTTATCGTACCAGCGTTTTATGTCGGGGTTTGAAAGAAGTCGGTTTTTCTTTGTCTCTTTTGTAGTCGTTGTCTTTATTGTAGTTGTGACTCTTTGCACCATTTTTTTTCCCACATCAGACTGTCCATTCTGACAGTCCTCATCTCTGCCGTTACTCGGCGTCCTAGTATTTAGCTTTTTCTGTTGATCCAGCGTCAACTTGGAATATCACCAACCCACTTCGGAATCGTAATCAATCCTTCTGCGTTTTTGGACTTCTAACTGATCATCCTTTAACAGATCTATTGCTGGGATAAAGTCAGATGTTTCATCAACCTTCGCGGGTTTCACACCAGAACTCTCTAGCAGTGGATTTGTTTCATTTATTGCCCTTTCAACGCCAACGTTGTTTTGCAAGCTGTCTAACTGTTCAAAAAACTCACCGTTGATCTTTCTCACATCGGCCGCGATTCTTCCTACATCTTCAAACGTCTTTGCATTATCCATTTCTTGGATCTTTTCATTAACTTGCTGCTGTCTGGTTTCGTTCAGTTGACCTATGTTCAAATCCGGTGCTTGTTCACTCCTTTCACCGATTTCTTTTGGTTCCACATTGTTCTGAAAACGGCTTGCAACTTGTTTAGCCGTGTCGAATGCTACTTCAAATATTTCGTTAGGCACTTGAGATTTTCCTTTAGCCTCGACAAAATTTTTGAATGCATCCTTCAGCGAACTTTCAATGAGAGCATTAACCTCCGTTTTGCTCAAACCGGTTTCCAGATTTTTGAACTGCTGGTTGATGTGGTACTTGTGATAGTTGGGCGAAAAAGTCCCGGGTCCTTTTGTCTCGGTTCTTGAGAAGTTTTTCAGCTTCCTGTCGTACTCGGATTCTGGTGCAGAGGGTTGTCTGTATGGTGGCATTGGATCCCAACTTGGTTTGAAATATCCGGGCCTTGCCCCAAAACCGCCTGATCTACCACCATAAGATTTCTTAGCTTTGTAGACCAACTAGCTGGTTTCCCCCTCTTTTCCCGTTTGCGTATCGTTTTTGCTTTCTTCGTATGGGGAATTGTTTTGGTTTCGTTCATTTCCCCTGTTTTCCCTTGCCTTTAATATTCCAGTAATCAACTCCAAATAATCTGTTATAAGACCCAACCAAACCGTTTCCCCGTTAATGCCTTCTATTTTTTCGAGCTTCGATCTTGCAAGTTGGACACCCGACATGTCCCTGTAAAGAAGAACAAGCTCGTCACAGTAACCCTCCTGTATGACCCTGACCTTATTGGTAAGGTCTGTCGTACTGGTCTCAATTTCTATCACCTTCCTTTTGCCGTCTTCATCTCTCTGAATATAGATGTCCACACGACGGCCGTTCGGTAAATCCCTCTCGACGCTTCCCTTCCAGCCCAGTTTTCTATGCATCCCCAAGAACAGGAACTGAAAATACCTGTGATAGTATCCTGGATTGGTGCTGAGAAACCTCCAGTACGATATTCTCTGCGGATTCTTCCCGAGCGTTTTGAAAATCTCAAGAATCTTCGGCGTCAAAACATAATGTGCTCTGTTGTGAGTGAAAACTCTGAACGTTTCGATCCTGATCAAATTTTTTGCAAGAAGTAATTTTTTCATGTCGTCGAGCTTATGTGATGACAAACCTATTCCGTCGGCAATCTGTTTTTGGTATGCAAACTCATGATGGAAGGCGTAATCAAGAACCTTCCATGCGTCCGCTGGAAGATCTGGGAGGTATATTTTGTCCGAATCTTTTTCGATTTTGTTCATAAACATACGACTCTCGATTTCTTGTCTTTTCATTTGCAGAGCTGTAAGAAGTGGTTTTGATCTCTGTAGTATCTCTGCGTCAGCTACAAGTTCACCTTTACTAGTCTCTGGAATCTTCATAAGAAATGGTTTTGCTCTACCTGAAACAGTAACAATCCACATCCCTTTTTGTAATTTACCTACTGCCTTTGCATCTTCTTGATCAAGGCCAACTGAATCGGCAAGTTCCTTTTGCATTCTAGCTTCGGTTATATTTCCAATCATGCGGCAGCCAGCATTATTTCTGAAGGACTCCATCACCATGTTGGGAAATTGTGTCAGCCCAAATGTTGACATCATCATCTCTCTGCTCTGACTGAAAAATGTGGACAGCGGAGGCAAAGAGCGCTCTATGCTAACCCAGCTTTCCTCTTGGCCCCTGTAAGCCGAAAGGTGAAATTCGTCCATAATTAACAAAGTGAAATTTTCACGGAAAAAGGAATCAAGAGTAGACTTCCGGTTCAGCCTAATCTGATTTTTGAGTCTTCTGTGGAACTCATGCATGATGAGTGTCTGTATGAGAAACGAAGCGATGGGAGCATCGAGGGGGGAGAACTCAATCACGATTCTTCCATGGAAGAGTCTTGAGATGTCAAAGCCGTACCTGACGTTAATTACTTTGTCTAGTGCGTTGTTGAGATCGTAGAGGCGGTTCTTTGCGGTGACAGCATATTCGCCTTCCCTGTTGGTTGGCGCGTTCTGTGACTTGAGATACTCCAGGAGACTCTTGAAAGTGACATCCCCTCGCTTTTCTTCGTACAGCTCTTCCAGATTCTCAAGTATGTGTGATGGCGTTGCGGTGAACAGGCCAAACGAATGAGAAAAAATATCGAATACTATCCTCCACCATTCTTTTAATTCCATTCCTTCCGGTGCATTGGTAAGAGGGTTGAATCTCAGCTCGTCCCACCGTATTACAAGTATGTCATCATACATCAGAGCAAGTGATCTGTAATCGTTTTTCCAATCTGGAAAAAGAAAATTTATTTTTTGTTTCACCAACTGCCCGACGAAATAGAAAACAAGAGTAGTCTTTCCGTGTCCTGATCTTGCAACTGCAAACATTGACTCTCTCAGATTTTCGCACGTGAACTCGAAAAAATGCAATTCAACATCTCCGCACATCACCATGCCAGCTCTTATTCCATCGCCCATGCTCTCCGATGCACTTGGAAAACTCAGCACCGGATTTTTGGAATTCATCTTGTGATCATAGAATGGGGGGTTCACTAGGAAGTCAATCTCCTCCATGATCTCTTTTTTCTCAGAATCGTCGGCATACGGAAGAGTGGTCAGCAGCGACTCAACCGACTCCTTGTCGAAGTTAGGTATGCTCGACATCTTGTCATTCACCCAATCAATGTACTCGTCTAGGTCCATGTTTTACAAGTCCCTGAACACATGGCGCGACAGGTATGACATTATCAGTATTATCACACCGCTTATGGTGACTTGCAACTCCACCGGGAGCCCCATCTTGCCGGCATAGTTCAAGAAAAAGGCGATGAGACCCAAGGTGATAACCACGATGCCAAGAGCTATGAGGTATCTCAGAAGACTCTCGGTGGGGCTTGAAAACCTGCTATTGAAGGCCATCTAGTCTCTCCATCTCCTTCCTAAGTGCCTGTATATCGCCGTCCGTACTGTAGAAGCCGTAGAGCGAAAGTATCTCCATGCCGACGTCGTTGATCTGCGGTTGGGAGAAGAACCTCCTTTCTATGTATCTGGAGGCAACAAGCGACCTGATTGTCCTTTCGTAGTCTGGTCTAGGGACTTTCGTCAGAGTGCATATCATCCTTGCATTTCTTATTTCGTTTGAAAGAACGAAAAGGATCTTGTACTCCCTTTTGGACAGTGGGCGTTCTTTCTTGAAGCACTCGACGCAAATCTTTCTATTGTTGTGTACCACCGCACATGTAGGACAGACTTTTTTCCCGTCGTTCTGACAAATGATGTATGTGTCTCCAAGCAGGTCCCCTGAGATGTCACAGAACCCGAGCAGCTTGCGTTTTGTAATGACGCCGTTTATTTTTTCAGTTATCGTTGTAGGCAAATCCTTTGACGGGGCGACCTCGTTTCTCTCCTCTATCAGAATCTTCCTGTCGTCCTGCATGGTCATCTCAAATCCTCCAAATCCTCTTCGGTCTGCCTGTCCCACTCCTCCTCCACCCTTGAGCGGAATTGTCTTTCTCTGCGTCTTGCTTTTGGATCAGACTCGAATCGAGATTCCACTCTGAACGTTCTCGTTTCTCCCGGCCATTGTGGAGCGAGCATGATCCAGAGTATGAAGATGATGATGCCAGCGGCCAATAGATAGGACCAGAAGTTGAATGCTAGGCTAAGAGCTATTAGGACTATAAACGAAATGAAAAAAATAGCGGGACCGGACATGTCAGACCTCCAACGGTCGTACTGGCATTCTGGTCTTTGTTGGAATTTGTGTTGTCCTCATCGCCCTTACCGAACCGGACAATATTTTTTTGACGGAGTCTGCATAGACTTCGTTTGGGTCAAGGTCTCTGATCCTAGCAAGGTCGACTACGCTTGTGAAGAACTCGGTGCTATGGATGCCCTTGAGCAACCCGGTTTTGATGATGTCGACTGAGACCTGTCTTTCCAAAATTTCTCTTACTACCACGGCAGTGTTTTCAGCAGTAGGGCCCCTGAAAATGAAAATAGGATCTGTCCTTCTGACTCTTTCCTGTTCTACTATGTCAAAGTCTATCCCAGTTATTGTGTCCATGCCCGACCTGAAGGTCCTCCTCTCTCGCGGGATTATTCGCATCCTGCCGCTTCTCACGGACCTCCTTTCCGGGCTGGAAAGGCTGTCAACGACGACGTTGTATTCTTCTTCCTCCAGAGGCCTGTTGAAGGACGTTTGAACTATTCCGGTCTCATGGGCTGCCCTTGCAAAGTCTTCAAGGGTGGTTCCATCGACCTGTATGGCGATCAAACCGTTACTCCTAACATCCAGTGATGAGAGGGAGCATGCTCTCATCACACGCGTAAATCCGCTTGGTTTCTGTTGTTTTTTTGTTCGATGGGCGAACCATTGCTACCATCTAGATGGTAGCATTAGTTATTTAAAGGTATCAACTAGATGTTAGCATATTGCGATCTAAGGTGATTGAATGGGCCTACATGTAAAAAATAGCCACGGTAAGGATTTCCTTTACTACCTAATGGGAAAGGATCAGATCTTCATTGGGCCTAAATCAGAATATGATAAAGGCGATCTTCCCAATGTCAGTAAAGCAATAGACCATTACGATACAAAAATTGAAAAAATTTTAGATAAATACGTCAGTGAAATACTGGAACTTTCAAACTACATGCCAGAGCCGGAAAGAAAGGAGTACCTCTCCAAGAGGTCCGCCGAGCTACTGGCAAGGCTTCGGCGACTTGAACCAGCGCCAGAAATAGCAACAGAAGAAACAATTCCAAGACATCTCACAAATGAATACAAATTTGAAAAATCGGATCCTAATGATATAAAGAAAGCATTAGTATCTTTGTCAATCGAAAAAGCTTTGCTTGATTTAGGCGAAGTAAAGTTTGATAAATTTGTAGAGCATCTATACAAAAATTATAAAATCTCTCTTAGTGATTGTTACGAACATCCGAACTATTTACAACAAACGCTTCATGAAATATTTGGAAATTCATATGCTGACATCATTAAATCAATTAAACGAAATTTAGAGGAATTTGGCCTCAACGATCAGTACATTGAAAAATTAAACATGTCTTTAGGTAGATCGAAAAGAACTTCATGACAGCAATCATAAAATACTTCCAAAATACTTTACATTTACCTTGCCACGAAAAATAAAACAAGCGAAACAAACTTGCTGATTAATTTCTAAAATTTAGCAAGTCCATCAAATAATGTTAAGAACTTTCGCCAATTTCAAAAAGAAAAAACAAAAAAGGCGGGCGTCAAACGACGACCCGCACAAACTTCTCGTTGTTCCTCACCGCCTCCCTGTATCCATCAATCATGTCCTCGATTTCTCCGAGCAGACACTTCCTCTCGTTTAGAAACTCGTTAGCGAATCTCAGGAAAGGTTTCGCCCTCACTTCAAGGGGATAGTTTTTTGTAATCTCGACGAGTCCTTTCACCACGAGCGACTGAACCGTGTAGTAGATTCTGCTCTGCGGGAGTCCTGCCTTTTTCCAAAGGTCTCCGACTTTCGTCTTACCGCAAACTTGAAGCGCGAAGTAGACCCTCGACTCGTATTCGCACAGGCCGAAGACGTGGAATTTCTCCACGATTTCCCTGCTGTGTCCGTTCAGTTCGAACATCTACCCAACCTCGGACAGTTGGAAGAGGGGGGATTCCCCCTCCCCCTTCCTCGACTCGAACTTCCAGAGAGCGATTCTCCCGAGAACCTTCCTCTTCTTCGGGTCTTTCTCGTCTGACTGAATAACCCCGGTCAGCACGGGTTGTCTTCCATTCGTCATTCAAACACCTCCGTTTTTTAATTCCGGTGTTCGAGCCGAGCCATCTGGTTTTAGCGGTGCGACCTTTTCCCAGAGCCCCGCGTGGAAAAGGGAAAACCAGAATGAGCGAAGGCGAGGCGGCTGTAGAAAATAAAGTCATAGGAATAATGATTATAGTTTATGACAATTATGTGAAAAGTTATGGAAGTCAAAACACAAGAACAATTGGAGAATGAATGGGGTCCTGCTAATGCCCTTTCTCAAACTGAAATAATCAAGATGTTCAAATGGGTGAAGTTGAAGAAGAGTGATGTTTTTTATGATTTGGGTTCTGGTCATGGACGAATTGTAAGATGCGCAGTAAAGTATGGCAAGGTGAAAAAAGCCATCGGGATCGAACATGAGGATGAGAGATTTTGTAAATCGCGAGATATATCAAAGAAAACTATGTCGAAAAATCAGCTAAGGAAAATAGAATTTTGGCTCGGAGACATGGAAGATTTTGACATTTCAGATGCCACTGTCATCTATGAAGGTCATGAGCCATTCGAAGAGGATAAAATGTATAGGAAGTTATTAAAAGGAAAGAAGAGAATCAAAATAATCAAAAGACACCTTCCTCTAGTTGGTTATAGGCCTGTAGATGCTCTAAGAAGTAAGAAGGACTCTTGGTTTTTCTTAATGAAAACACCCATCAAAAAATATAGGACTTACAGTAAGTCTGAATGGTTTTCTCTAGTTCTTGGCAAAGAAAATGTAACAAAAAATGAGTTTCTTGAAAACTACAATAAGAGATTAAAGCCATTCGTTGAAACTAAGGGAAGAAAAGAATCAATACACAGTGTTAAAAAATTCATAAGAAAATACCTGCCAAGACAATGAGCGAAGCTGGTTTTATTTGAACTAAGTTGAATCGAACTGCTCTTTCCATCTTTGTAATCCCCTGTGTTGCTCAATCTCTCTTGGGAATAGCTCCAAAATCTTTCTAGCATTGTCTGCCCTTAATTGTAAATACATTTTTTGATAAGACCCATTTTCAAGTGATCGTATAAACACTAGACTATATCCTAGATAATTAGTAACAGCAGTGTACTGTTCGTGTGTCATAAACCCTAAAGCATTTGAAAATCCAGGTAGTCTGTTTATTTGTTCTTGGATTGATTGAGGACTAACTGCCATTGTATGACCTGTACCGATAAATAGCTCCTCCTGACTAACATCAACATTATTTTGTGCTAAAAAAGAAAATACAAGATCCATGAAGGTAATTTCGTTATCTATTGTTGACAGCGAATACCAAACTACTGATTCGCGATTTTTGTCCCAAGTAATCTCCTGTTTAGTCTTAACCTTGTATTTGAAATGATGAGCGATAACAAAAGCGATGACGATGGTAATTACATTTCCACTTCCCCATAAAATTATGTCCCACGCATCTACCACTACATAACATCAGGAACCATTGTTTTAAGATTTTAGCGGTGCGGTGGGAATTTCATTTTGTGAGTTAATTTGCGCACTTGAGCTTCTACGGAATCTAACCGTCTTTCCAATTTCTCAATCCGTCTTTCATCAGGAGATAGTCTCCGTTTAACCTTCTTAACGCCGTGTTCAGAGCTAACCATTTCTGCTTATCTAATGATAATAATGAGATTTAAGAATAGACATTCAGATAGTCATTATGGCGAAGCAGTATGAAGTTTTAATCTGTCCATTCTGTCACAAGGGAGAAATATCGTGCCTTTACTTTCCTTCCGCTGTCAGCGTTAAAAGAAATGTAACAGCATCCCTTCCCGGAAAAGGGTCGATAAGCAAGAGTAGGGAAACGTGGATAGTACAGTCTGGCTGCATTAACTGTGGAAAAGGTAAAGATGAGGTAGAAAATCAGTTAAGAAAAGAGGGCTTTGCATGATCGGATTTTTAATCACATATCACAAGAGGAGAGAGTAATTCTATGAAGAAAGAAAACGGAAATGGGGCAAACCTTGGTTTTGAGCAGAAACTATGGCTTGCTGCTGATAAAATGCGAAGCAACATGGATGCGGCCGAATACAAACACGTAGTCCTTGGCCTGATTTTCCTAAAATACATCTCTGATGCTTTCAATGAAATTTATGAGAAATTAAAGAAAGATCCGAGCTCTGATCCCGAAGATGTTGACGAATACATCTCAAGAAGAGTTTTCTGGGTTCCAAAAGAAGCAAGATGGGAATATCTAGCAAATAATGCAAAGAAACCCGAAATCGGCAAGATAATCGACGAAGCAATGGACGCAATAGAAAAAGACAACCATTCTCTCAAAGGAGTTCTCCAAAAAAATTACGCAAGACCTGCACTAAACAAACAGAGACTTGGAGAACTGATTGATCTAATCGGTACGATTGGATTGGGAGATAAGGAAAGCAGAAGCAAAGACATTCTAGGTAGAGTCTATGAGTATTTTCTTGGATAATTTGCAGATGCGGAAGGAAAGAAGGGCGGTCAGTTCTATACCCCAAGGAGTATTGTCAAATTACTTGTTGCGATGTTGGAACCATACAAAGGCAGGATATTCGACCCATGCTGTGGTTCTGGTGGAATGTTTGTCCAAAGTGAGAAATTCATTGAGGCTCACGGTGGAAAAATTGGTGACATCTCAGTTTATGGCCAAGAAAGCAATCAGACCACATGGCGCCTCTGCAAAATGAATCTTGCAATAAGGGGAATTGATGCGAATGTTGAATGGGGAGATTCTTTCCGGGACGATCAGTTCAAGGATTTGAAGGCAGACTTCATTCTTGCAAACCCTCCCTTCAATGATAGTGACTGGGGAGGAGAACTTTTACAAGATGATGTGAGATGGAAGTTTGGGGTTCCTCCAAAAGGAAATGCCAATTTTGCTTGGGTGCAACACTTCATCCATCATCTTTCACCTACTGGAATTGCCGGATTTGTTTTGGCAAATGGTTCCATGTCATCTAATACGTCAGGTGAGGGAGACATTCGCAAAAACATAGTTGAAGACGATTTGGTTGACTGCATGATTGCCTTGCCCGGTCAACTATTCTACAACACAATGATTCCTGCATGTCTTTGGTTTGTTTCACGGGACAAGAAAAACCACAAATTTAGAGATAGAAGAAACCACGTTCTCTTCATTGATGCCAGAAAACTAGGAGTTTTGGTTGATAGAAGGCACAAGGAACTTACGGATGAGGACATCAAAAAGATTTCAGACGCATATCATATTTGGAGGGGAGAAATCAAGGGTAAAAAATATCAGGACATTCAAGGATTTTGTAAATCTGCAACTCTTGACGAAATAAAAAAGAGCGAATGGATTTTGACTCCAGGAAGATACGTAGGAACAGAAGAAGAGGGAGAGGACAAAGAAGCATTCAAAGAAAAGATGAAACGCTTTACATTCGAATTATCAAAACAGATGGAAGATAGTAAAAAGATTGATAGCGAGATAAAGAAAAATCTGGAGAGCATTGGATATGGTCTATAAAGAGAGAGCAAAGGAATGGTATAAACGGGCTTTACAGGAAAAAGATGATTTTGTAAAGTTTTTGTTATTGTTTATCTCTTTAGAGGTAAGTGCAAAATTAACATTCAACAAACTCAGAGAAATTAAGCAGGACGAGTTAATTAAAAACAAATTCTACGATAAGATGGATCCAAAATACTTGGTGGAACTAAAACGCAAACTAGATGAAAAGCCACTTCAAAATATGGATTCTAATGGAGATCTTAGATGGGATGGAAGATTAAATTCTGTAAACGATTTTGATGGAGTCATTGAATTCAGCATCAGGGCAAGAAATAATTTATTTCATGGAGATAAAGGACTTGATGAAGAAAGAGATCTGTTTATTGTAAAAGCTGGAACTAGAATCTTACAACCACTTGTTGAGGCGGTTATTTTATGAAGTCTCAAACAAAATTAAAACAAACTGAGATAGGAAAGATTCCTGAAGACTGGAGGTTTGAAGAATTAGACAAGCATGCAAAAATTACTATGGGGCAGTCCCCTGAATCGAGTTATTATAATTCTATTAGAAATGGCACTCCGTTTTTACAAGGCATTAGAACATTTGGTGATTTGTATCCAAAATATGACACTTGGACAACCAAAGTAACAAAATTTGCTAAAAAGGGTTCACTGCTCTTAAGTGTAAGAGCTCCTGTAGGCGAAGTAAATTTTGCAGACCAAGACATCTGTATCGGTAGAGGTTTAATGTCGATTGATGGAAAAAATAACAAATTCCTTTTCTATTTATTCAAAGCATACAAAGAATATGTAACGAGTAAAGAAACAGGTACTGTTTATGGTTCTGTATCTCGTGATGATATAGCGAAACTACAATTTCCATTCCCAAGAGATATTGAACAAAAATCTATTGTTAAAATCCTTTCAGACCTTGATTCAAAAATCGAACTTAACCAGCAGATGAACAAAACCCTCGAAGCAATAGGCAAGGCAATCTTCAAGCACTGGTTCATCGATTTTGATTTCCCAAACGAGGAAGGCAAACCGTATAAATCCTCTGGAGGAAAGATGGTCTACAACGAAGAATTAGGAAGGGAAGTACCGAAAGGATGGGAAGTCAAACATTTTTCAGAAGTAATTGAAGTGAATCCGAAAAGAGAATTACCTAAAGGAAAAATGGCTAAAAAAGTTAGTATGTCTGACTTAAATCCTTGGCAATCATGGATTGAAAGTTGGGTCTTGGAAGAATACAAATCTGGCCCGCGATTCAGTAATGGCGACACATTATTTGCAAGGATAACACCGAGTCTTGAAAATGGAAAAATAGCATTTGTCACTATAATGGATAATAATGAGACTGGGTTTGGATCGACTGAATTCATTGTTTTTAGTAAAAATGTGATATCTTCTAACTTCTATATTTTCCATTTATGTAGAACCGAAGAAATCAGAAATACTGCAATATCTGCAATGACTGGAACATCAGGGAGGCAGAGGGTTCCAGATGATTTGTTTGATTATCTTCTTATCACTTTACCACCTTCCATTTTAATCGATAAATTTGAAAAAATATGTTCTTCTTTGTTTAATCAAATAGCTAATAATGCAAAAGAGATTAGGACATTGTCCCAAATCCGTGATTCTCTTTTACCCAAACTAATGTCTGGAAAGATTAGGGTTCCAGTAGAGACCAGATAACATGCGAAAATCCATAAGCGAAGCAGATGTTGAAGAAAATGTTTTAGCTATTCTTGAAAGCCTTGGATATGAAATAATTCGAGGAGACAACGAAGATTATCTGCCCCAAGGAAAGTCGGCATTAAGATCTGATTACAGAGATGTTATTCTTGTTGAAAGACTGAGAAATGTATTAAAGAAAATCAACCCAACCATTTCAGAAGAAGCAAGGGAGCAAGCAGTAAAGCAGATTCTGAGAAGCGAAAGCAAGAAGCTGATAGTGGATAACGAAAGTTTCCATAAGATGTTGGTTGATGGGATTGATGTTCCAACCAAGTCTGAAGAAGGAGAGAGATACAAGAAGGTTTGGCTTTATGATTTTGCCAATCCTGAAAACAACGACTTCTTGGCAGTTAACCAATTCACCGTAATTGAAAATGACATTGAAAGAAGGCCAGATGTAATTCTGTTTGTTAACGGCATTCCTTTGCTGGTTCTCGAACTCAAAAACTTGGCAGACGAAAAAGCAGACATTTGGATGGCATACGACCAATTCCAAACCTACATGGATCAGCTTCCAACATTATTCAGGTTCAATGAAATTCTGGTGATAAGCGACGGCATAGAAGCAAGGGCAGGCACCATAACATCCGAAAAAGAAAGATTCATGCAGTGGAAGACAATCGACGGAGAAAAACCAAGAAAAGGACTGACTGAGATCGAAGTTCTACTAAGAGGAATGTGCGACAGGCAGAGGCTCTTGGATATTGTCAGAAACTTTATCGTTTTTGAAAAAGACAAGGAAACAAAAAAGAAACTGGCTGCGTACCATCAATACTGGGCCACAAACAAAGCCGTAGAGTCTACAGTCAAGGCAAGAAAGGGAAACAAAAAGGCAGGGATAGTCTGGCATACCCAAGGATCTGGAAAATCACTGACAATGATTTTCTACACAGGAAAACTCGTCAGGGAATTAGATAATCCAACCATTGTCGTTTTGACTGACAGAAACGATCTGGATGACCAACTGTTCGGAACATTTGGACGATGCCAAGATGTTCTAAGACAGAAACCAGTTCAGGCTGATTCAAGAAAAGATATCCAAGAAATGCTAAAGGTTTCTTCAGGTGGCGTGGTTTTCACTACAATACAGAAATTCTTCCCAGAAGAGAACAGGGAAAAATATCCTGTTCTGTCGGAAAGAGACAACATTGTCGTTATAGCTGATGAGGCCCACAGAAGTCAGTACGGATTTTCTGCAAAGATACTCAACAAAAAAGACAAGACCCTGATAACATACGGTTACGCAAAATATCTAAGAGACGCTTTACCTAACGCCTCGTTTATAGGCTTTACAGGAACTCCAATAGAAAAGGCAGACAGATCAACTCCTGCAGTTTTCGGAAAATACGTTGACACTTACGACATCGAGCAAGCGGTAGACGACGGGGCCACTGTAAGAATCTATTATGAGAGCAGACTTGCAAAATTAGAGCTCAAACCAGAGGAAAGACCAAAAATTGACAAGGAGTTTGAGGAAGTTACAGAAGGCGAAGAAGTAGAAGGAAAAGAGAAACTGAAAAGCAGATGGGCAAGGGTCGAAAAAGTCGCAGGCTCACCAAAGAGAATTGAAAGGATAGCGCGAGACATTGTCAATCACTTTGAAGAAAGGACATCTGTCTTGGAAGGAAAGGGCATGATAGTTTGCATGTCAAGAAGGATATGCGTTGAGCTGCACAATGCGATAGTGAAACTAAGACCTACATGGTACGACAAAGAAGACGATAAAGGATTCATCAAAGTTGTCATGACTGGTTCTGCACCAGACCCAAAGGATTGGCAGCAACACATAAGAAATGGAATAAAAAGAAAGAAAATTGGAGACAATTTTAAGGACCCAAGTCACGAGCTCCAACTGATCATAGTAAGAGATATGTTCTTGACAGGGTACGACGCCCCGTCTCTTCATACCATGTATCTGGACAAGCCGATAAGGGGACACACGTTGATGCAGGCAATAGCAAGGGTAAACCGCGTCTATCCTGGCAAAGAGGGAGGGCTGGTAGTAGATTACATGGGAGTTGGGGCGGACTTGAGAAAAGCGCTGATTGACTACACCGAAAGTGGCGGAAAAGGAAAGCCTACCTTCGATCAAGACAAAGCGGTTGCGCTTATGCTGGAAAAGTTTGAAGTCGTCAAGGACATGTTCCACGGATTTAATTACAAAAAATTCTTTGAGCTCAAATCAAGCGAGAGAATTTCGTTTGTCCCTCAGGCAATGGAGCACATTCTAAAGGAAAAAGGCAAAAAGGAGAGATTTGAAAAAGAAACAACCGCATTACTAAAGTCATTCTCTCTGGCCGTTCCACATGACAAGGCAATGAAGATAAAAGAAGAAGTCGGCTTCTTCCAAGCTATAAAGTCTGCGATAACAAAGACGACGGAGACCAAAAAAGAAAGTCAAGAAGAGAAATTCGACACAGCAATCAAGCAGATCCTTTCTAAAGCGGTAATATCGGACAGGATAATAGACATTTTCGAAGCCGCAGGAATCCAGAAACCTGAACTGTCCATTTTGTCAGAAGGCTTTCTTGCCGATGTCAAAGAAATGCCTCAGAAGAACCTTGCGTTTGAGGCGCTCAAAAAACTGCTAAATGATGAGATCAGAATAATTTCTAAAAGAAATCTTGTTCAAGGAAAATCTTTCATGGACATGCTTGACAAAACAATAAAGAAGTACACAAACAGAAGCGTCGAAGCCGCTCAGGTCATTGAGGAGCTAATAGAGCTGGCAAGAAAAGTCAGGGACGAGAAAGGCAGAGGAAAAAAGCAAAAGATGACAGAAGACGAAATCGCGTTTTACGATGCGTTAGAAGTCAACGACAGCGCCGTCAAGGTTTTGGGTGATGAAACGTTGAGAAAAATTGCTTTGGAATTGACTCAGATGATAAGAGGTAGCGTCACGATTGACTGGACGCAAAGGGAGAGCGTGCAGGCAGGAATCCGCTTGAAAGTCAAGAAGATTTTAAGGAAATACGGTTATCCACCAGACAAGGAGAAGAAGGCAACAGAAACAGTTTTGAAACAAGCAGAGCTAATTGCTAAAAATTGGGCGGAAAAATAGTTTCCTATTGTGGTTTAGGAATAGTCCAAGATGATTTTGAACCTTTGTAAAAATTGAAAAACTTGCCACAGTCACATTTGAACCTTGAAACATCAATATTTCCATACTTCCAAGTTTTGACAGGTTTCTTTTGTTTGGAACTGCAGAAAGGACAAATTGGTTTCATTTTTCTTCAGAGACACTTCTAAGTATTTTGTTTTTTGCCCTAATGAAATCTTGATGAGATTGCTTAGTATCTGATAACAAATCCTCCCAAGTTTTTTGTACAAGAATTCCTTTCTCTTCAAAACTGCTGTAAGCAGTCAACTGAGAACCGCTGAGTTTCACGTCATCACAGATCAAAGTTATGTGAAATGTTGGGAAGGATTCTGCCAATGTTTTGTTCTTTTCTATAAACTCCTTCATCTTTTCCACGTAAACATGAAGCCTGTCAAATTCCGTATTGTCAAACTTGTGTCCGGGTTTTTTAATTTCTACTATTTCTATTTTCCTTCCCACATGTATCATTACAAAGTCGGGACGCTTGTTGAGATTTTTCTTGTCTACTTTAGTGATAATTTTTCGGCCTGTTTTTTTCTCATACCAAGCTTCAAATGCCTTTCTAAAGTTTTCAAAACTTTCGTTTGCTTGAAGCACTGTCCACTGCGGATCTATCAACCATGGAGCATTTTCCAACATTTCTTGCAGTTTCGGCTCGGGAGGATTCTTTTCCCTCCTAATCGTTTTTTCAAGACTTTCTATAGCGTTCACTCTTTCAATTGCCACCTGTCCTAAAGAAGCTGTTTCTGCTAACTTTGCATCGCCGAAAATAGAAGCCATGACCTCAATTGCATTTTGGCTGCCTTCTATGGCAATTTCTCTAAGCTTTTCTACTATCATCTTGTGAGGTGCTATAGCTAGTATCAATTCCAAAAGTCCCTTAACGTACTGGTCGTCATCCAAATTTCCGCGTGCAATAGTGCTACCAAGTTTTTTTCCAACCTGCATCGCAGCCTCGTAAACCTTTGTATCGCCAAATCGTTTCTTGGCTTCTTTGTCCAGTTTTGATTTTTCTAAGAAAATTTCGTAAGTTCTTTCTCCTATGGGCCCAACGGATTGTCGTCCCAGATCTTCAAGTATTTTCTTCCCCCATTCTTTCAACGCTTGACCCTTTTCGGAAGACCACAGAATGTCTTGTCTGTCACTTGCAACCAGATCTTCGTCTTTATCTTCATCTAACCAATCGGCGTGAATTTCGCCAACAAGGTAAGTTCTGACTGTGAACTCGCCCGTAAAACCTGCCTTGTGCCCGAAATCTCTTGTTACAGTGGCAAGTTTACCACGTGCGTAGATTCGGACGCCTGCCATTTCTTCGTTTTTGTAAGCATATTTTGAATAAGCTACCCACCCTTTGACAGGCAATTTTTTTCCATCCAAAATTACTGGTTTTTCGTCAAGGACTATCTTGGTTCTGTCAAGTAGATCAAGATGCAGACTGGAAACGTCTTCCGATTTGTTTGTTACAGTGTCAGTGACATGGATTTTGAAGTCTGTAGACCCAATACCAAATTTTCTGGAAAGCTGTCTCATGAAAGTGTCTTTGTCAGGAATAAATTTGTAAAGAAAGTCTCTCAGTATGATTCTGGTTCCTCTTTTTGAACTTGTTTTGCCGTCGTCTTTGCCAGGTTGAGGATGATATTCTTGATCGGTGTCCTTTGTTATGTCGTCGTATTTCAGAATGAAATGAGTTATTGGATAAGAACTTTGACCCTTCTTACCTGCTGCTGACCAAACCTCGATGGTTTTGCAAATTCCAAAAGCGGCAAGCTTACCTATGCCCTTTCTGCCCATGACGGGTCGTCTTTTCTCTCGCGATTTGGTGGCATCATCTCCCCTCTTCGAATCTTTTCTCCTGTCGGTTCCGACTACAAGGTAAAAATCGTTGGCTTCTTTGACAGTCATTCCGTGACCGTCGTCTTCCACCACAATCTCTAAATTCTTGCTTACGATTTTTCCGCCCTTTTTTTCAGCAAGATAAGTATTCATTGGAATTTGAATCGTGACCTTCTCCGCATCTGCATCGTAAGAATTTGAGACCACTTCTCCCACAACATCGGAAGCCTTATCGTAAAGCTTGACTCCGAGTTTGTCTATGGTGTTTCTCGAAATTCGCATCGTGTACTTTTTGGGCATGTGATTCAATCCTTTGTTTTCAGACTTAATTAATCAGATCCCGCTGAAGAGTTATGAATCAGAATATACTTAAAATCGTACTAAGAGGGTTTTCAAAATGGCAGATGTTTTTTCCAAATCAAAACGCAGTGAAATAATGCGCAAGATACGAAGCAAGAACACTAAGCTCGATCGTTCCATGGCAAAGGTGTTGAAAAAATCTCGTCTTTCGTTCAAGCAATATCCAAAGATTTTTGGAAATCCAGACTTTCTCGTGAAAAATCAAATCGCTGTTTTCTGCGACAGTTCCTTTTGGCACGGCAGAGAGTGGAAAAGGTTGAAACAAAAACTTGCAAAGGGATACAACTCAAAGTATTGGGTTTCCCACATCGCAAAAAACAGAAAACGGGATCAAACGGTTAACAGAAGGTTAAGAAAAGAAGGTTACGTCGTGGTTCGATTCTGGGACTCGGACGTTTACAAGAGACCGGATTGGTGCTTGAACGAAATAAAAAAACTGCTTTGATTACGGCAAAATTTTTAGAAGATTTTGT
>Ga0187893_10007138_pt1 | contig 18556 bp, 13 predicted proteins | sample MA1701074metaG_FD_139574 | JGI IMG/M metagenome (GOLD analysis project Ga0187893, IMG submission 139574) | White microbial mat communities from a basaltic lava cave in the Kipuka Kanohina Cave System on the Island of Hawaii, USA - MA170107-4 metaG ... | reverse complement strand
CGTCTTCCCGCTGGAATTCGTCCACCTTTCCCGGTTTCTGACGCTCGTCATCGGGTTCGCCCTCGTAATATCTTCCCTGAACATTTACCGACGCCGGCGGCGGGCGTACTACCTGGCCGCGGCGCTCGCGTCGCTCTCGGTGGTGTTTCACCTCACGAAGGGCGTCGACTACGTGGCGGCGCTGTGCTCGCTCGTTCTCCTCGGCCTGCTCGTTGCCTCGCGCAGCGAGTTCACGGTCAGAAGTGCACCACCGGGCTGGCGATCCGCGTTCGTGCGCCTGACGCTCGCCGCTGTGATCGCCATGGTTTACGGGATCACGGGGTTCTGGCTCCTGGAGCGGCGTGAGTTCGGCATCAACTTTACCTGGCTCGACGCGGGAGCGCGGACCGCCAGGGTGCTGACGCTGCGCGATCCGGCCCTGATGCCTCGAACACGCCACGCGAGGTGGTTCCTGGATTCGCTCCAGCTCATGACGGCGACGGCGATCCTGTACTCCGGCTACAGTCTGTTCCAGCCTGTTCTCTATCGCCTCCATACGTTGCCGCACGAGCGCGCACGTGCTAAGGCGATCCTGGACCGGCACGGCCGTTCCTCGCTGGACTGCTTCAAGCTGTGGCCCGACAAGTCGCTCTTCTTCAACGAAGCCGGACACGCCTTCCTCGCGTATCGGGTCGCCGGCGGATTCGCCGTCGTGCTCGGAGATCCGGTCGGTCGCGAAGAGGCCGTGGTCACGACGGTCCGCGAGTTCACGACATTCTGCGAGGAGAACGGCTGGCGGCTCGCGTTGTATCAGACGACGCCGGACTTTCTCGCGGAGTACCGCCGGCTGGGTCTCAAGAGCTTCAAGATCGGAGACGACACGATCGTCCACCTGCGGCGATTCAGCCTCGACGGCCGAGCGCGCAGAGCCTTGCGGAACGCGGTTCGGAAGCTGGAGGCGGCAGGCGTCGCTGCGGTCTGGCTGGATCCGCCCCTCTCCGATACGGTGCTGAGAGAGCTGCGCGAGATCTCGGACGAGTGGCTTCGGATCCCGGGGCGGCGTGAGCGCCAGTTCACGCTGGGGCGGTTCCTCCCTGAGTACTTGAGATCGACGCCGGTCATGACGGCGATCGATCGCGGCGGTCGGATCCTGGCGTTCGCCAACATTGTCCCGTCGTACGTGCCTGGCGAAGCAACGATCGATCTGATGCGACGGCGCACGAACGCTCCGAACGGCATCACGGAATTCCTGCTCGTCAAGCTCTTCGACCGCGATCGACGCGCTGGATACGAGCGGTTCAGCCTCGGCCTGGTTCCGATGGACGGGTTCACCGAGCGAGAACGGGCAACGCCCGAGGAGCGGGCCGTCCACGCGTTCGTCCGGCAGCTCGGATTCGTCTTCCGCTACAAGGGACTCAAGGCGTTCAAATCGAAGTTCGCTTCAGTCTGGGAGCCGCGGTACGTGGTCTATCGACATGTCTTTGACCTGGCGCGCCTCGCCATCGCCCTCGCTCGGGTCTCGGAGATCCGCGGCTAGATCTCTTCGAACGGGATGGCGGCGCTGGCCGGCTCTCGCCGGCTGCGCCGTCGGTGGCATCTGTCTCATCTGGCTCGTTCGCCAGACGTCCCCCTCCGAGGCGCTGGCCAGCGTCCGCCGCCTCAATTGGTCGCTCGTCGCGTTCGCCGTGGCGGCCGACATCGCCGCCTACGTCATCCAGGGCTGGCGGTGGAGCCTGCTGCTTCGTCCCGTCGGGCGGACGTCGTGGGTCGCGACTACGGAAGCCATCTACGTCGGGCTGTTTGCCAACGAGATTCTGCCGCTTCGAACGGGTGAGATCGTCCGGGCCTACGCGCTGTCCAGGTCGCTTCAAACGAGCGTCAGATCGATCGTCCCATCGATACTCGTCGAGCGGCTGTTCGACGGCATCTGGCTTGGAATCGGCGTCAGCGTCACGGCCCTGCTCGTGCCACTACCAGCTCACCTGCGCGAGGCGAGCGACATCTTCGGAGCCGCGATCCTCATCGGGACCTGTGCCTTCGTCTTGATGATGTTGCGATCGTCGGCCTCCCCCGACACGTCGATGGCGCCGGATCCGAACTCATCGACCTGGGTGCGAGCGGCCGGGAGCGCTATACACGATGTCGCGGTCGGTCTCCACAATATAGGGTTCACCCGGACGACGCTCGCCGCCGCCGCGCTATCGTTGCTGTTTCTATGCAGTCAGGCGCTCGCGTTCTGGCTCGTCATGCGAGCGTGCGGATTGATCATGTCGCCCTGGGTCGCAGCCGCGGTGCTCGTGATGGTCCACCTCGGTACTGTTGTACCGAACGCTCCGGCCAATGTCGGCACATTTCAAGTCTTCACAATCATCGGCTTGAGCCTCTTCGGCGTCGAGAGAGCGGTGGCGACTGCATTCTCCATGGTGCTCTTCCTCGTGCTGACGATCCCTCTCTGGGCGCTGGGTGCTTTCGCCGTCGTCCGGAGAGGTCTGTCGATCGAGACGTTGCGCAGAGCCGGAGAGAGTCGATCGAGCCTATACTGAGCGGCAGCCATGCGTACCTGGCGGCTCGCGCTCGCGGCGCCGCTCCTGACGGTCGTCGCGACTTGTACCACCGCTCGTCACACGCAAGGCCCGCCCGCTCCGGGCGCTGACCGTCTTCCCGAGCGGCAGGCGGCCAAGGCGCCTGAGCCGGCCGCCCCCGCCGCGCCCGACTTCGATCGGGACGTCAAGCCGATCCTCGAGAAGCAGTGCCGTCCTTGTCATTTTTCGGGCGGCGTCATGTACGAGAAGCTCCCGTTCGATCGCGGCGAGACGATCAGACACCTTGGAGAGAAACTGTTCACGCGAATCAAGGCGCCCGAGGAGCAGGCGGCCATCCGGGCGTTCCTGAAGTCGGCGTCACCCGCACCCCGATAATCCGGCAAGTCAGCATCAGGTCGACCCCTCATCCAAGCCGGGCCGGACGAACGCCCTGGCGTCGGGGAAACGCCGCTCGACTTCCGCTCCAAGGCGGTCGAGGCGCCCCATCAGACGCTCGATCCGGGCATCGCGCATCCTGGTCTGGAGCTGGCGCAGCGCCTTACGGGATCGGTCGATTCCCAGCAGCGCCACCTTCGCCGACCCCTGCGCATCGTCTATCAGCCCGGGCTTTCCCTGCCGCGACATCGCCGCGCTGGCCAGCGCACGGTAGATCTTGACGGCGATGAGGGCGTGGTACCAGACGATCACTTCGATCGGGGCGGGTGTGCCGCCGGTGCCGGCTTTCGGTGAGCGGAGCGTGGGCGCCAACGACATGAGGAAACGCGCTGTCTCCATCGCATACTCGCGTCCCCGTCGCTCCAGGGGGTCGTCGATGTGCGGGAGATCGACTGTTGTGCCGATCGTGGGCAACACCGCGATGTCTGCAAGCGGCGTTGCCCCGCCTTCCGCCTGCACGACATCGCGGGAGAAGGAAATCATCTCGTTCACGCTCGCGGCCAGATCTTCGAAGATGTCGCCCGGTCTGCGCTGCTCCTGATCGCGGAGGCACTTGAACGCAAGGCAGCGCTCGGTGTGGGGACAATAGGCGCACCACTGATCGCAGTAGTTATAGATACCGCGAACGAGCGACGGGTCGGCGGCAAGTTCGACGAAGCGGGGATTCATGCGCGCGGGCTCCTTGCGTCGCTCGAGGAGCAACGACGGTGCCGCGCCGGATTTCAGCAAGTTTCAGGGACTGACGCCCACGGCGTGGCAAAATCTGCCCGATGCGGCCTTCAGGGGCATGGAAAAAATCTCCGATCGGCTTGGCGCGCGAATTGCGCGGAAAGGAAGTATGCGCAAGATCGATGTCTTCAACCACATCTACCCCGAGGCGTACTTTCGCCTGATGATGGAGGTCGCGCCCGATTACAAGGACATCGGCAAACGCATGCGGAATATTCCCATGCTGGTCGACCTGGACGTCCGGTTCCGAGTCATGGACCGCTTCGACGGGTACGAGCAGGTCCTGTCGATCGCGACGCCGCCGATCGAAGCGTTCGCGGACCGGCCGGCGGCGATTGACCTGGCGCGAGCGGCCAATGATGGGATGGCGGAGCTCGTGGGCCGCTTTCCGGAACGCTTTCCCGCGTTCGTCGCTTCGCTTCCCCTCAACGATCCCGAGGCTGCCGCGGCGGAGACGCGCCGTGCCGTCGAGGAGCTTGGCGCGCGGGGCATTCAGCTCTTCACGAACGCGCTGGGCAGGCCGATCGCCGCGCCGGAGTTCATGCCGCTCTTCGAGGCGATGGCGCGGTACGACCTGCCGATCTGGCTCCATCCCTACCGGGGCGCCGACGTGGCGGACTTTCGCTCCGAGTCACGCTCCGAGTACGAGATCTGGTGGACATTCGGGTGGCCGTACGAAACCAGCGCCGCCATGTCCCGCATCGTCTTCGCCGGTCTGTTCGATCGATATCCGAACCTGAAGATCATCACGCACCACATGGGGGCGATGGCGCCGTACTTCGAAGGGCGCATCGGCCCGGGCTGGGATCAGCTGGGAGCGCGCACGTCGGACGTCGACTACTCCGGCGTTCTGAGGTCGCTGAAGCGGCGGCCGCTTGACTACTTCCGGATGTTCTACGCCGACACCGCGCTCTTCGGGGCGTACGATGCGACGGTCTGCGGTCTTGCGTTCTTCGGCGCCGACCGCGTGCTCTTCGCCTCGGACGCGCCGTTCGACCCCGAGCAAGGCCCGATGTACATCCGCGAGACGATAGGCGTCATCGATCGGCTGCCAATCGGCAAGGAAGAGCGAGAGAAGCTGTATTGGCGGAACGCGGCGGCGATGCTCCGCCTGTGATGCTATCCTCCTGCGGATGCGGCCGCGCTCCGTTTCCCCGGGCCTGAGAGGCCCGGGGCTCCGCTCGCGGGGCCTAAGAAGCCCCGCGCTCCAGGTCCTCGCTCTGGCCCTGGCGGGCGTCAGCCTGCTCGCGCAGTCGTCCCTGCCGGCGCCGGAATCGGTCCTGGGCTTTCGCGTGGGGGCCGACTTCAAGCTCGCGACCTACGAAGAATCAATCGCCTACTTCAGGAAGCTCGACGCCGCGAGCGATCGGCTCACGCTCGTCGAGATCGGCCGGACGACGCTGGGTCGGCCGTGGCAGGTCGCGCTCGTGTCGAGCCCGGCCAATCTCGCGGCGGTCGACAAATACCGCGAGATCGCGGTGCGCCTCGCCAGCCCCGAAGGGTTGACCGACGAAGAGGCCCGCCGGCTGTCGCGCGAGGGCAAGGCGATCGTCCACATCGACGGCGGCCTGCACGCGAGCGAGGTGGCCGGGGCGCAGCACACGATTCAACTGGCCTACGACCTCGTGAGCGGCGCCGCGGATTCGAAGACAGCCGCCATCCTGGACAACGTCATCCTGATGCTCTGGCCGTCGATCAACCCCGACGGACAGACGATCGTCGCGGATTGGTACAAGTCGAACGTCGGCACGCTGTACGAGGTCGCCCCCCAGCCGGAGCTCTACCAGCGGTACATCGGCCACGACAACAATCGCGACGCGTACATGCTCAACATGATCGAGTCGCGGGAGATTGGTCGGGTGTGGCGGCGCTGGGAGCCTCAGATCATCTACGTGCATCACCAGTCGTCGCCGTTCCCGACCCGCATCTGGCTGCCGCCGTTCGCCGAGCCGATCGCGACGCAGGTTCCGCCGATCATGTCGCGGACCGTGAACATGATCGGGATGGCGATCGCGCGGAGCCTCGAGGAGCGCGGGCAGGTCGGGGCCACACACATGGGAACCGGCTTCGACGCCTGGTATCCGGGCTACATCGACTATCTGCCGATGCTTCAGAACATCAACGCGTTCTGGACCGAGACGGCGCTCTATCGGTACGCGACGCCCCATCTCTACACGATTGCCGACTACCCGCGCGACATGCGCGACCTGCGTCCGCAGTCGCTGTACGCGAGCCCGTGGCGCGGCGGGTGGTGGCGGCTCCGCGACGCGGTGGATTACATGCTCACGGCGTCGATGTCGGTGCTCGACTTCGCCGCGAAGTATCGGGAAGAGCTGCTCTACAACCGCTATCAGGCGGGCCGCGATCAGATCCGGAAGTACGAGCGCGAGCCGCCGTTCGCGTACTTCGTGCCCCGGCAGCAGCGCGATCCGGTGGCGCCGGTGGAGCTGTTGCGCCGGCTCGCATTCAACGGCATTCGTGTGCATCAGTTGGTGACCCCCGCCGTCCACGACGGCGTGTCATATCAGGCCGGCACATGGGTCATCGCCATGAACCAGCCGTTCGGCGAGCTGGTGCGGCAGGTGCTCGACGTGCAGGCGTATCCCGATCTGCGCGAGTTTCCCGAAGGACCGCCCGAGCAGCCTTACGACGCGGCCGGATGGACGCTGTCGCTGCAGATGGGTGTCCGGGTGATCGAGGCGCGCGCGCCGCTGACGCCCGAATTCCGTCGCGCGATGCAGCCGCTCGGAGCGGCGAAGGGCACGCAAATCAACGGCAACGGGCCACGGATCACCGCGGATCAGAAAGAAGATGCCGCGCCGTTCGACAGCGTTCCCGGGATCGGGTTCGATTCGCATCCTGTGGCCGCCGCGATCGTGCCTCAGGCCGGCGAAGTCTCCGGAGCGGGCGCCGCGCTCGCGTTGGAGCCCTCCCAGAACAACGCCTTCCGCGCCTTGAACGCCGCCTGGAGGGCTGGCGCCTCAGTGCGCATGGATGCCGGCCGTCCGTCAGGGGCGCGCTACATCGTCACGGGCGCGAGCTCTTCGGCGATCGACGGCTGGGTCCGGGATCTCGCCCTGAAAGCAGAACGATCGGCCGCCGCCGGGGTGGACGTAGGACGCCCGCGTCTCGGGTTGTACCAACCCTGGATGGCAAGCATGGACGCGGGCTGGACGGAATGGCTGCTCGAACAGTACAGGTTCGACTTCGTCAACGTGCGGAACGCCGATATCCAGGCCGGCTCCCTGCGAGATCGATTCGATGTCCTGATTCTCGCCGACGAGCGGCCGTCGGCGATCGTGGACGGCTTCGCGCCGGGATCGGTGCCGCCTCGCTACGAAGGGGGCATCGCCACGCGTGGCGTTCGGGCGCTCGACGAGTTCGTCCGGGCCGGCGGCACCCTCGTCTGCCTCAACCGGAGCAGCGAGTTCGCGATCGAACGGCTGCAGCTCCCGGTCAAGAACGTGACCGCCGGCCTCAAGCGCCAGGAGTTCTTCGCGAGCGGATCGATCCTCCACGTCACAACCGACCCGGCTCACCCGGTCATGGCCGGGATGCCGCAGCAGGCCGCGGTGTTCTTCGATGACGGCGCCGCGTTTCAGCCGCAGGACGGGTTTCGCGGCGACGTGCTCGCGCGGTATCAGCCGAAAGGCTCGCCGCTGCTCTCAGGGTATCTGCTCGGGGAGCGTTACCTGCACGGCCATGCGGCGGCGCTCGACGTGCGGCACGGCGAAGGACATGTCATCCTGATCGGGTTCCGGCCGCAATGGCGCGGTCAGCCCTTCGGGACGTTCCGCGTGCTGTTCAATGCGGCGCTCTTTCACGGCGCTTCGGCCACCGCGGCGAAAGGGACGCCTGGATTCTGGACGCCGCCGGCGACCGCGAAACAATAAACAGCGGGTATGGCTGTCTATCAAAGCCTCAGCCGGTCCGAGCTGGACCGCCGCGCCTCGGCGGCGGTCGCCGCGCTCGAGGACTGCACGGCCTGCCCGCGCGACTGCCACGTCAATCGGCTTGAGAACCGATGGTCCGCTTGCAAGACGGGGCGGTATGCGCTCGTGTCCAGCGCCTTCGCGCACTTCGGCGAGGAGGACTGTCTCCGAGGCTGGCGCGGATCCGGGACGATCTTCTTCTCGCACTGCAATCTACGCTGCGTGTTCTGCCAGAACTACGACATCAGCCAGGCGATCAAGGCGGGCGAGACCATCGGCGAGGGTGTGTCACCCGGCGGCCTCGCCGCGATGATGCTTGCGCTCCAGGATCAGGGTTGTCACAACGTCAACTTCGTCACGCCTGAGCACGTCGTCCCTCAGATCGTCGAAGCGCTCGCGCTCGCGATCCCGGCCGGGCTTCGCCTCCCGCTCGTGTACAACACCAGCGCGTACGATTCGCTCGAGAGCCTCGACCTCATGGCCGGCTTGGTGGATATCTACATGCCGGACTTCAAGTACTGGTCTGGCGACGCGAGTCGTCGCTACCTCAAGGCGGCCGATTATCCGGAAGTGGCGCGCCGGACGATACGGACCATGCACGAGCAGGTGGGGCCGCTGCGAATGGACGATGATGGTCTCGCGACGAGGGGAATCCTGATTCGTCACCTCGTCATGCCTGGTGGGCTCGACGAAACGCGCGCGATCCTCGAGTGGGTTGCCGGGGAACTCGGACAGGATGCGTACGTCAACCTTATGGACCAGTACTATCCCGCCGGGCGCGTCGGCCGTGAAAGCTTTCCCGAAATCAACAGACGGCTGACCCCTCAGGAGTTCGACGAGGCGCGCCGCTATGCCATAGGCCTGGGCATCCGGCTGGACGAACGCCGGCCGCACGCGGCGCGGCGGCGCCTGTATATGATGCCCGTGTAACAAGGAGCCGCGACGATGATCAAAGGGATTCACGGGCTCTTCTACTCATCGCAGCCGGAAGACCTGCGCGCGTTCCTTCGCGACAAGCTGCAGTTGCCGGTCAGCGATGTCGGAGGCGGCTGGCTCATTTTCGACTTCAAAGAAGGAGATCTCGGCGTGCATCCGACCGAGGGAGCCGACGGTGCCCCTTCAGGCCAGCACGACATATCCTTCTTCACCGACGATGTCGCGAAGACGGTGTCGGAGCTGAAGCGCCGCGGCGTGAGGTTCGACGATGAGATCGCCGACCACGGCTATGGCCTGGTGACGCACCTGACGATGCCCGGCGGCGTACGGGTGCAGTTGTACCAGCCGAAGTATGTGAAGCGGTCCTCGTCCACGCCGAAGAAACGCCCGAAAGTACGCCCGAAGCGCGCCAGCAAGCCGGCCCGTCGCCGGTGACGTGCCGGTTCACGTCACACGACGCGGTGCTCCGCCGTCGATCGATTCGATCTGCAGCCCGCTCGCGCATCATGCGGGCGCCCCGCCTTGGCCGTACGCCGGCGGGCGTGTGATACTCGGGCTTCGCTATCTCAGGAGGTCAGGCGATGGTCTTCTCAGCGCGACGTCTCACGTCTGTGTCGTTGTGGGTCTCCTGCGTCGCCGGACTGGCGTTTGGGCAGTCGGCCGCCCAGCCGCAAACTCAGCCGGCGCGCCCGCGGCCGCCGATCCAGATGGACGAGGAGAGGGCGCGCAGCCTCTACGTCAGTGACGATCCCAAGGACCACTCGCCGGGCTACGACTTTCAACGAGACATCGATCAGAAAGCCGAGATGGACACGCGGTACGCCGACGCGAGCCGCGGCGTCATGGCGTTCAAGAAGATCAGCTATCGCAGCAGCGTCGGTGACTTCGAGATCCCCGCGTATCTCTTCCAGCCGCTCGCGACGCGGGGCGCGCGGGGCCACGCGGCGATGGTGTGGGTCCACGGCGGCGTCCACGGCAACTGGGGCATCAGCATGTTCCCGTTCGTGAAGGATGCGGTCGAGCGCGGCTACGTCATCATCTGCCCCGAGTACCGGGGCAGCACCGGATACGGCGAGAAGCACCACAACGCGATCGACTACGGCGGGTACGAAGTCGACGACGTGATGAGCGCGGTGGACTACCTCAAGACGCTGCCGCACGTCGACCCGGCGCGGCTCGGCATCATGGGCTGGAGCCACGGCGGCTACATCACGCTCTTCTCGGTGTTTCGCGAGACGACGCCCTTCAAAGCGGCGGCGGCGATGGTCCCGGTCACGAATCTCGTCTTCCGGCTGTCGTTCAAGGGGCCGCGCTATCAGCACAGCTTCTCGACCCAGGAACGCATCAAGGGCCTGCCGTTCGAGAAGCCGGACCTCTACATCGAGCGCTCGCCGCTCTATCACGTGGACAAGCTGCGCGTGCCACTGCTCGTGCACGTCGCGACCAACGACACGGACGTCAACTTCGTCGAGGATCAGCAGATCGTCGACGCGCTCCGCTCGCGCAAGCCGGATCTGGCCGAGACGAAGGTGTACGTGGATCCGACGCCGGGGCCGTCGAGCGGCGGCCACACGTTCAACCGGCGCGTGAACATGAAAACGCTCGAGCGAGACGACTCGCCCGAACAGCGCGACTCGTGGAACCGCACCTGGACCTTCTTCGAATGGCACCTGCAGCCGTACCTCGACAAGCCGGCCGCCTCGACGTCGAACGGGCCGAAGTAAGGAAGAATTCAGAATCTAGAATCTAGAATCCAGAAGGTTCGGATGGCTCGAGCGGCTTGGATCATCCCGGCGTGTGCCGTCTTCTTGCCACCGGTGTTCCTGGCATCCAGTCAGGAGGGAGTCCGGCCGGCCCCCGGGCGCCCGCTGCTCATCGTCGGGGGAACGTTGATCGATGGCACCGGCGCACCACCGCGCAGGAACGACGGCATCTTCGTCGACAAAGGGCGCTTCCGGACCGTCGGCTCGGAGGCGCTCCGACGCATTCCACGCGAGGCGAGGACCATAGAGGCGGCCGACAAGTGGATCGTGCCAGGCTTCATCGACGGCCACGTCCACTTCTTCCAGACCGGCGGGCTGGATGCTCGTCCGGACGTCGTGCCCCACCCGGCTGGAACGCCGTACCGGGAAGTCGTCGGCGAGATCCGGCGGGCGCCACAGAAATACCTCCGCTCCTACATCTGCGCCGGCGTCACCGGCGTCGTCGATCCGGGCGGCCCGATGTGGACGTTCGATCTCCGCGAGAGTCGTGAGGACGATCGCCTGTCGCCCCGGATCGCGGTGAGCGGCCCCCTGCTCGCCACGTACGATCCACCGCCCCTCGAGCTGGAAGACGACGATCCGATCTGGCTGATGAAGGACGAGGCGCAGATCGGCGGCCTCGTGGAACGGCTGGCGGCGCGGCGCCCTGACATGGTGAAGATCTGGTTCGTCTCGAGGCGCGGCGATGACCTGGAGAAACAGGCCGCGCTCGTGCGCGCGGCGATTGCCGCGATCCATGCGCGGAAGCTCCGCGCCGCCGTTCACGCCACGTCGCTCGAGACCGCGCGCATCGCGGTCAAGGCCGGGGCGGACATTCTCGTGCACTCTGTCGGGGACCGCGACGTGGACGACGACTTCGTGACGGAAGTCGTCCGGCGCCAGGTGATCTACGTCCCCACGATCATCGTCGGTCGATCGTACCGGGAGGTCAGGACCCGCAGCGTCGCGATTGACGCGTTCGAGCGCGACTGCGCGCCGGCGGGCACGGTCGAGTCGTTCGACGGCCTGAAGGATCTGTCAGAGTCGCTGCTCCCGCGACCGCAGACGCCGCCGCCCGACTCGACCCCCGTACTCCAGCGAAACCTGAAGCGGCTCGCCGACGCGGGCGCCGTGATCGCCGCGGGCACCGACGCCGGCAACACGCGCACGCTGCACGGCGTCTCGCTGCATCGCGAGTTCGTGCTCATGGCCGAGGCCGGACTGTCACCCATGCAGATCCTCGTGTCCGCCACGTCGAACGGCGCCCGCCTCATGGGACGAGACGACGTCGGGCGCATCGCGGACGGCCTGCACGCGGATTTCCTGATCCTGGATGCCGATCCGCTGGCGGACATCCGCAACACGCGGCGGATCAACGCCGTGTTCAGGGGCGGGAGCCTCTACGAAAAGTAATGCGTGGTACGAGGCTTCCGCCTTCGCTGAAGCTTCGGCGGACCGCCGTAGCCTTGGCGTAGGCGGTCAGCCTCGTCCGGAGCTCAGCGCTGTGCGGTGTTCGTCTCCCCCCGTCCGAGGATCCAGCGATCGAACCATTCGAGGTTGCGATCCATGGTGTCCTTGATCAGCTTCGGCTCCTGAATTCCGTGCGGCTGGCGGGGATACACGATCATCTTCACCGGCACGCGCTGACGCAGCAACGCGTTGTAGAGCTCGTAGCCCTGCGAGACCGGGACGCGGCGGTCTTCTTCGCCATGCTGGATGAGCGTCGGCGTGCTCACGCCCTTGACGTTGAACATCGCCGAGCGCGCGCGCCATTTGTCGAGCACATCCCAGTACTCACCGCCGAAGTAGTCCGGGATGAACCCGGGGATGTCGGCCGTTCCGGTGAAGCTCATGAGGTTCGTGACGCCCGCCCCGACGGAAGCAGCCTTGAAGCGCTTGGTCTGCGTGATCACCCACGACGTCATGTAGCCGCCGTAACTCCAGCCCATGATGCCGAGCCGCTCCGGATCGGCGACGCCCAGGCCGATCACGTGATCGACACCCGACATGATGTCGCGGTAGTCGCCGCCGCCCCAGTCCTGGTAATTCGCGTAGCGGAACTTGCGGCCGTAGCCGCTGCTCCCTCGGACGTTGCATCGCAGAACCGCGTAGCCGCGCGAAGCGAAGATGGCGATCGGATACGGACCTGGCGTGCCGATGAACGACTGCGTGAACACACCCGTCGGCCCGCCGTGGACGATGACGAGGAGCGGGACGCGTTTCCCCTGCGTATGGCCGGCGGGATAGGTGAGGAGTCCTTCGATGGCGAGGCCGTCCGGGGCCTTCCAGCGGATCACTTCCGTGCGGCCAAGGGGCGCCTGGTCGGTCGCCGCAACCGTCTGCACGCGGCTCACCTGGGTGACTGCGAAAGGCTGGACGCGTGCGACGTACGCCTCGGGCGCCTTGTCGGACGAGGCAACCGCGAACCCGAACGCCGTCGCGCCGCGGTTGAGCGTCGCGGCGCCCGGATTGAGCTCGGACGAGGTGACGAAGGTCGACGGCCCGCCATCCACGGGCAGCGTCGAGATGCGCGCCATCGTCCCGTGGACCTCCTGAACGTACAGCGCGCGGCCGTCCGCCGACCAGCCCAGTATAGACGGCTGCTCATCGAACGTCTTGGCCAGCGTCTTCGACGGGCCCCCATCCTTCGGGATGACGCGCGCCCAGGTGGTGAAGGCCCAGGTCGGCGGATCGTCGCTGACGAGGTACGCAATGGATCGGCCATCGGGTGAGAACACCGGCCCTGTCTCGTTCGCGCCCGACGCCAGCAGGGATTTCGGATCACCCCCCGACGCGGCCACCGTCGAGATGTCGTTCTGCTGAAACACTTTCGTCGTCTTCTGGTGAGAGAACACGATGGTCGAGCTGTCGGGCGACCAGTCCAGACCGGTCACGTGCATCGGTCCATCCGTCAGCCGCTTCGGCGGGCGCTTCCCTTCGGTGTTTTTCTCGATGGAAACGACGTAGAGCCGCGCGAGCTTCTCATCTGCGTCCACGACCCGCGCGTCACGCTTCTCCTTTGAGTTCTTTTCTTCCTCCTCGCTCTTCGGATCCGCCATGACGAACGCCAGCGACTTGCCGTCCGGCGCCCACTCGAAGGCGGTGATGTTCGACGTCTCGCTCGTCAGCGACTCCGCCTCGCCGCCTCCGAGGCGAATCCGGAACAGGTTGACCTTCTCCTTCTCGCCGCCTCGCGCGGAGAGGAAGGCGATCCAGCGACCATCGGGGGACCATCGCGGCTGCGTGGCGGACTTGTCGCCCTGCGTCAGCTGGAATGTCTCCTTGCCATCAGCGCTGGCCACGTGGATATGAGAGAGCCATTCGCTCTTCTCTCCCTCCATCACGGCCTGCGACACGACGAACGCGGCGCGCGTGCCGTCGGGCGACGGGACGACGGGGCCCACGCGCTTCACCGTCAGCAGGGTATCGGGTGTCCAGCCCTGCTCGGCATTCCGGACGCCACTCGCGAATGCGACGAACACGAACATGATCACGGCCGAGGCAATGAATGAGGAGCGGCGGGCCATCTGGACCTCCTGGACGGTTTCAACCGCGAAGTCTACACCCGGACGGCGGCCGAGTGGCATGCACCGAACTCACGCCGTCGTGGCAAGCCCGCTGCCCCGGTTTGTGGCGGTGACGCCTTGCCTGCCTCGAGTCGCACGGCTAGCATCGCCGTGTGAAGTCGACGCTTACGGCCGCATCCCCCACGCCTGACACGAGCTTCCGCCTGTTTCTCCAGTCCGAGCTGGCGCGACGCTGCGCGCGGAACCCCCAGTATTCACTCCGCGCGTTCGCGCTGCATCTCGACGTGGATCACTCGACGCTTTCCCAGTGGCTCCGTGGCCGCCGTCCGATCACCGCGCGGAGCATCGAGACGCTCGGCTCGAAGCTCGGCCTGTCGCCGCCCGCGATTCAGCAGTACGTCGAGCGCTCGGGGCGGGAGGACAGACCGTCGCGGGACGCGTTCCTCCTGACCGGCGAAACCGTGTCGCTGCTTGCCGACTGGTATCACTTCGCGATCCTCGAGCTCACTCGACTCGATGAGTTTCGGTGCGACAGCCGGTGGATCGCTCGCGTGCTGGATATCAGCGTGGACGAGGTCAACCTGGCGATCCAGCGGATGATTCGACTCGACCTGCTGGACATGGAGTCGGCCGATCGATGGGTGGATCGATCGGGCGACGCGGTCGTGAGCCTGGAATCACTGCCGCCCGAAACTCTCGAGCGGCGGCAGGAGGAGTCGAGGAGGCTGTCGAACGCCGCGGTCCGCATGGCTCCGATGACGGTCCGCGACCACAGCTCGATAACGCTCGCGATCAACAGCGCGCGGCTTCCCCGCGCCGTCGAGCTGATCGCCAGATGTCGCCAGCAGCTGCTGGATCTGCTGCAGGACGGCGCGGCCGATGATGTGTATCAGATCGAAATATCGCTCTTTCCGATTACGACTCTCGCACGAGAGAAGGAGAACGTTTCATGTCGTGTCCAGTGATGCAGTGGCAGATTCTGGCGAAGGATCCTGAAGGGGCGTCCGCGTTCTACAGCGGCCTGTTCGGCTGGCGTGTGAACAGCGACAACCCGCTTGGCTATCGCGTGATCGACACCGGATCTCCCGAAGGCATCCAGGGCGGCATCTGGCCGGCGCCGCCCGAGGGACACAACTTCGTCCAGCTCTTCATCCAGGTCGACTCGGTCGCCGACTACGTCACAAAGGCGGAGCGGCTCGGCGCGCGCGCCATCATTCCGCCGCAGACGCTGCCGGAGGGCGATGTCCTCGCGGTCATGCACGATCCGCAGGGAGTCCCGTTCGGCCTGATGTCGCGACGACCCTTGTCTGGAAGACGACCCTGAACGGTCGTACCACAACCGCGACTTGTGGCACGAGGCTTCAGCCTCGTCTTGTGGTACGAGGCTTTAGCCTCGTCTGAGGACGACCCTAAAGGGTCGTACCACAACGTTATATAGTGGGGGAGTTATCCCCCACGTTATGTCATGGCTCCGTCGTAGTGTCTCTGTCTTCGTCGTTCGTGCCCTGGCAGTCGCGCTCCTCACCGCCGCAGGCTGCGGCGGCGGCGGAGAAGCGGCCCCTGGCGCCGGCGGCTTCCCGGCGATGGGCGTCAAGGTCGTCATGCTCGCCGAAAAGCCGATCGCCCAGAGCTCCGAATACATCGCCACGCTTCGATCGATGCGGTCGACGACGATCATGCCGCTCGCGGATGGTCTCATCACCCGCATCTTCGTCGTCTCCGGCGCACGCGTGAAGCCGGGGCAGCCGATCCTTCAACTGGAAGCGGACAAGGAGCAGGCCGCGCTCCGCAGTCTCGAGTCGCGGCGCGCGGCGCTCGTGGCCGAAGTGGCCTTCGCAAAACAACAAGCCGATCGCGCGACGGCGCTCGTCAGCCAGGGGGCGATCAGCAAGCAGGATGCCGAGGAGGCGCAGACCCGGCTGGAGACGGGCGACGCGCAGCTCAAGGCGCTCGACGCGCAGATCCGCGAGCAGCGCGTTCAGGTCGGCTACTTCCAGGTTACGGCGCCCGTGGCCGGAGTGATCGGCGACATCGTCGTGCGCGTCGGCGAGCGCGTGACGACGTCGACCGAGATCACGACGATCGACCAGTCGTCCGGGCCGACCGGATCGGCCGGGCGCGGGAGCGGGCTCGAGGCGCACATTCCCGTCCCGCTCGAGCGCGCGACCGATCTCCGGCTCGGTCTGCCCGTGCAGTTCCTCGACGGATCGGGCGCCGTCGTCGCGACGAACGCGATCACGTTCGTGGCGCCGCGCGTGGACGAGGCGACGCAGACGGTGCTGGTCAAGAGCCTGCTGAGAGAGGTGCCGCCCGCGATGCGCGTCCAGCAATACGTCCGCGTGCGGGTCGTCTGGGAGACCTCGCCCGGGCTTTCGGTTCCCGTGATCGCCGTCACGCGCCTCAGCGGGCAGCACTTTGCCTTCATCGCCGAGCCCAAAGAAGGCGGGTTCGTCGCCCGTCAACGTCCCATCAAGGTCGGCGAGATCGTGGGCGACGACTACATCGTGCTCGACGGGATCAAGCCGGGCGAGCGGCTGATCGTCTCCGGGATCCAGAAACTGGGCGACGGCGTGCCGGTCAAGCCCGAGGCATAACCCCGTCATGTTTGTCGACACGTTCATCCGCCGACCGATCCTCGCGTCGGTGTGCTCGCTCGTCATCATCCTGGCCGGCGCCGTCGCGATTCCGACAATGCCGGTAGCGCAGTATCCGGAGCTGGCGCCTCCGTCCGTGAGCGTGATGGCGATCTACACGGGCGCCAACGCGCAGGCGGTCGAGACCGGCGTGACGACCCCGCTCGAGCAGGCCATCAACGGCGTCGAGGGCATGCTCTACATGGCGTCGTCCAGCACGAACAGCGGGGTGTGCCAGATCAACGTGACGTTCGACGTCACGCGGAACATCGACATCGCCGCCGTCGACGTGCAGAACCGCGTCAACCAGGCGCTCGGCCGGCTGCCGCTCGAGGTGCGGACCACGGGCGTCACCGTCCAGAAGGCCTTTACCAACTTCGTGCTCGGGGCGGGCGTGTTCTCGCGGACCGGCCAGTACGACTCGCTGTTCCTGAGCAACTACATCGACGTGTACATGAAGGACGCGCTCAAGCGCCTTCCGGGCGTCGGCGACGTCATCATCTTCGGCGAGCGCAGGTACTCGATGCGGTTGTGGCTCGACCCGGGACGGCTCGCGGCCCGGCAGATTACGGCCGGCGACGTCGTCAATGCGCTGCGCGAGCAGAACGTGCAGGTGGCGGCGGGGAGCATCGGCGAGGCGCCCGCGCGCCAGGATCAGACCTATCAGATCAGCGTCCGCGCGGCGGGCCGGCTCCAGGAAGCGCGCGAGTTCGAGAACATCGTCGTCAAGGCCGGCGATCAGGGCTCGCTCGTCAGGCTCAAGGACGTCGCGCGGACGGAGCTGGGGGCTGAGGCCTACGTCTCGCAGCTCCGCTTTCAGGGGATCGACGCCGTCGGCCTGGCGGTCATCCAGCTCCCGACCGCGAACGCGCTCGACGTCGAGGCGGCGGTCATCGCCGAGCTCGCGCGGCTGGCCGAGCGCTTCCCGCCCGGCGTGGAGTACCGCGTCGCCTTCAACACGACGACGGTCGTCCGCGAGTCGATCCGTGAAGTCCTGATCACGCTCGCCGAAGCCATCGCGCTCGTCGTGCTCGTCATGTTCCTGTTCCTTCAGAGCTGGCGCAGCACGCTCATCCCGACGATTACGATCCCGGTGTCGCTCGTCGGCGCGTTCGCGTTCGTGAAGCTGATGGGCTTCTCGATCAACACGCTGACGCTCTTCGGCATCATCCTCGCCACGGGGATCGTCGTGGACGACGCGATCGTCGTCATCGAGAACATCGAGCGGCACATCCAGGAGTACGGGAAGAGCGCGAAGCAGGCCGCGTCGGACGCGATGGGAGAGGTATTCGGCGCGGTCGTCGCGACGGCGCTCGTGCTCGTCGCGGTCTTCGTGCCGGTCGCATTCTTTCCCGGCACGACGGGACGGCTCTACGCGCAGTTCTCGCTGACGATCGCGTTTTCCGTGGCGCTGTCGGCGTTCAACGCGCTCACGTTGACGCCGGCGTTGTCGGCGCTTCTGCTGCGCGGCGGCGCGGCGCACGGCAAGGGGGCGTTCTTCCGCCGGGTCGAGCAGGCGATCTCCGGCGGCACGCGCGCCTACGTCGCTATCGTTGGGCGGTTGATGCGCGTGCGCTGGGCCGTCGTGGCGGCGTTCGTCGCGGCGCTGGGGCTGACGGCGTGGGTCTACGCGAGAGTCCCTCGGGCGTTCGTTCCCGAGCAGGACCTCGGCTACTTCATCACGCTCGTCCAGGCGCCGGCGGGCGCATCGCTCGATTACACGTCGAGCATCGCGAGACAGGCCGAAGCGATACTGCTCAAGACCGAGGAAGTGCAGGGCGTCTTCTCGGTCATGGGGTTCAGCTTTTCCGGCGCCTCTTCGAACACGGGGCTGATTTTCTCTGCATTCAAGCCGTTCGACGAGCGAAGAGGAGAAGAGCACTCCGCGCAGGCGATTATCAACAGACTGCGCGGGCCCCTCTTCAGCATCCCCGGCGCCATTGTCGTGGCCTTCGCTCCCGCGCCGATTCCAGGGCTGGGGGAGTTCGGCGGCTTCCAGTTCGAGGTGCTCGACCAGAGCGGCGGGCGGATCGAGGATCTGGCGGGCGCCGTACAGGGGCTCGTCGGCGCGGGCAACCAGACCCCGTCGCTCCGCGGTCT
>Ga0187893_10007137_pt1 | contig 18561 bp, 20 predicted proteins | sample MA1701074metaG_FD_139574 | JGI IMG/M metagenome (GOLD analysis project Ga0187893, IMG submission 139574) | White microbial mat communities from a basaltic lava cave in the Kipuka Kanohina Cave System on the Island of Hawaii, USA - MA170107-4 metaG ... | reverse complement strand
CCAGCAATCTGATGAAAAAACCGTGTGTGTGTGTAAGTCTATTCCTAGCAGGCTTTGCGGACAGCCAGCCGCTCGATGGCCGAGTCGGGGAAATGGATTTACACAAAAAAACGGACACCTCCAAAACACGAATCCGCTTTGTTGCCTGAGACCCTTTGAACTTAGTGACGAACTTGCGGGAGCCGAAGGTACTTACTACCGTCCGTCATAACTCTGCCTTTCGATTCATTTATTGGGTAGACATTGGGGACTTGGGGGACATTGAATAGACGATAAAAGATAGGGCAGTGCAAAACGCCCAATGTTTATCTCCCTTGCCTTTTTGATGGATCGTTTGCGACGTACCGCCTCGCAAAGTCCCCAATGTCCCCCAAGTCCACCCGGCAGGCTACTGCGGACATTATGAGGAACCTTCTTCGCCCTCTGCCTCCTCGCCATCCTTAAGGCTGATCCCGTATTTCTCATACAGCCTCTCAATCTTCGGCTTCTCGGAGTCGAGTATGACAAATACCCCGTGACTCTTGTGCGTCTTCAGATTGAGCCGCTTGCGGATCACATTGCCTATCCACTTCGCGGTTATCTTTCGCTCGTAATCATCGCCGTGCCGGTCGGCAAACCAACTCGTGATTGCCTTCACGGAAAGCTGAGGATCAGATGAGGCAAGAATATCGCGTATCACCTCAAGTACCTGCGCCTCCATATCGAATCCTCGTTCGGTGATAAGATCGCGGTTGAGCCGCTTCATAAGATCGCGCAGGTCATCTTGTGCTTTGCGGTCTTGAATGATCGAAAGAAGCGGAACAAACACCTGATTCAATCTCGGCTCAACGCTCCGGTCTACCAGTCCTGCGTCAGGAACGAGTTTGCCAGCATTTCTGAATCGAAACATCAACAGCTTGTTGCGAAGCGAAAGAGCCTCTTGCTTGAACGAGGCAGGAAGGTTTATGGGAATCTCTTCGCGCAATCTCCCAAGCCCCATCTGCTCAGTGATGCAGCGGCTCTCCAATGCCCTATCCTGAAAAAAGCCGCGCGTGGCAACCAGCTTAGGGCCAAAGACGGTGTAGGCGGTTGGATTGAACTCCCGCTTGGGAGTCACTTCGCTGCGGAGAACAGGGAAGCCTCTGGCGTTGCCATTGTTGAGGATTTTGACTATCTCCGCCCGCTCGTCGCTTAACCGGAAGTCTCCTTCATCTATAATGAGTGTTCCGCGAAAGGAATCTATTATGCGAAACAAGGGTGAGACGGTGGATGCGCCGCTTGCGAAGATCGGCTTGTAGCAAAGGGAGCCGATAGTCAAAAGAAACCGCGTCTTGCCACCTCCGTAGTCTGCTCGCACTCTCAGGTACGGCAATTCATTGAAGCTGTCGTAGACCCACGAGAAAAGTACGTAGTAGCTTGCGATCTTCTCAAACAAGGGACTCACATCCACATAGCGGTGGATGAAGTCTTGCACCTCGCTAATCAGTTGCTCTTCCGACTCATACTCTTGCGGTTGAGACGGGAAAAGAACAACTCCGTTTTGCACAAGGTTGTTGTCAGGCGAGTAGGGGACAAGCCGCGCCGGAGATTTCACACTTGCCTCATAGCGCCAGGTGTCGTTGTGCCAAACAACAAAAGCAGTCCGCTTTTCATGCGGCAAGTACACCATCTCGACAATCTCCCCGTCAGGCAGAATTGCTGAAACGGTGGGAATGCCGTTGGGCTGTTTCGCCTTGTTTCCAGTGTCATTGAGGGGCTGCTCCATTGTTGTAGGGGAATTGTTCAAGGGTATCTAATGCTTGCTCGAAGCTTATCCGCTCGACCTCTTGTAGAAAGGTGATGACATCGCCATGTTTTCGGCAGCCAAAGCAATAGAACGTTCCGGTTGAAGGGTAGACTGTCAACGAAGGGATGAGATCGTTGTGAAACGGGCAGAGAGCCGCTTGTGTCTGCCCGCTGTTTCGCAGTTTCACATATCTGCCGACAACATGTTCAATCGGGACTTCGCGCTTGATGCGCTCAATACGCGCCGTCCAAGGTGAGCTTGCTCTTTGCGCTCTAACGAGGCGTCGGGTGAGTACCGGTTGAGGGAGCGACTGTATAAGTTGTGCCTGCTCAAGAAGCTTCTGAAACTCTTCCCGACTTCGTTTCAATCGGGCAAAGAAGTCTGTCACGTCACCGCCCTTCCCGACCTCTTCGGGCAACTCAACCAGTTTCGCGCGAGGAATCATCAACCCAACAATCGAAGCGCCCCGCCGCCCTGCCTCATCTCGATCAAAGCAAACATAGACTTGCGGAATTGAAAGCAACTCCTTCGCCCAGTTGGGGCGAAACGTGGCGGCCCCTGCCGTTGAGGTTACTGCCGCAAATCCCTGCGACTCCAAAACCAGTCGGTCAAACTCGCCTTCGCAGATGATGATGTGCAAGGGCTTTCGCTGAACCTGCTCCCAGCCGTACAGTTCAACCTTTGCTCCGGGAGAACTGAGCATCTTGGGGCTGAGGCTTTGATCGTTGGGATACTTGGCGAGTCTGAAGAACGTTATCTCTCCCTCGCAGCTTGCAATCGGGATCGTTATGCGCCAGCCGTTCCAGCCAAGAAGATGCATGTCAATTATCTCGTCGGGAATGCCGCGACCGTTCAAATACTCGCGAATCCTTTGCGGGAGCGCGTCGTGATATTGATAGGCGATATCGAGAAGCGGGGTCGAGCGCATGATCTCAAGGGTACTGTCTCTCCATCGCGGGGAAAGGATGAAGAACTTGCCGGGAGAAGATATTTATCCTGTCTTGGAGTGCAATCTTCACGCGCTATGCTTTTCACACTATGGAGTTAACGAGGGAACAGGTAGAAGCGTTTCGGAAGGCGTACAAGCAAAGCCTTGGCGAAGACCTCAGCTACAAAGAGGCATTTGAGATTGCCCATCGGCTTGTACATATCTTCCTGATTCTTGAAAAAGCCCAGCTACAACAAGCCCAAAATGACGAACTGCCGGATGAAACTCCCGACGAATAGCGGTTCGAGAACTGTCCCGACTACCTCATTGACTTCATTGCCACCTGGGTTAGCATGAGAGCAATAAAGGTCAAAACCTTCCTACTATTTCAATGGATAAGGCAGTAATCTATGCCCGCGTCTCGACAAAGGAGCAAGCGGAAGAAGGATATTCGTTAGCCTCGCAAATCAAGCTTCTTCGAGAATATGCAGAGAAGCAAGCGATCAATGTAGTAAAAGAATTCATCGTCCCGGAGTCTGCCAGTGGCCACCAAGAGCGCACTACCTTCAAGGAGATGATGGGCTATTGCAAAAAAAGCGACATCAATCACATTCTCTGTGAGAAAGTGGATCGCATCACAAGAAACCTTCAAGATGCAGTGCTAATAGATAACTGGCTTCAAGCAGACCAGCAGCGTCGCGCACACTTCGTCAAACAAAACCTGACTGTTCATCAGAACGCCAAATCCTATGAGAAATTCCAGTGGGATATTTATGTGGTTCTTGCCCGACAATATTCAAACAATCTCTCCGAGGAAACCAGAAAAGGACTTGTCGAAAAAGCTGAAGAGGGTTGGTATCCCGGTCCGACAAAGCGAGGGTACATAAGCGCAGGCGAGCGAGGCCACAAGGTTTGGGAAATTGATCGAGACAAAACCTCGGAGGCGTGGTTTATCGCCAAGGCATTTGACCTCTACGCAAGCGGTGATCACACGATCTACAGCATTCGAGACAGACTGACTGAAGAAGGATGGGTGACACCATCAGGGAGAAAGATCGGCAAGAGTATCATCCACAATATTCTTCAAGACCCGTTTTACTGCGGAAAGTTTGTTTGGAACGGAAACGAATACGAAGGCAAGCACGAACCTCTCATCCCGGAAGAGATCTTTGCTTTGGTAAAACAAAGGCTGAAGCGAGAAGTCAGAAGCGGCAGGTATCGAAAACATTCTTTCGCCTATACCGGCCTGTTTTGCTGTGCAGGCTGCGGCTGTGCGATCACGGCTGAAGTGCAGAAAGGCCACGTCTATTATCGATGTACTCACTATAAGCCCTGTGCGCAGAGAAAATTTGTGCGGGAGGAAAAGATAACGGAGCAGATTATTACTGCGCTCAGAGCCTTAAAAATCCTCTGGCCTCCACTCTTGGAATGGTTGCGCCAAGTGTTGAAGGATGCTCATGAGGCAGAAAAAACTTATCACGAGAGTGTGATGAAGGAACTTACCGAGCAACTGGAAAGAATCAAGGCACGAATCGATGTGTTGTACGACGACCGCGCCGACGGGCGAATAACCAAGGATTTCTTCGGACGGAAGTTGGCTCAATATGAGAAGCAGCAAAAGGAAGTTATTCGGAAAATAGCACGCCACAAAGATTCTGCGATAGACTATGCAAAAACGGCAGCCGATATTCTGGAAACATCACAAAAGGCGCGCGAACTTTTCGAGAAGCTTGGGGTTGATGATAAACGAACGCTATTCAGATTTATCATCGCAGATGCGCGATTGGATGACGGGCAACTACGCCTTTCTTATCAGAAACCTTTTGATAAGGTTCACGAAATTGCCACTTTCGAACCTCAAGAGAATATTGAAAAACAAGGGCAGATTGAGATATTACAGCTTGCTTGTCCCGAGATGCTGCCATTCGCGGATGTTTCTCGAACCAATGAGAGTATTGTAACACTCTTCCAAGATTGGTTTGGAATTCTAGAGTTTCCAAATGCACTTGCCGAACAAGCAGCCTATTTTGCCGATATACGATTGTGTGAAAATTATAGCCAAGCTGTGACTACATGAAAGAGTAGAAAAGTTGCAACTTCCGGCAACTCTTCATGCTTCTTTTGACTCTGCATCCCTAATGCAAACTTTCCTTTACCAATAAAACATTCCATGTGCGGGATGCTTAGAGATCGTCGCAACTGGCTAACAACCGTTCTGCATATGCCTCGGCAGCTATCTTTACCCAATCAGGGGTAAACCAAAAAATCCATCCTAGCAAAAGTAACAAACTCAATATCCCGCATATGACCGGTATCGGATGTATCATGTTCCCTTTAATGAAATAAGTGTAGGCAATTTGAAATGTGGTAAATATAACTCCTATAATAGCTACGCTTATGCCTATAGCTCGCATTCCTAAAAGATTTCTGCGAAATCCGTAGTTACAATTCTCTTCAAATATAAGAGGAAATCGTTTTCTGTCTCTGGTTTTTTCTCGGAGAAAAGCCACGCAAGCTTCGTAAGTGTCATCAGCCCTATTTATATCCAAATGTTCCCTTTCTGCCGTCGGTATTTCTATGTCCTGTAGTAAGGTTTGTAGTTTCTTATGATGGCGAGCGAGTGCTGTTTTGTTGGGGGCATCGCAATGCCTCAGAAAGCGTGTTGTCGGCTTACCGCCCCAAGATTCGTATAATCTGGATTCAATCCTTTTCCCACGATCTCGCCCAATTTGAGTAAGAAGCGTTGCCCCGCCGCACCATATAAACAACCCCCACACTATACTCCAATTTGTGGATCCTTCAGGGAACCAAGCGAGAGCCGCAAGCCCTAATGGTAAAGCTGTAAGCAGGGCGGGTTGAAGGCGAGCTTTGCGGGCATAAGTATCCAAAACTATTTCCATTGACCTTATTTGCATGGCTCACTCCTTAATCTTCTACTTGCGTATAAAAGGGGAGGGGTTCGGAAGCTGACCACCCCGAACGTGCTGGCCAACCCGGCGCATTATAATAGTGGCATTTGGCTGAACCCGCTGTTGAATGAACCTCAACCCCTCGTCTCCGAAAAGCGTTCACTACCTTCTTGGAAGGGTGTTTCGGCGCTCCGTTCTTAGCTACAGATACGAATGCCGACCTCAGCTTCTGGTCACTGTTGAGCTTGGGGCCAACAAGTCGATCTAAGAGGGTAGGACCAATATTTCGTTTGCTTCCATGATGAGGCACTTGGATAAACTTGATCTTTGAGAAATCAAGCCCGGCTGTTTCAAGACGATCTACAGCTTCCCTCAATGCAAGAATTCCAGCGTCACCAGTGAAAAGGAGATAATTATCATCGACAGCCAGCAAAATGATTGTGCTTGAATTATTCTCAGCGCTTGTTTCCCCGCTATCGTCTAGTGTTTCGATATCCCAACTTTCTGCGATCATTTGAATCGCCTCTTTTACGCTCTGATAAGCTTCTTTAATTACGCTGAACTGACTTTTAGGCTCTGGTGTACCCCGAAAACTAGGGAGGAGGCCTTCGTAGAATGGGACACTTGGTCCAATTACAATCACTTGACCAGTCTTATCTTTGACCCCGGTAAACGGCTCAATGATAGGAATTCCTTTCGAATTCGCGAGTTTTTCAAGGGCGCGAGCATTTTCGAGTGATTTGCGTAATGACTCTTTCACACTCATATCTGTGACTCGACCATCCCTAAACATCTTTGCAATATCATCTGTATGATTCCAAGGTTGGTGCATCCAAAGACAATCTATCTGACACTGTTCAAGAACTGCTTCAAGACCACGGGCATGATCTGCATCCGGATGTGTAGAAATAACCAAATCAATGCGATCTGTTCTGTAATGAGTCTTGATATGATTTACCAGTTCTTCTCCCGATTCCTTATATCCGCCATCGATTACGATAACGGTCTGCTCATCGCGCCCTCCATACGCGTTTCCAAAACGGACAACGATAGCATCACCGCTTTTTTCTTCACCAACAGCTATGAAATCAACTTCGTATCCCATTATTTTTTCGCTCATCAGTTTTTCTACTTTTTAAGCCACGCAATTAACCTTTGAGGGCTTGCAAAAGACTTGACTCCTTCTTCAAAATTTGTGAAACCGCTCCTGAGTCTGAAAGTCTTGTGTGAATATGTATTGACTGATGTTTTGGATTAGTAATTTCAATTCCAGTATACAGTAGATGGAAACTCTTGCAAGTTGATTGATCACCCTTAACAAAACCAAGGGTAATACTCCTGATCGAGCAGTTGATGGTTGTCGTGCCAAACCAAATTTCAGTTCTTGATATGCTCGCCAATACACCCGTCTGTTGCTGTATAACTTCATCTTTGTTTTCGCTGCTCGGCATTTCTAATGTGTTTGAAATCTGCTTGTTCTCCCACAGATGCTGAAAAAGTTTAAGCATCCATGCGCATTGTTCCTAAGTGCCAACTGTAATCATTATTATCACCAGCTATGAGCATCAATGAGGGCTTACCATCTAAAGCCATTTGTTCGGTAAGCCACCCGAACAGTACAAAATCGTCATCGCTTGGTATAGAGCTATAACCAGCCGGATGAGAGTGCCACTCCCCGACATAGTGGACCTGTCTCCCTGTTATCTCTTCTACTTCTTCGACCTGATCTCTCAATCCTTGGCTTCCACGTATGTATAGGGTTCTCTCTTCCTGGCTATCGGGTGGTGAAGGGAGTACATCGACAACGTAAACTCTTTTGCGTTGCATGTCGAATGAACCGATTAACACGCCGCCAGTTTCCTTGGGTAATTTTTTCTGCCTTGCTTTCTGCACTTTCTCGGTTAAGTACGAATCCGTACAGAGTATCCAATCCCCCAATTTCTCTTCACTTACAATGGAAGGATGCATTTTGAAGACTCTTGTATTTCCTTCCTCATCAGTCTGCCAGATAGTTACGATTGCATCCTGCTGGTCAAGCGCACGCCGAAGGGCACGGCTTGCATTCGCAGCATGTAAAGCAACGTCTTCTTGAGGAATCGTACTGCTCAAGTCTCGACAAGATTGCCCATAACGTATACGCCCGTCGCTGTGGCGTAGGTGATGGCGCAAGTCTGGTTCAAGGGTGAGGAATCGGTAATATTGCATTTCCAGGTGCGTGAGATGTATGCGCCGTTCTCCATCTTCCGCTAGCAATATCAAGTCGGTTCCCGACGGACTTAGGAATGCAGAGATTCGACGTGCCTGCGAGTCAATATCATTTGAGAGATGTCTGGCAACGGCTATCGAAGCGGAGAAATCGAATACCGCATCTGCTTCTTCGAAGCTTCGTTTAACATCCTCCATGTTGTCTTGGGGGTCAAGCACATCAGCAATGATATATTTAGCAATAGGCGGTCCATCAATTATATCGTTAGCCAAATCAGCCAAGGGATGTACTTTAGCAAAACCAACAGCCGAACCATAGAGGCTGTGTCGTGCAAGGTTATGAGGCATTAGCACATCTCTATCAATCAGGGTCCATTCACCGAAACCCTCACGAACGAGTATCGGAAATACTTGTGATCCCAATGCACCCATTCCGATAGCAGCGATCCTTTTATCGTAGCGAGCCGACAATCCGTTATATCGTGCCGCATCTTCACGGGCGAAAGAAAAGCAAGGGTTGAGTATAATTACCCCGACTTCTTCTCCCTGTTTTTCTTCATCTACACTAAGCAACATACCGATAACACCATTAGTGATCTCCCATATGCCAAGATGCTGACCGAGTTCGGTGATAGACCAGAACCCCTTCCCTCCTTTCTTGGCTTGTTCACCGGCTTCACTAATCATGCCAGTCAGCATGAATGCATGAACGTCGGTTGCTTCAATTTTGCTGTTTGTTCCCCTTGTTTTTGGAAGTACAACAATCACAATCATTGAGGCTTTTAATAGCTGTTTGTCTTCTCTAAGCGCGCGAATCCTATTTCTCAAAATATCAATCAAATCAACATCTGCCGATTTCAAAAGCTCATGCAACTCATAGAGTGTATGGGGATGCCTATAAATAATACCGTGAGTTTGAGGGCTACCCTCAATAATAGTCGCTACAAATTGAGGCACTTTTTTGTCAACCCCTGATTCTATAGGAGTTGCCGCTGACTTTCTCGCTACCAAACTATAAGACTGAGGTCCATTGAAGACAGGCACAATTACAAGTCGCTCTGAAATTTGATCGTCCGTTCCTGTCATGAGATATGAAGGGAGAATAAGCGGTATTGTAGAACTCAGAAGAAGGGGTTCGAGTTGCTGGTCATCCGCGTGTAGGGTTCCTTCGGCAGTTTTTGCAAGCCAAGTGCGAATCGCTTCGATAAACCAAGGAGCCGTCCAACGAAGCTTTACGTCACTGTAAGGCTCGTTAAATAGGCAAAGGCTTACTGGGCGATCCTTCTGCCGCAAGTTACGGTGAGGTACTAAAGGGAAATCTTGACGGAGAGCCACTGTCTCAGGGCAACCACTATCACGTGCCGAAAAACCGACGGCTATCCGCTCAATGCGGTGAATGCCATGTGTTTTACGCTGAGGCAATTCTACTTCCGTATCAAAGATCACAATATCTACAAACTCGTCTTGTTCATCTCCCATCTCAATGTGAGCAGGTGAGTAATGTCGCTGACATTCAACAAGTTTGACCCAGTGCAAGATTCCTGATGAAAGGACTTGAGCCATCTTCTTGGCTTTGGGAGCATGCAGTTCTTCTACTGCAATAACTTTACCCCTGAGAGAAACATACTCGTTGCTCATCTTCTTACACCTGCGCGTGGTGCTGGGCCTCCAACAATGCCTGGACCACCGCCCACGTTCCGTTTCACCACCTTTGCCCCTGAAGCGTCTATGCTAATAACCAAGGGCTTGGGAATGGTTTGGCTAGGATATTCCATTGTTACCCTGAATTCGCCAGCGATATCAGAGGCCACTTCACGGTAGTAATTTGCAGCCTGTCGATGAGGCGGTTGATCGGTATCTACGGAAGGGATAACATCGCTTGTGGAAACGATGATTCCTCCCTGCTGACCCTGTTCCTCAAAAAGCCATTTGACATTGGGAACAGGTACAGTCTTATCTTTCCCTTTTTCTGGACCAAGCGATAAGTAACTGCAATGATGTGGTAACTTAAAGATATCCCACTTTAGTCGATCCTCGCGTTTGTGTGAGCGCGTGACATCAACAATGTCGCTAAGTACATCGTGCGGTGCGTCCGCACTAAGAATCAGATAAGTCTCACTACCGCTGCACACAAATGTCACTTGGAACACAAGCGAGTCACAATTCCGATCAACAACCTCCTTTTCGTTAAGCCGTTTGGCAAAGGGCGAATGAACGAAGAACTCAACCCCATCCGACTGCTTGTCAAAGCCCGGTACGGTTTGACCGGCGTCTGTAATAAGATGCTTTACGCTATCGAAGTCAATCCCTTGTTTTTTCAGCCAGTCCTTAAGCATATCTGGGCGCGAAAAGATACGGATTCCTTTGCGATTGCGTAGTCGGTAGCGAGCCTCTTTCTGTACTGCAAGGTGATCCTCAGTACCGTTCTCTACATCTTCGACAATAACAGCCGCTGGCACCCACAGTTCCTTAATCTTTTTGCGAGTGTCGCCCTGATATTTCTTGTCGTGTTCAAGGTAGAAAAAACTGGATGCCCCTTGAATGTGGTCTAAATCTAAATGTGAGAACGCAACAACGTCGTAATCGTCGCGCTCCGCGGCGTTGAGATATGTTCGTAACTCTGATGGCAAGTCGATGCGGCGATCATTCTTGTCATCCAGGTTGCGCTTGTCAGCATAGTCAAAGAGAAGCTTTTTGTTGTTGTCCAAGTCCATCAAGCAGCAATCAGCATTGCCTATCGGGAAAAAAGTGAGCTTTGGCATCATGTCCTCCTAGAAAAGGCTGCGGCCCGAAAAGTACCCGCAGGTTGAAGAACTTTTTCAAGCGCACTCTACTCTTGAGACAAGAGCAGTGTGACAATTAGTAAAATCTCCGCTATACTATCACGGGCAAGAAAAATCTGTCAAAGTTCGCTGACAATTTCACGTTTTGTAAATCTTTTTCTGAGCAGGAAGCGGAGCAAGAATGAGTACAGACGTGTACCAGATGATCGGCCAACGTATACGGCAAGCGAGGGAAAGCCTGAGAATATCGCAACAGGATCTCGCTGCCAAACTTGGATACGCCTCTCCGGCAACAGTCTCTCATTTTGAATCCGGCGAGCGTAGAATCAGTATAGTAGACTTACAGCGCATTGCAGAGATACTTGGTCCTCCGCTGGAATACTTCCTTCAAAGCGATTCGGAGAAATGCGGGAGCGACCAAGAAGACATACAGCATTTGAGTTTTCGAGCCTATGAGATTCGTCCAACAGCCCGTGATACCGTCATTGCATTTCTCTCCTTTGCTAAGAAGCACGGTAAAGAGGCACCATCATTTCTAGATGGTTTGAAGAAACTAAGTCCAGGCGTAGCCGCAACTCGTGTACTCAAAGCCGCTGGTGTTACGGATGTGCCTGTGTCACCTCGTTACATAGCAAGTAGGCTTGGCATCCCTGTTTTTGAGTGGGATTTCCCTGATGAGATTTCTGGCATATTCGCCTCTGATCAGGGTCGCGTTTGTATTGGGGTAAATGAAGGTCATCCGCGCGTTCGTCAGAGATTTTCCATATCCCACGAAATGGGGCATATGATTTTTGATAGCCATGAGGAAGTGTTCTTTGACTTCGCAGTAGCAGAAGTTGGACATCTGTCTGAGTCCACGAAGAATATAAATCGGGAGATGAAGGCGAACCAGTTCGCCGCAGATATGTTGATGCCAGCGCGATGGCTCAGAAAGGACTTCGAGGAGTACGGTGATGACATACCATCTCTGACTAAGAGATATGAGGTGAGTCAGCAGGCATTATGGTTTCGCCTGATAAACCTTAAGTTAATACAGCCTCCTGCGTAAGAATCACAATCTTACCGCTCCAAGAACCTCTGAGCGAATTTACCATACGGGATAGACGTAAGCTTTCCATATATTATGAGTTCCCCTTGCGTCCTACTCAATAGTCAACATATAGACCAGGATTGTTTGGGGAGTACCATATGTGGTAGCATAGCAACCGAAGATTCGTTTTAGGAGAATGTATGATGGCAAAGAAAGGTGGTATCCACATTGTGCAAACAGGTGGCGGTTGGGGTGTGAAACGAGCCGGTAATGAACGGTCAACCAGTGTCCACCCTACACAAGAGAAAGCGAGAAAAGAGGCAGTGAAAATAGCGAAAAAGGAAAGCCTCGAAGTCTTAATTCATGGGCGAGATGGGAAGATTAGAGCCCGTGAAAGCTATGGGACCGAATCGAAAAAGAAGGATACAGAACACTGAAAAGAGGTGGCGCATGCACTGCAGGAATTGTTTGGAACACAAAAACATCATCGTTAATTTGGTCGGGTCGGTTTGCCCTGTATGTCGGTTGGTGTATGAAGTGAGCGAACAGCAAGCTAAGACTCCCGGAAATTCACTACAACAGAGAGAATTTTGGATCTTTGTTGGAGCAATAGCTATTGGAATAGGAATCGGGATGGTGCTTGAAGATATGCTCGCATCGTAAGTAACCCTTTCCGTGCTACGGAGTTTGGGTATCTTGGCATTGAGCAAACTGTCAGCGAGTGATGTTTATTTCGGTTTTGTTTTAAAATGCGCCGGATCCATCACTATGGCGCAGGTAGAGTATATATATGACTCCCCTTGGCTTACTTTTTAACCGCTGAATCTATCTGAGGGGTCTCCTTGCATTTTTCCGAAGAACCGGCACAATGAGGATATGAGAAAGATTATCCAAGCGCGCATCTACCTTGGCGAAAGCTACTACGTGGGAGAGTGCATTGACTTGCCCGTCGTAACTCAAGGCAAGACACTTGATGAAGTGACCCGTAATCTTAAAGAAGCGGTTGCCCTTCATTTAGAGGGTGAAGATTTGGCAGAACTTGATTTAGAGCCGGAGCCTTCTGTGCTTGTCAGTTTTGAACTCGATACCGTAGCCAATGCCAAAACTTAAACGTCTCTCCGGTCAAGAGGTAGTAAAGATTTTTGAAGCACTGGGTTTTCTCGTAGCTTCCCAGCGCGGCAGTCACATAAAACTGCGGCGCACTCTTTCAGATGGTTCTCGACAAACCCTGACTATTCCTGCTCACGCTGAACTGGACAAAGGAACCTTGAAGGCGATCTATCGTCAGGCGTTGCGCTACGTTAGTGAAAGCGAGTTACAGCCACACTTTTACAGTGATTGAACGTCCTCACGCAAGACCCCGCCTTGCTTTTTCCTGGCAAAGAGGCAGAATAGAAACACAGATCACACTTCCAAACCGATGAAATACCTTAGAAAGCTGAACATTGAGCTTGTCAAAGGGGAGTACAAGAATCCTGTAAAAGGACAGGTGCGCGAGCCTCGTCAAATCTATGACGTATTCAAGGCTATCAAAGATAAAGCACAGGAAACTCTCATTGGCGTGTATCTGAACGCTGACCTTGGCGTGAACTCATACGACACTTTGAGCATCGGAACCCAAAGCGCCTCGCTCGTAGATGCGCCGGAGATTTTTGGCAGAGCGTTTGTTCTCAGATCAAAATACATCATCCTCATTCATAATCACCCTTCCGGCATGGCTACTCCCTCGCCCGATGATGAAGAAGTGATAAGGCAGATTATAGAAAAATCAAAGGTGATGGAGATTCACTTTTTAGATTTCATTATTGTGGGAGAGAATACATATTGGAGCCTGTTCGAGAAGGAAGACGGAGGGGAGTATCTGGCGGGAGCCGTACATTGAGAGAATCGAGAAGAGTGTAATGGAGATTGACCTTGACCGTCTTTCTCCTTGTACTATCGTAAAGACGCTATGAGCAATGCATCAGGCAACAACATAAAAGCTAAATCCTACACCTTCAAAATGGTCATCGAACCGGATAATTTTGAGGACGGTCGCCAGGCATACCATGTGTCTTGCCCCACGCTGAAACAGTATGGCGCGGACACATGGGGGTACACAGAAGAAGAAGCGTTAAAAAATATTCAGGAAGTCGTGCAGATGATTGTTGGAGAACTTATTGAAGACGGGATACCGATATCGAAGAACAAGCCCAATGGAGCGAAGACGATCTTCGCCGGTTGAAACTTTTGAAATAGGATCAAGGGAAGACAAGAAAAAAATAGCCCCGCGTGATGCAGGGCTTCGAGAGTCTTTCCGTTTGTCTTCAACCTCACAATCTACGGCGTGTGCGCCGGAAGACCCAAGACAACAGAAGGCATTCATGCCGCATAACCCCTCCACAGTATGTGGCGGCCATTGGCGGACATCTCTTGTGAGATTTTCGGAAAGATGTGTTCTTGTTTATGCAGGACTGGCAGGAAGGTCAGAAGTAGATCGAACGACAGGCTTTTGTCGCTCACTCTTCTTTCAAACATTTTCCTCTATCACGCCAATTTCCACGAAGTAGCCGTAGAGGTTGTATCGGGACAGGCAGTCATCGCAGTATCCGGTTTTGGGATGCTGGCAGCAGTTGTGGCAGACGACTTTGTTGCACGAGTCACAGATTATGTGATTGCGCTTTGAGACTTCATGGACAAACACGATCCACGTTCCATCTTCCAACTCTCCATCAGACACGCCAAGCTCACCTTCGATCTCCGTTTCTTTGCACACCGGACATTTCATGACAGTATCTCCTTTACCTGGCTTTTGGGCTTGGGCGTGAAGTAGATGTCGCGCTCTATCTTCAAACCAAACGGACCAGTCACCGACTGAAGCTCGCCAAGCGAGAAATATCCCCATTCCCTTTCGTGTCCGATGACGTAGCCGAAGAGAATGAAGTCTCCATCACGTTGAGAACCTTCAAGCGCAAACCACGTCCACTGATTCCACGGACAGAAGAACTTCACAAATACCATAGGGTCTTTGTTTCCTTCCGAGTTGTACAAGGGCGGCAGTTGTGCTTTCACATCGTCAGGGAAGAACTCATATTTTTCTTCCATACTCTCGTCTCCTTTATCGAGTTCAAATCAGATAGGTTGTTGAAGGTTGATGCGTAGGCATCGCATCGCTCAGGCACCGGCGTAGTACAAGCGGTAAAACTGGCGGTCGATCTCGTAGGCGGGATTGTCTTTGACTCCCTTGAGCGTGAATGCCCAGCGTCGAGTCAAGGCAGATACCTTTCCTCCCATTCGCCCCCAGTCTCGAAAGTGTCCTTCGCTGCTGTGGTGGGCGACATGGCAGGACTTATGAGTTGGTGCGGTAACTGTCCCGCCTTCGCACTTGGGAGTTATGTGGTGAAGGTGAAGCTGCGCTTTGGCAACCGAGCGGTTGCAGAAGTAACACGTCATGTGCGGTATCTCACTTTCTTCGTTCAGGATGTGGTTTCTTCAAGGAACCGCTTTCAGGTTAGGAAACGGGCGGGATTGAAAAAGAAGGGGGAGTTTGATGCTTGCGGCAAACCCGCACGTCTTGGAGGGAAGAGTTTTGGCGGGCACAATCCTGCAATGCCTTCAGACTCGCGCCTTACTTTCTTTGCACGAACAGATTTTCATGATCTGAAAAAAGTGTTTGGGATCAGACGAGCCGACCGGCGAGCGCATATGTATGTGATCGGTAAGACTGGTACGGGCAAGTCCACGCTTCTGGAGACATTGATCCGACAAGATATTGAAGCGGGCGAGGGAATCGCGCTTTTGGATCCGCACGGAGACATTGTTGAGAGGATCGTCTCAAGAGTGCCTGAGCGAAGAAGAGACGATGTGATCTACTTCAACGTGCCTGACGCTTTGCACCCTTTGGGCTTTAACCCGTTGGAGCAAGTGCCAGCCGCCAAGAGGCCACTCACAGCATCGGGACTACTTGAGGTGTTCAAGAAACTGTGGCCGGAGTTTTGGGGGCCGCGATTGGAACATATTCTGCGAAATGCCTTACTTGCGCTCTTGGATCAGCCTGAAGCGACGCTTGCAGATGTGCTGCGGCTTTTTGACGATCCCGCGTATCGCAAGCGTGTCAGCGAGCGTGTTGCCAATGCCCAGGTTCGCAACTTTTGGATTCGGGAATATGAAAGTTATCCCAAAAACCTCAAGGCGGAAGCCATCGCGCCGATTCAAAACAAGGTGGGAGCGTTTCTTGCCAATCCAATTTTAAATCGAATCGTCACACAGCCCAAAAGCACATTCGATGTGCGGCGAGTTATGGATGAAGGCAATCTGCTTCTGGTGAATCTGGCGAAGGGCAAGATAGGGGAGGATACGGCATCATTGCTTGGGGCATTGCTTGTTACAAGAATCGGAGTGGCGGCTTTGAGCCGTGCCGACTTACCGGAGAATCAACGACGGGACTTCTATATATACATGGATGAGTTTCAAAGCTTCACGACGTTAAGCATCGCCAATATGCTCTCAGAACTTCGCAAGTACCGGGCAGGGATGATCCTCGCGCATCAATATCTCTACCAGCTTGATGCACAAATCAGAGAGGCGATACTTGGCAATGTTGGAACAATCATCTCATTCCGGCTTGGGGCATCCGATGCGCAGATTCTCAAAAGAGAGTTTGCTCCTGAGATTGACGCGGCGGACTTGATAAGCCTTTCCAATTATCACATTTACCTCAAGCTTATGGTTGAAGGAGAAATCACGAGACCGTTTAGCGCAAGAACGGTTAAACTTTCGAATACTACTGCTGTATCAAGAGAGAGTGAACGGCAATGAGTCTGCCCGAATGCTGCACCTCCAAAATCTGGAATTAAAAAAAAGGGACGTGTACCTCACGTCCCTTTGTCGCTTCTGCCGTCATTTGACGGCGACAGTCGCGATCATCTTCGCTTGCGATCTCCCTTGCTGGGCGGCGGTTGGTAGTTAATGCAATCCAAAATCGCTTGCCCCGTATACAGGCATCGCCTGCCTGCGAGCGGCCAGCGTTTAAGAATTCCACGTCTTTCCAACTGCCATACCTTTGTTCGCTTACAGCGAAGCAATTTCATCGTCTCCTCAAGTGCGTACAACTTTGAAGGAACGATGATCCCTAACCTTTGTACTTCGTCCATAAGATATCTCCTAACGGTAAAGTCTAGGAGATATCCTCAGCTTTTGGCATTTACACACCGTGAGGAAGTTTCAGAAGGAAGTTACCAACTCTTTTCCTCCGCCGTCAACGAGATTGGCTCCGTGACAGGATTGCTTCCAATTTCTCTGTTGCTGCTTTTTGCATTGAAGGCAAAACGTGCGAGTAAGTATCAAGGGTCAAAACAATGCTCGCGTGTCCCAGCCGCTCACTCACCACTTTAGGATTTTCCCCTGCGGCGAGAAGAAGCGTTGCGCATGAGTGGCGAAGGTCATACAAGCGAATATCGGGAAGCTTCGCTTGACGAAGCAATGGTTTGAAATGTCGCCGCTCAAGGTTACGCAACAGAAGCGGGGTTCCGCGCTCGCTTGTAAATACCAGGCTGTTGTCCTGCCACTGCGGGCCTGCTTTCAATCGCTCTTCTGCTTGCGTTCTTTTTTGATCAGATAGCCGCTGCGTGAGGTAGAGCGGCAGCGGAATTGTTCTTCTGCTCTTTTTTGTCTTGGGCTCCTTAAAATACCATCCGCCGCCCTTTCGCTTGCGACACAGCACTCTGTTGACCGTTACTGCGCTTTGCTGGAAATCAACGTCCGACCACTTGAGTGCCATATACTCTTCAGGCCGCAAGCCTGTCACAAGTGCCAACTCAAACAGCAGCCCATACTTGTCTTGAGGAAGAGCCGCAAGAAACTGCCGTGCTTCTTCCGGGGAAAACGCCCGCATTTCTTTGCGCTCAATTTTTGGAAGCTCTACATATTGGGCAGGATTGTGAGTGAGGAGTCGCCATTTGACCCCTTGTTTCAAGGCGCTCGAGAGGACAGTATGCACGTAGCGAATGGTTCGCGCAGACAATCCGCGCGCATTCAGTTGGTTAATTACAGCCTGAAGATCAAGCGGCTTTATTTTAGAGATAAGTTTTTTGCCAAGCGCAGGTCGCACGTAGCGGCGCAACAGGCTCTCGTAATCATTGTAGGTTTTTTCGCTGACGCTATGGTTGGCGGTTGCCAGCCAGTGGTCAAGATACTCGTTGAGCGTTTGTCGATGTTCAAACGCTTCGCTTCCAAACTCATCAAGCTCACGCGCTATCTTTCGTGCAAGTTCTTTCGCATCACTTTTGGACTGCGCCCGCCGCCATATCTGCCGCCGATTTCCCAGCGAGTCAGTGTAGGTAACACGCGCGTAAAACTTGCCATCTCGCTCCACATATCTGCATATCTGCTTCGCCATCTTCGCACCTCATTTGCAATGATACAGTAAGCAGCATGCGGAGCATCTTATCTACACACCCATCTACACAGGCACCCGAATATTGGTGAACAATCACCAACATTCTCAAACATCGCAACTGGCTAACCTCAACCTCTTGTTGCGTTTTTATGATTTTTAATTCGCGCCTGTTTGCTGATGTTCGCATTCTTGGCCCTGCCAATAACTCTTAATCAGCGGGTCGTAGGTTCGAGTCCTACACGGCTCATCAATAGATTCAATTATTTACGGGCAACCTTTCGGTTGCCTTTTTTGCTTTGGTGTGTCACAGGTGCAATTTGAAGCCAAAGAACCAATAAACACTTCTCTTACCGCGCCGAGCCACACCATCAAAAACCCGGTGGGAGTGAATCCGGCGGCTGTGACAAACGGCCAGGGGAAGTGAATCAAGGAGATTCCTTACTCGGTAGTGCTAAGAAAGTAATGCTTGCTGTTTGAAAAACCGAAGGCGACTCGCTGTAATAGAAGTGTCCAAACTTTTACTTACAAGGAGTCGCCCCAATGAACAACTTGTGTTGCCCACGCT
>Ga0187893_10007135_pt1 | contig 18566 bp, 14 predicted proteins | sample MA1701074metaG_FD_139574 | JGI IMG/M metagenome (GOLD analysis project Ga0187893, IMG submission 139574) | White microbial mat communities from a basaltic lava cave in the Kipuka Kanohina Cave System on the Island of Hawaii, USA - MA170107-4 metaG ... | reverse complement strand
GATCTTTATAAACCACCAACCGCCAATCGGCGGAACACTAAAACTGCACCTTGACAACGCCACCGTCTTTAGAGATGCGTCTTTGCGTGAGATAAAAGAATTTTTCACGCAAAGCCGCAAAGGACGCAAAGGAAGAACACAAATGCCTTCGCGATGGATTTCTCAAAAATGATCGGTCGTTCCTCAATTACGGGTCAACGGTTTTCTTTGCGTACTTTGCGTCTTTGCGGGGAAAATCTTATCTCAGATGCAGCGTCTGAAACCAATCAACTACGTCGCTGAAAGTTTTCCGAGACGTTCGGCGGCGGCATCGAGCGTCTCATCTTTTTTGCAGAAGCAGAATCGCACCATCTGCGAACCCAACCTTGTGTCGTGATAGAACGACGAGCCTGGAATAACGGCGACGCCGATCTCGCGGATCATATATTTTGTAAATTCGATATCGTCGGCAAAGCCGAAGTTTGAGATGTCGGCCATCACGTAATACGCGCCTTCAGGGTGGTCGCATTTAAAGCCTGCGTTTTGCAAAACCGGCACGATAAAGTCGCGTTTGCGTTGATACTCGACTTGCAGTTCGTCGTAGTAACTCGGCGGCAAGCTCAAAGCATAAGCTCCGGCGTGCTGCAGACAATTAGCGGCGCCGACGGTTAAAAAATCGTGCACCTTGCGTATCGCACCGGTGATGTCGGGCGGCGCGATGCAATAACCGACACGCCAGCCGGTGACCGAGTAAGTTTTCGACATCGAATTTACGACGACAGTTCGCTCTCGCATCCCGTCGAGCGTCGCCATCGAAATATGAGAAGTGGTCAGTGGCCGCTGATCGGTTGTCAGCAGTAGAGCATTATCCGTTTTCCGTTTTCCATTATCCGTTGAATAGATGATGTGCTCGTAAATTTCGTCGGTAAAACACAACGCGTCAAACTCTTTGCATAACGAAGCGATAAATTCCATCTCGTCTTTGTCGAAAACTTTGCCGGTCGGGTTGTTTGGGTTGCAGATTATGATCGCTTTTGTGCGTTCGTTGAATGCAGCACGCAATTCGTCGCGATCGAAATAATATCCTTCCAGCCCGCGACGAAGCGGAACAAATCGCGGCGTCGCACCCGAGATGATCGTGTCGGGCATGTAGTTTTCGTAATACGGGTCGAAGATAACGGCTTCCTCGCCGGGGTCGATCGTCGCCATCGCCGCCGCGATCATTCCTTCGGTCGAGCCGCACGTGACGGTGATCTCGGTTTCGGGATCGATGTCGAGACCGAGGAACCATTTCGTCTTCGCCGCGATCGCGTCGCGAAACGATTTCACGCCCCACGTGATCGCATACTGATTGTGATCATCGTCGATCGCTTCCTTAGCTTTTTGTTTTATGTCGTCGGGTGCAGGCCAGTCAGGGAAACCTTGTCCCAAATTCACCGCGTTGTGCTTTACGGCTTCGCGCGACATTTCGCGAATAACGGATTCGGTAAACGAGGCCGCTTTTTGTGAGACGCGGCATTTCAAACTTTGAGGATGTGACATATCGCTGGTTATTTTTCTGCGAGACGCAGACTCGATGCCGAGGTGTAATACTTATTCTCGATCACGGCCTGATCGGCGAGCAGCGCACTTTCATCGTCGGCGAGATTCGCTTCGGGTAAAAACTCGTTAAAGGTGTGGCGAATCGTCGAGTCGTCATTTGCCGCAACCGAGTTTAGAAAGACCGACAGCATTCGTGCGACATCGTTTGTCGCAAATGCAGCGATCTTGCCGATAAAAATTTTGGGATTGCGTGTCTTTAGCAAATTTTCACCCGTGATCTCGAGCTCCTCAAACAACTTCTCGCCGTTCCTGATGCCCGTAAAAACAATATCGACATCCTCGTATGGCGTGAGGCCCGACAGGCGGATCATGTCTTCGGCGAGATCGAGAATCTTGACCGGCTGGCCCATGTCGAGAATAAAAATCTCGCCGCCGGCTCCGAGCGCGCCGGCCTGTAGGACGAGCTGCGACGCTTCGGGAATCGTCATAAAATATCGCGTCATGTCCGGATGCGTGACGGTCAACGCCTCGCCTTTTCGTATCTGATCGCTAAAGATCGGGACGACCGAACCCGCGCTGCCGAGCACGTTGCCGAATCGCACGGCGATGTAATTTGTCGCGTAACTTTGATTTAAATCCTGCACGACTATCTCGGCGACGCGTTTTGACGCGCCCATTATCGACGTTGGATTTACAGCCTTGTCGGTCGAGATGAGCACAAAATGCGCGGCACCGAATTCGCCCGCGAGTTTGCCGACGAGCTGTGTTGCAAAAACATTGTTCTTTATCGCCTCGGCAGAGTTCAGCTCCATCAGCGGCACGTGCTTGTGCGCCGCCGCGTGAAAAATCACATCGGGCCGATGCCTTTCAAAGATCTCGCGCATTCGCGCCTCTTCGCACACGTCGGCGATGAGCGGAATGCATTCTACGTTTGTTACGCCGTTAAGTTCGCGAGCGATCTGGAACAGAAAAAACTCGGCCCGCTCGACAAGCAAAACTTTTTTCGGCTCGTAATTTATGATCTGCGTGACAAGCTCGGTACCGATCGAGCCGCCCGCACCGGTGACCATAACCGTTTTGCCGCTCAGGAATTCGTGCAAATTTTCATCTTCTAGTTCCACAGGCTCGCGACCGAGCAGATCCTCGATCTGCACATCGCGGATTCGGCTAACCGAGATTCGTCCATGTGCGATCTCATTCAGGCTCGGCACGATCTGCGCCTTTACCGACAGCGAGCTGCACAGATCGACGACGCGTCTGATCTCTTTTCCTTGCGCCTGATCGAGCGCGATGACGATGTGCTTGATATCGAATTCGTTGACAAGGCGCGGGAGATCGCGGGTCGTGCCGAGCACTTTAATTCGATTCACGCTGCCGCCGACTTTGTGAACGTCGTCATCGACGAAACCTCGAATCTCGATCTCGCCATCGACGCGGCCAAACATTTCCTTAGCCAGCGTCGCCCCGATGCGCCCCGCCCCGACGATGAGCGCCGGTTTGCGTTTTATCCGGCGGCTGAGGGCGACACTCGAGTTTTTCTCGCGCAGTTCGTAATAGAACCTTCGCAAAATTCGCAAAGCTAACAAGCCACCGAACGCCAAAACCGTATCGATCAAAATTACCGAGATCGGAATCTGCCAGAGGTTAAACGTCGTGAATGTAAGCAAAAACCGAAACGCGAGAAGAACAGAGGCCGAGATCGCTGCCGCCTTTATAAAAACTTCGATGTCCTCGATGCTGACGTATCGCCAGATGAGCGAATATGCACCGACGAGAAAAAGGGCCGAAAATTGCACCAGCACGACAAACGGCAACTGACGCAGAGCCGTTTCGGAGTAAAATTCGGCGACCTGAATATTTACCGCCGGCGTGTAAGCGATAAAAAAAGCCGCACAGAGAACCGCCACGTCCGCCAAAAACTGAAGCGGGCGACGCAAATACCACAGGCTTTCCTTTAATCTATCGTAGCTACGCATCCGAATGCGGGGAAATCGCCAAAAGCGTTGTGTATCTTGACGTTAACCTGCGTTAGGTTTGTATGTCAATCATTATCAGCACTCTTACCTGAGCAATCACGCGACTGCGTTTTGCATCAAAACCATCGGCGACGGTAACGGCAGAAAAAGATTGTAACGACAGTTGAGTTGCGTTAAACTCATATCCTTACTGACAGAGAGAGGTTTTTGAGACATGAAGGTTTTTTTAATTGTAATTTTTACATTCGTGCTTTTTGGCGCGATTTCAGCACAAGATGCACCGGTCGATATGCAAAAGGCAAAAGGCTATCAGCTATATCCCGGCGATGTCGTTACCGGAAAGATTTTGGGCGAAGAGCAGTTCGATTTTGTCTCGACGGTCAATGAGGACGGCAACATCGAGGTGCCGTTTTTTGACAAACCGGTCAATGCAAAATGCCGCACCGAACGCGAGCTCCGAGCCGATGTCACGCAATTGCTTTCAAAATATTTGAGATCGCCGCAACTGAGCTTACAGATCACCGACCGCAAGGGCCGCCCGCCAGTGATCGTTTACGGCGAGGTGCGCACGCCGGGACAAGTTCTCTTGATGCGCAAGGCGACGCTGATCGAGCTGCTCGCGTTTTCGCACGGCGTCACTGAAGAAGCCGGCGGCACGATACAGGTTTTTCGCTCGCAAGCTCCGCTGTGTACCGACGGTGTCGAGGAAAATATTTGGAAATCGGACGCGAACGACCCGACACAGGTGCCGTCGAAAACCTACAGCCTCGCAAGTGTAAAACTCGGTAAGGACGAAGCGAATCCGATCATCTATCCCGGTGACGTGATCGTCGTGCAAAAAGCGTCGCCGGTTTATATCACCGGCGAAGTGATCGCGCCGCAGGGCATTTATCTTAAAGAAGGCGGCATGACATTGACCGAGGCGATCGCTAAGATCGGCGGCCCGCGACCCGGTGCAAAAACCAAGGATATAAAAATTTATCGTCTAAAAAACGCAAATTCGAAAGAGCGTGACATTATCTCCGCCAATTACGATCTGATAAAAAGTGGAAAGCAGCAAGACATCCCGCTCCAACCTCAGGACATCATCGAGGTTGATAAATCAAAAGACAGTCTCGCCCAGTCGATATTAAAAATTGCGATCGGCGCCGGACGACAAGCTGTCGGCAGTCTCAGCGGCGGCGTCGGTTATCGCGTTTTGTATTAATTGTAAATTTCGTCGATCACGTCGCGGTATCGTTCGTCGATGACGCGGCGCTTAACTTTTAATGTGGGCGTCAATTCGCCGTTCTCGACCGTGAGTTCGTGTTCGAGAAGGGCGAATTTTTTTATCTTTTCAAACTGCGCGAGCGTTGGTGTCATCGCCTCGATCTGACGTGTGAAAAGGTCGAGGATACGCTCGTTCGTGCAAAATTCTTCGTGAGTTTTGATGTCGAGCTCTTTGAGTTTTGCGTAAGACTCGAGCATTTCAAAATTCGGCACGATCAACGCTGCAGGGAATTTTTGCTCGTTACCAACAAGCACAGCCTGACTAACAAACCGAGACGCTCTGAGCATCTGCTCGATCGGCGAAGGAGCAATATATTTACCGCCAGAGGTTTTGAAAAGCTCTTTCTTACGATCGGTGATAACAAGAAAACCTTCTTCGTCGAGATGACCGATGTCACCGGTGCGAAACCAACCGTCGTCGGTAAACGCGCGTTTTGTCGCTTCTTCTTTGTGGTAATAACCGCTCATCACGCCCGGTCCTTTCACCTCGATCTCGCCGTCCGCAGCGATACGGACACTAACGTTTCGTATCGGCTTTCCGACCGTGCCGACCTTTACGGCAGCAGGATTATTTGAAGAGATCACAGGCGATGTTTCCGTCAGTCCGTAGCCTTGCATTATCTGAATGCCGGCTCCGGTAAAAATTAAAAATATCTCGTCCGGCAACGCCGCACCGCCTGTAATGCAAAATCTTAAACGCCCGCCGAAGAAGTCGCGCAGCTTCGTGTAAACGATCTTGTCGGCGACGCTGTGTTTTGCGGTTAACGAAATCGGTATCGGCAAGCCGTTCGCGTTCGCACGTGCATATTCTTTCGCAACGTCGATCGCCCAATCAAAGATCATTTCGTTGACGCGACCCGCTTGCGAAGCGGTAAATCGCGCACGCTCGAAAACTTTTTCAAAAATTCGCGGCACGCCGATAAAGATCGTCGGACGAACTTCTTTGAGATTGTCCGGCACTTTCTCGATCGACTCGGCGTAATGCACGCGCATTCCGTAGCGAATGTAAACATACATTCCCGTTCGCTCAAAAACGTGCGAGAGCGGCAGCACCGAGAGCGAAACATCAATTCCTGAAAACAAATATTTTTCGCTCGCGTCGAGGACGTTTGAAATTAAGTTTGAGTGAGTGAGCATCACGCCCTTTGGCTCGCCGGTCGTGCCGCTTGTGTAGATCAGCGTGGCGATGTCATCCGGACTGACAGCACTCTTAAGTTCGTTAACAAGATTGGGATGTTGTTTCTTTAAATCCGAACCTTTTTCCTCGAGGTCGGCGAGGCTGATGAATATATCACTATTAATATCGGTCGAGTCGAAAAAAACGATCTTCTCAACAAACGCGCAAGTTTCGACTTCGGCCTGAATGCGCTCATATGCATCGCGGTTATTCAAAAACAAAATCCGCGCAGCCGAATCGTCCAATATGTAACGCACCGAATCAGGCGTGAGCGTTGTATAGATCGGCACATCGATCACGCCCGCAAACTGACAGCCTGCATCAGCGAGCGTCCACTCCGGCGAATTCGGCGCAAGTATCGCGGCGCGATCTCCTTTTCTTAAACCCAGTGAATGCAAGCCGAGAGCAATGTTCTCTGCTCGCTCGACGATCTGCCGCGCCGAGATCGGCTTCCACTCGCCGTCACTTTTGTAATTCAGCGCGTTGGGAAGAGCAAACTCATTCGCAGCGCGTTCGAAAAGTTCGGGCAGCGTCGTCGGCTCGGCGAATTGCGGCTCATTTACAATCGCATGCGTTTGCTCTCTAACTTTTTCCAAAACTGCCGTCATTTCTTTGCGATACCGTCAAAAAAGATCTTCAAAACTTCACCGGCCATCGGCGCAAGCGGATATTGCTTGCTGGAGATCACCCAATTCGTAACCATTTCATCGAGAGCTCCATACAAAATTTTTGCAGCAACAACCGATTTGATGTCCGCGCGAAAAACGCCGTCTCGCTGACCGTCGTCGATCGTCTTCCGAATGATCTCAAGATATTCTGCAAAACCAGCGGCAGAAAATTCCTGCATGTGTTTTGTCGAGCCGCGAAGCTCGACTTGAAACACAACGGCAAGATCGCGGTCTGCGCCGAGCCTTTCCAAATGCAACTCAGCAATGCGCTTTATCTTCGCTGCGGGATCGGCGATCTCGTTCAACTCACGACGGCCCTCGCCGATAAACTCAGCCATCGCACGGTCGAATATCGAGTGTAAGATCTCGTCTTTGCTTTTGAAATAAAGATAAACGGTTCCGTCGGCAATGCCCGCTTCGGCGGCGACATCAGCGACCTTGGCGCTGAAGTAGCCTTTGCCTGCGAACACCTTAGTCGCGGCGTTCAGTATCGCCTCGCGTTTGTCCGCGACGACAAGTTTTGTTCCCGCTCCGTTTTTCCCAACTTTGGGCATACGCTGTTATGAATGAATCCTCATTCAGTATGCAGTCAGGCAGCGTGAAAAGACAAACTCGCGTTCGAAAAAGTTGTTGATTGATTAAAAAGATGGCGGAGAGGACAGGACTCGAACCTGCAAGCGCTTACGCGCGGTAGTTTTCAAGACTACTGCCTTACCAATTAGGCTACCTCTCCGCAAAAAGCGGAATTCAAAATATAACTGATGGGAAAAGTAACCGCAACAATAAATGCCGAGTTACTTGGATGGAAACTGTCTTTTCAACTCACTACGAACGGTCTCGACGCCTTTGGTGCCTTGTGTTTTGACGACGATGTTCCCGTCGCGGTCGAGGACATAGTGCATCGGAAATGGCAGGCTGATCTCGCCATTTTTATCGGGCGTGCCGAATTTGCCGAGAATGATCATCTGAGCGTTGGGAATTACGGTATATTTGAAAGGATTTTTGACGAGAAACTTTTCGAGCTGTGTCTTTGGGCTTGCGGCGAGACCGAGAAAGACGACGTCTTTATTATCTTTGTAAGCGTCGACGATCTCGTTTAGCAGCTTTATCTCCTCGACACAGTTTGGGCAGTTGATAAACCACAGATTGATCACAACGATCTTTCCACGCAGCGCGGCCGTATCGACGCGATTGCCTTTCATGTCGAGAGCGGCAAATCCCGGTTGTCGTGTCTGAGCAGATAATGCGAGCGGGAAGGCGACGAGCGCCGCGAGTAAAATTAAGATCTTCATAAGCCCTTTGTATTTCCAAAAAGGGCGAATGTCAAGAAAATTCCCGTTACTTTTAGCGAATAAGGTTGTCTATTGTCGAGGAAAGCTGGCCGGTCTTGTCCCAGCCGCTTGAGCGATGCTGCAAAACGCCTTGCTGATCGATCACAAAATACGACGGAAAACCCATGTCGAGATAGCCGCGTTTGTCGCGATCGGCGTATTGTAGCAGCACGCCAAAGCTATTTGGGACAATTGTGGAGGCAATTTTGTTGGATTTAAGAAAACTCTCGACCTTAGCTTCATTTTCCATCGTCAACGAGAGGAAGACCACCTTTTTGCTCTCATAAGTGTGAACGATCTGGTTTATTTTGGGGAATTCCTGTTGGCAGATGTAGCATTTTGTTGACCAAAACGTCAGCACGACGACCGAACCGCGAAGTTCATTCATATCGAGTGGCGAGCCGTCCATAGACGCCGCTGAGAAAAGAGGTGCGTTCGAACCCACGCGCAAAGCGGTTTGTGCAAGGCCGGCAACTGCGAATAGAGAGATGAAAGCGATAGTTATGGCAGTTTTTCTCATATGTTAAGCCCAAGGTGCGTGAATTAAACTAAGTTTAACACACCTAGTTTAAATAAATTTTCAATTAGTGCAGGTTCCAGATAAAGCCCGCAAATTCTGATAAAATCTCCAAAATGCGGCTCGAAACTCTCGAAACACATAATTTTCGCAACACCGAAGGGCAAATTAGCTTTGACGATGGCCTGAATGTGTTTTCGGGCGAAAATGGAGCCGGAAAGACGAACTGGATCGAGGCGATCGCGGTTTTGGCTTCGGCGAGAGCATTTCGCACGTCACGGCTGCAAGAAACGATAAAATTCGGCGAAAAAGAAGCTCAAATTGCCGGTAATGTCCGCGAATCGCCCGAGATCGTGCGTGAGTTACGCGTCGCGATCACCGGCAGCAGCAAGATTCTGTCTATAAACGGCAAGCGTGAGACGGCTGGCAACTATCTCGGCCAGCTCCACGCCATTGTTTTTAATGCTGACGAGCTTGAGATCGTTCGCGGCCAGCCGGACGAGCGTCGGCGTTTTCTCGACGCGGGAATTGTCGGGCTTCATCCGCCATTTTCGCGAGTTTTTGCCGATTACGCTCGAATCATCAAGCAAAAGAACGCACTTTTGCAGAAAGCTCAGGATGAATCAGTAAAGATCGATAAGATCTCAGAGTCTTTAGAGCCGTGGAATCAACAGCTTATCGTCGCCGCGACCAAGATCCACAAAGCGCGGCTACGTTTTGTCGAGCGAATCAACGAGGTTCTCGAAAAAAAGCTTTTCGGTCGTGAAGAACTGTCGATCAGATACGCGTCGTCGCTTGAAGAAAAGGGCGATCTCGCAGATTTTGAAAACCTGCTGGCCGAGCGGTTGCAACTTCGCATTCAGGCCGAAATGGCCGCCGGTTATTCGCTGATCGGCCCGCATCGAGATGATCTGGAGATCAAGTTTGACGGCCACGACCTTCGTAAATTCGGCTCGGCCGGCCAGCAACGAAGCGCGCTGCTTCTGTTGCAGCTTGCAAATATCGCCGTTTTTCACGCGACACGAGGCGAATATCCACTATTTCTGATCGACGACATCGATGCTGAACTTGATTACAAACGCATCGGAAAACTGCTCGATTTTTTAGAGGGCAAAACACAGACTTTTGTCACCACTTCGAAGGAAAGTTTTGTCGATAGATTTGGCCATTTGGGCAAACTTTTCAGAGTTACCGGCGGCGAGGCTAAATCTAACTAAAAAAAGGTGTTTTTTCCGCTTCTACGTGTATAAAATCTCCATTAAAAATGCTACAATTAAGCCAGTTTTGCACGTTAGGCGAAAGTTGTATGTCAGCAGTGACCGACATTATAGAAATCGATCCGGAAAAGATGAGCGGAACGCCCGTTTTTCGAGGCACTCGCGTGCCCATTCAGAATCTTTTCGACTATTTGGAAGGGGGCGACAATATTGAGGTTTTTCTCGATGATTTTCCTACTGTCGATCGCGAACAGGTTATAACCGTCTTGGAACTCTATAAGGTGAAGCTTCTTGACGAGTATGAGATTGCTGCTTGACGAATGCACACCTCGTCGTCTGAGACGTGAATTTCCGGGTCACACCGTAAGTACTATTGAGGAAGCAGGACTAAAAGGCTTAAAGAATGGTGCTCTGCTCAAAGCTGCATGTGAGAATTTCGATGTTTTGATAACGGTCGATAAGAACATCCAGTATCAGCAAAACCTTGGACAGCTTCCGATGGCCGTATTGGTTTTATCGGCCAAGACCAATCGTTATCAATCAATTTTACCCTTACTCCCGCGGGCGCTACTAAGTTTGGAAAATCTTGTAAGAAACGAGATAACTACGGTCGAGATTTAATAAGGAGTCAATAGTTGGCTAAAGCAAAAAAGACAGAATACGGTGCGGAATCGATCACGGTTTTAGAGGGCCGCGACGCGGTGCGCAAGCGTCCGGCGATGTATATCGGCTCGACGAGCGAGATCGGTTTGCATCATTTGGTTTACGAGGTTGTAGATAATTCGGTTGACGAGGCGCTCGCCGGTTTTTGTGACACGATCGAGGTCGCGATCCATATGGATAACTCCATTACGGTCATCGATAACGGACGCGGAATTCCGACGGATATTCACAAACAAGAAAAGCGTTCGGCAGCCGAGGTCGTGATGACGATCTTGCACGCGGGCGGCAAGTTCGACTCGAATTCGTACAAGGTTTCGGGCGGTTTGCACGGCGTCGGCGTGAGCTGCGTCAACTTTTTGAGCGAATATCTGCGACTCGAGATCTGGCGTGACGGCAAAACGCACGAGATGGAATTCGAAGCCGGAATACCCGTCGCGCCGCTAAAACAAACCGGCAAGACGACAAAACGCGGGACGAAGATCACATTTCGCCCCGATTCGAGCATCTTTGAAACGACGACTTACAGCTTTGAAAAGCTGTCTGAGCGGCTCCGCGAAAAGGCTTTTTTGAACAAAGGCATCCGCATTCACATCAAAGACGAGCGCGAAGAGCCCGAGAAATCGCACGAGTTTTATTACAAAGGCGGCATCGCCGAATTCGTTAAACACCTCAACAAAAATAAATCGCCGTTGCACGATCAGCCGATATACTTTGAGACTGTTAGCGACGATCTTTCGATCGAGGTGTCGATGCAGTACAACGACAGCTACGACGAAAAGATCTTCTCGTTTGCCAACAACATTAACACCGTTGATGGCGGCACGCACTTGTCCGGTTTTCGCGGGGCGATAACGCGCACGATCAATAACTATGCCGAATCGTCGGGCATGATGAAGAACGCAAAGGTAGCACTCACGGGCGACGACGTGCGCGAAGGCCTCGTTGCCGTCATCAGCGTCAAGATTCCGCAGCCGCAGTTCGAAGGTCAGACAAAAGGTAAATTGAATTCGCCTGTAAAAGGGCCGGTCGAGTCGTTCCTGAACGAAAAGATCGGTGAATTTTTTGAGCAAAACCCCGGCGTTGCGAAAAAGATCGTCGGCAAGGCAGTCGATGCCGCTCGCGCTCGCGAGGCGGCGCGCAAGGCACGTGAAATTGTTAGAAAGAGCGCGATGTCGGGCTCAGGCTTGCCGGGCAAGTTGGCAGATTGCCAAGAGAAAGATCCGGCGAATTCGGAGATCTATATCGTCGAAGGCGACTCGGCAGGCGGCTCGGCAAAACAGGGCCGCGACCGCAAAAATCAGGCCGTTCTGCCGCTCAAGGGCAAAATTCTAAATGTCGAAAAGGCGCGTTTTGACAAGATGCTCGGCCACGGCGAGATCAAGGCGCTGATCACCGCGCTCGGCACCGGTATCGGCAAAGAGGATTTTGATGTTTCGAAACTCCGCTATCACAAGATCTGTTTAATGACGGACGCCGACGTTGACGGCTCGCACATTCGCACGCTGCTTCTGACGTTCTTTTACCGGCAGATGCCCGAACTGCTCGAGGGCGGATTTGTTTACATCGCGCAGCCGCCGCTCTATAAAGTCAAAAAAGGCAAAAAGGAAGAATACATCAAGGATGAAAAAGGCATGTTTCGCTACTTGATGCGGCAGGCGACGAGTGACGTTAATGTTTCGGCGCAAAAGCGCGCCATCGAGGGACGCGAGCTTTCAAAAGCGCTCGAACAGACGACCGAGCTGAAAAATTACTCCGTGCGGCTTGCACGCAGATTGTTTAATGACGCGGCATTGGTCGAAGCGCTGCTCGACGCGTTCGCAGGCCGTGACGGCATACTTTCCAAGAACAGCGTTAAGCTCAGAAAAATTTTCGGCGAGCAGGATCTGATGGCTGCCGTCGAGGGCAAACTTGCCAAGGCCGGCTACAACACCGAACTCACGAGCGACGAAGAGCACGGCCTGTGGGAGATCGACATTGCGTATCCAAACGGGCAAAGTCTCAAGATCGATTGGAATCTCGCAAGCTACGTCGAGTTTCAAAAAGCCGTCGAGCTAAACCGTGATCTTGAAACAGATTTTGCCGCGCCGTTCGTCCTCGGCGAGAACGGCAAGTCTGAGACGCTCGACTCACGTGCCGAACTTCTCGACCGAGTTATGAGCCTCGCCAAAAAAGATCTCGCCATTCAACGCTACAAAGGTCTCGGCGAGATGAACCCCGAACAACTCTGGGAAACGACCATGGACCCGGAAAAGCGAACGATGCTGCAAGTCCGCATCGAAGACGCCATCGAAACCGACGGCCTCTTCACCGTCCTCATGGGCGACCAAGTCGAACCCCGCCGCAAATTTATCGAGGACAACGCCCTGGATGTAAAGAATCTGGACGTGTAGTTGCAGCGGCGTTGGCACTCGCGGTATTGACCCATGCGTGCCCGTGCTTTTCCATTCGGCAAGGCTTTCCGCGAATTCGTTGACGATCACGAACGCATCTTCGTCATCGAACAAAACCGCGACGGTGAGTTTCGCCGACCTGATGATGATCGAGCTCGGCACCGACGCCGCAAAGCTCGTCTCCGCGGCTCCCCTCCTGCCCGAGGAGGGATGGACGCGTTTCGCGGACGGGGTGGTCGGAGACGACGGCATGCCGATCACGGCGGATAACATCTTCAGGCAGATAAAAGGGAAGATGATGCAGGAAATTTAGCCCTCCCCGCCCACCCGCCCGTGAAGTGTGGGTGCTGCGTTCTGTGCGCGGAGCAACAGCGTTTGTCAGAACCGTAAGCAACAGCGACCGGATTTATTTGTATTCCCGAAAGCCGTCTATCACACTCTTAAAGGTTGTCGGTTTGTAAGTGTCAAAGCTAACATCGTCCACATAAACGAAGTCATAGCTCACATCGTTTTGCACTCGGTTAATATCATCACACCATTGCGACAACCTTCGCATCTTCGGCGGAACGTCGAGATCGGCTTGTCCTTTTGTTTCGACAATAATAACGCGACCGTCCGTTAGCTTCACAATAAAATCCGGATAGTAGTTTGAAATATTGCCGTCGTCGCGAACGTAATCCAGCTTAAATCCTACGGCCATATAGTTCTTTGTATATGAAACCACGTCATCGCAGCCATCTAGAAAACTTGCGAACAATAGTTCGAAATGGCTGTCGCCAATAACCCTATTGAACACACTCTTTTTCGGTATTAAATAGCCTTGGTTCTTCGCCACGAAAGGCCGCGTCTGTCTCAGCTTTATCGAGTCGCGAATCCCTGCGTCGCCTCTATCTCGAACGGTGAGATCATTGATAGCTTTCTTGAAACCCTCGATTACAGTCTTGGTCGCAGCCAGTTCTGATAAGTTTCGCAAAGTGTTCGGGCTTTCAAGTTCAACCGTCTTACCGAACAATTCAACTTCCACAAAACCTTTTACTTTGCCGTATAGAATATCGTAACCGCTCACAAGCCGGAGATCTTTCATTACAGTTTGAGCAAAGTAACCAATCACGCTTCGATAATCCGCAATCCCTGCTGTGTCGAGAATTGTGGTATGAGTGACCGCGCCAGTTGTAATGTCTTTGAATACTATTTCCCGCTGTTGTTCCTCGGAGAATTCCTGATACAAAACCTTTTGATGTCCAAAGCCGGAAATGTTTAGCTCGGCAAGGTTCTTGTATTCGCGATAAGTACGAGGCGTCATTACCGGAATTTCAATGTCGAGCTTATCTATATCTTTCTTCTCGTTTTCGTTATCAACTTCGACTACTAGCGGCGCATTTGCCTGTGAGCCTTGGCCCATTGGCTTTCGTTCGAGCACAACACCTTCGGCCTGAATCGAATCGACGAAGTCCATAAACGCATCGGTTCCCACCACGCTCACATATTCCTCAACACTTCCCGGATACATCTTGCGCAATCCCCGACCCAAGGTCTGTTCGGGTAAAATGTTACTTTTCGCTGAATACGGACGAAGCCCAACGATCGTCGTTACGTTTCGCACGTCCCAACCTTCTTTGAGCATCATTACCGAGATGACTGCTTTATACTTACTTTCCCAACTGTCGATTTCGTTAGCATCCTTCCGAAGCTGTTCGAGCACTTCTTTGTTTTGTCCTGACGCCGATTCTGATATTTCCCCGTTGTCCTTTGTGTGAATTACGAGCACAGCACCTTTCAAATCTTTATAAGTTCCTTCCAAATACTCGGCAACGTCGTCGCAGTTTCTGGTGTCGTCCGTCATGACGAACAGAATTGATTTCTTCCCTAGTTTTTCATGTTCGGCGTATGCTTTGCGCCATTCCAGAACACCGAGGTTGAGATAGTCTGCATATTTTTCCGTGTATTTTGCACTTTGTCGCTCCTGTAGTTTCGCTCGGCTTGCTGCGTCAGGCAGAACAGGATGTTTTACAATATTCTGCGAGATTGCTTCGACCAAAGGATAATCTGAGATCGTTTGAACAAAGATCGCTCCTTTCGTGTGCTTTGGTGTTGCGGTCACATCAATTTGCAAGGAAAGTGAATCACCTTTCTGTAAAAGTCGATTGTGGATGTCCTGAATCGACGTAAACCAAGCCATTCGCGGATCGTGAATATGATGAGCCTCGTCGTTGAGGATCATCAATTCGTCAATATCGCGAACTATCATTCCCAGATCAACTTTCGAATCTGTCGTAGCCCCCGTTGGACGTTTCCCGAGAAAGTAATCCATCGTGTTATCGTCTTCGGACGAAGCGGGAACATCATCGCCGGAATAAACTCGATGAATATTTGTAAGAAATATATTTCCCGTCGGTCGCGTTACGCGAACTTCATCCTGAACGTGGAGCGTCAGTTGAAAATCATCACGCCAGTTTTGCCCGTCGTAGCCATCATCAGGAATTACGGGATCGTCAAAGAATATTCTTAGTCCTTGAAAGTCTTTATAGATTCGGTCGAGAACAATTATGTTCGGTGCAATTACAAGAAAGTTTCGCGAAAGCTTTGAGTCCGGTTCATATAGCTTGTGAAAGAAACTCCACGCGAGAGCAAGACTTAATACTTTTGTCTTTCCTGCCCCGGTTGCCATCTTTATCACGAAACGTCGCCACGTTTCGTCAAACATCTGGGCCGTCACGGGAGCATTTCCAGCAAACCTCATCAGATCAAACTTATCTTTAACGCCGATGACATCGTAGAGATAGATTATCGTCTCTAACGCTTCGCGTTGAGCAAAATAATACTGAAACTCAGCCATCGTGCCGTCTGTTTGAGGCAACAGATGCGGTTCCTTAAACCAAAAAGTTAGGAGACTTGCGCTAGTATTCGTGGCTCCCGCATATCCGCCTTCCCGCCATGCTTTGACTTTCTTGCGAAGTTCGGGAACGAGCGGCGGCATTAGTTTATCCATCGTCGTTTCTCGCAACGCTTCGTCGGCTGGAAACCATCGGATCGACGGATCGAGGATCGCATGAGGTGATTCTGGAAAATTTGGATGAAGAGCCATAGATTTTTAATCGCGCAGCGATCCTTCTTCGTCGCAGAGCGACGGTTCGACAGTAGCCGTGGTGTTTCAACCCACGGACAGGTTGCGAAAATAGTTCCCCGTCGCGTCAGCGACGGACGAATCATCCGAATAAATATCGTTCGTCGTATTCGATCTCGTGTAACCTCAGTAATTCTCTGTATTCTTCTTCGAATATTTGCTTTTCATGATGTTTACGTTGGTTCTTGATATATTCGACGACCTTTGATGCGTGCGATTTACAAACCGCGAAAACTCCGAACCCATCTTGCCACGCAAAGTCATTCAAATGCTGAAATTCATTGTGGATCCAATGCGACGATCCTCCTTTGATCCATTGTGCGATCTGACTCGGAGCAACGGACGGCGGAGAACTTATTAGTGCGTGAATATGATTGTCTATTCCACCAACCTGGATTGCTGTTATATTGTGCTTTCGAGCAATCCCGCCAATATATGCCCAAACACGCTCTTCGATATCAGGCGTGATCAGCTCGATGCGGTTCTTTGTACTGAAAACTATGTGGTTGTAACAATGTGAATATGTGTTCGCCATAATATTCATGCGGTCGCTACGCGACGCGAACGGTTTGCATCATTTTACCGTGGGTTAAAACACCACGGCTACATTCGTGGCATCGCTACGCGATGAAAAACCAAAATCGGCGCATCAAATATTCACCTCCACAATTGTCATTGTGTCATTGCCAAATATATCAACGACCTTGACTGCGATCTTGCGGCGGCCTTTGCTGCATTCGCGATAAACGCTTTTTAATTCAATTGACCTGTCGCGTTTTGTTCTAAACGATTGCCATTCGTTTTCAAAAACATAATCGCCTGTCCAGACATCTTCGTAAGCGACGAGGCTTTGCTGATCGGGTTCTATTCCGGGCAAAGCATCGTCAGAGACCAAAGGTTTGCGTATCGTTTCCTTTTTACTTTCGTAATCAAAATCGACTGACCAGTAATCTATCCAGTCCGTCCAGCTTTCGGTCAACTGTTCGCGGGTGACAACGCCGTCCTTGTCTTTTGAGACCTTAACGATCTGTCCGGCCTCGACAACGATCTTGCTTCCAGCTTTCTTATTAGATGAAAGAGAGGCTTCGGCATTCGCGATGGAATCCTGCGAATAGAAAACTGAGAAATCTGTTAGTTCTACAGCGACCGTCATTCCTTTGACATCGTATCTGACCTCGATGGCGGCAACGTCGTGAAACACGACCTGATTCTTTTCAACCGCTCGTTTGTCGAATACATCAGCCGGAATGTATTTCATTGCGAGATCGATTCCTTTTTCCTTTGCTTCGTTTTGAACAGCGGGAAACAATCCCATTTCAAACTCAAAACCGAGAATATCGACACGCGTGATCTGCTTCTTGCGGCACTCAAGAATTATCTCTTCGACGAATAAGCGGGTGACTGGCATATTGACCGGCCCGATGGCGACGAGCCGCCCGGCCTTTTTGCCCTGAAATGTCAGGAAACCATCTGTCGCCTCGGCGCGGTATGCCCGAAGTATCAAAGCAAGGAAATCCGCTTCTTTTTGTTTTAACTGTTCTTGCTGTTCCGCCTCGCGAAGGTTCGGGTTGACGCCGATAAAATGCTGCCGCTCGTACTTGCCGAGATTCAATATCTCAAACGCCCGATAGTCCTTGCCCGCCGCCTTCATAGCTCGCTGAACTCCTATCATCCGTTTTCGCGTGGTATGGATAGCAAATTTTCCCAGATCGGTTGTGATCCATTTTCGACCTAGTTTTTCAGCGACCGCTACGGTTGTTCCCGAACCGCAAAAGAAATCTGCTACAAGGTCACCCTCATTTGAGGACGTGTTAATTATTCGGGATAGAAGAGCTTCCGGTTTTTGGGTCGGATAATCTAACCGTTCCTTCGACTGAGAACTCAAAAGAATATCGGTCCACATGTCTTGGGCGCCAACGCCAGGCATTTCGTCGAGAAAGTATTTAAGACGGGGCAACCCACTGCTCGTGTAATAGAGTTTGTTCTCCTCATCGAACTTCTGCATATTATCGCGTGAATACGCCCAATACCGTCCACTCGATAACCGATATCCTTTCCATTCGTATGACGTGTCTCCTCCAGGCTTTGCAGCTGTAAGATCGACAGCCTGAAATCGTCTGCCACTCTCGTCGATCATCCGATAGTTGGTGTCGATATATTCTTGGTCATACGGAACGTATTGTTGATTCCAAACAAATCTATCACTCTTTCTCGCGTAGTGGATTGTGTCGTGCTGCCGACCGAAGTATTTTGAACCCTGCTTTGCGTCGCTATGGGCGGTTGTTCGCTTCCAGATTACTTCGTTCACAAATCGCTCTGTTCCAAATACTTCATCCAGAAGCATCCGCATATAAGCAGTCACCCGCCAATCACAGTGAACATAAATGCTCCCTTCATCAGCGAGCAGATCGCGCATCAGGACGAGGCGTTCGTAGATCATCGCGATAAATGAATCGGCGCCTTTGCCCCATGTGTCGCGATAGGCAATTTCTTCGAGAATGCCGGGCTTTTTTGTAAACGTGTCTCCGCCTATCTCGATGTCCATTGAAAAGTCGGCCCCGACATCGAACGGCGGATCGATATAAATTAGCTTGATGCCGCCCTGTTTTTCGATCTCGTCGCGCATCGGGCCATTTTTCAGGCTGGAAAGTATCAGCTTGTTATCGCCCCAGATCAGCTTGTTCGTCCAGCCCTTCAACTGCCGCCCGCGTTC
>Ga0187893_10007134_pt1 | contig 18567 bp, 20 predicted proteins | sample MA1701074metaG_FD_139574 | JGI IMG/M metagenome (GOLD analysis project Ga0187893, IMG submission 139574) | White microbial mat communities from a basaltic lava cave in the Kipuka Kanohina Cave System on the Island of Hawaii, USA - MA170107-4 metaG ... | reverse complement strand
GGCGCCCTACGTAGCGGCCGGCGTGGAGGCGGCCGGTGTGGAGGCGCCCTACGTAGCGGCCGGCGTGGAGGCGGCCGGTGTGGAGGCGCCCTACGTAGCGGCCGGCGTGGAGGCGGCCGGTGTCGAGGCGGCCGGCCGCCCCCCGCGGGTACGGACCACCATGTCGGCCAGGGTGTAGGACTCCAGGTGCTGACGCATGTGCTCGCCCACGTCGGCCCATACCGCCAGCAAGGCGCACTGGCCCTCGTGGTCGCACGCCCCGTTCTGGTGGGGCTCGCCGAAGTCGCCGGCCACGATGGGGCCGTCCACCGCGCTCACGATCTGGGCCAGCGAGATGAGGGCCGGGTCGCGCGCCAGCACGTAGCCCCCGCCCACGCCCCGCTTGGACCGCACCAGGCCGGCCCCCTTGAGGGCGAGCAGGATCTGCTCCAGGTAGGGCTGGGGCAGGCCGGTGCGCTCGGCGATGTCCCGCACCGACGTGGGCCCGCGATCGTCGAGATGGAGCGCCAGCGAGAGCAGCGCACGGGTCGCGTAGTCGCCCCGCGTGGAGACCTTCATGACCCTTCCATGGTACGGCCTGGCGGCGGGCAACGCTGGGAACCTCGGTACGGTGGGCGCTCGTGGCGCCCGGCCCTCTCGTCCCCGACTACGGCGGCGCGTGCGTCACCGAGATCGTTCCCGCCCTGCTGGGGAGGACGGCGGCGGCGCCGGCCTGGATGCCCGAGCCGGTGGCCGGCGCCGAGCAGGTCGTCCTCCTCGTGCTCGACGGGCTGGGCTGGGAGCAGCTCGAGGAGCGGGCGGGACGGGCGCCGACGCTGGGCACGATGGCGGGCGGGCCGGTCACCACCGTCTGCCCCACCACGACCGCCACCGCGCTCACGTCGCTCACCACCGGCCGGCCCCCTCGCGACCACGGCGTGCTCGGGTACCGCATGCGGGTGGAGGGCGACGAGGTGCTGAACACACTCCGCTGGACCACGCCCGCCGGCGACGCCCGGGAACGGGTCCGGCCCGAGGCCGTCCAGCCGGTTCCGCCGTTCCTGGACGCCAAGCCGCCGGTGGTCACAAAGGGCGAGTTCGCCCGGTCCGGCTTCACCCGTGCCCACCTGGCCGGGAGCGAGCTGCACGGTTGGCGGTACCCGTCGACGCTGGTGACGCACGTGGCCCGCCTGGTGGCCGAGGGCCACCCGTTCGTATACGCCTACTACCCGGGGGTGGACTCGGTGGCCCACGAGTTCGGGTTCGGCGCCGAGTACGACGCCGAGGTGGCCGCCGCCGACCGGACCGTCGCCGACGTGCTGAGCGTGCTGCCCCCCGAGGCCGCGCTGGTGGTGGTGGCCGACCACGGCCAGGTCGAGGTGGGGGAGCGGGTCGTGGCCATCGACGCCGGCGTGCTGGCCCTGACCAGGCTGCTCTCGGGCGAAGGCCGCTTCCGCTGGCTCCACGCCCGCCCGGGCATGGCCGACCGCCTGCTGGAGGTCGCCCGGGACCGCCACGGCGACCAGGCCTGGGTCGTCAGCCGCGACGAGATCGCCGCCGCCGGCTGGCTCGGGCCGCCCGGCGCCCTCGCGGGCGCGGTTGCCGCCCGCCTGGGCGACGTCGCCCTGGCGGCCCACGCCCCCGTCGCCTTCCTCGACTCCGCCGACACCGGCGTGTACCGGCTGCGGTGCCGCCACGGCTCGCTGACCAGCGCCGAGGCGCTGGTGCCCCTCGTGAGCGCGCGAGGATGGCGGGGATGACGACGGTCGAGCCGGCGCCCGAGAACGACAGCAAGAACGAGGATGTCATCACCCAGCCCGCCAAGGTGTTGCGCATCGGCGCCATGACCAAGCAGCTGCTCGAGGAGGTCCGCCATGCGCCCCTCGACGAAGCGGGCCGGTCCCGCCTGCGGGAGATCTACGAGACGTCGGTGCGGGAGCTGGGCGAGGCCCTCAACGAGGACCTCCGGGACGAGCTGGCCCGCCTCAGCTCGCCGTTCGAGGACGACACCCCGTCCGAGGCCGAGCTGCGCATCGTCCAGGCCCAGTTGGTGGGGTGGCTGGAGGGCCTCTTCCATGGCATCCAGGCCGCCTTGTTCAGCCAGCAGATGGCCGCGCAGGCCCAGTTCGAGGAGATGCGCCGCCGCGGGCTCCCCGCCGGCCCCCAGCCGATCGAGCAGCCGTCGTCCCGACCGGGCACTTACCTCTGAGGCCGCCCGCCGCCCGCCGCCCGCCGCCCGCCGCCCGCCGCCGAACTGGCCTGCGCCGCCGAACTGGCCTGCACGAAAGCCCACTTTGGGCGCCTTTACGCAGGCCAGATCGCTTCTGGCCCGCCGCCCGCCGCCCGCCGAAATGGCCTGCACGAAAGCCCACTTTGGGCGCCTTTACGCAGGCCAGATCGCTTCTGGCCCGCCGCCCGCCCGCCGCCCGCCGCCCGCTGCCCGCTGCCCGCCCGCCAGCCAGCCAGCCCGCCCGCCTTCTGGCGTCGAAAACTTTCCACTCGGGAAAGATTCCGACCGCAGTAGCTTGGCTCGCATGAACCGCGTGGCGGGCGCCGCCCTGGTGAGCGCCCTGGCGCTGGGCTTGCAGCAGGTCTTCCGGCCCCGCGAGCCGGTCCCCGTGGTGGTGGAGCACCTCGGCGACCCGCCCCACCTGGAGCCGGTCACCCTGTTCTTCCACCCCACCGTCCCCGAGGCAACCCTGGTCCTGGTGAGCGAGGCACGGTAAAATCACAGGCCTGTAACTCCTCCACAAGGTCGTCCACAGGCTGTCCATTGAGCTTCGTTCACCTCCACACCCACACCGAGTACTCGATGCTCGACGGCGCGAGCCGGATCGCGGACGTGGTGGCCGCCGCGGTCGCCGACGGGCAGCCGGCCATCGGGATCACCGACCACGGCAACATGTACGGCGTCCTCGACCTCTACCGGGCCGCCCGGAAGGCCGGTATCACGCCCGTGCTCGGCTTCGAGGCCTACCAGGCGGCCGAGAGCCGCTACGAGCGGCCGGCCCGCCACGGCGTCGACGGCGACAAGCTCTACTACCACCTGCTGCTGCTGGCGGAGAACAAAGCCGGCTACCGCAACCTGATCAAGCTGTGCTCGGCCGCCTACCTCGACGGGTACTACATCAAGCCCCGGGTCGACTGGGAGCTGCTCGAGCGCCACCGGGACGGGCTCATCGCCACCACCGGGTGCCTGGGCGGGATCGTCAACCAGGCCCTCCTGCGGGGCGACCCCGCGGCCGCCCTCCGCCACGCCGGCCGCCTCCAGGACATCCTCGGCCGGGACAACCTGTTCGTCGAGCTGCAGGACCACGGCCTGGCCGAGCAGCGACAGACCAACCCCCAGTTGGTCGACATCGCCCGCCGCATCGGCGCCCCGCTCCTCGCCACCAACGACAGCCACTACACCCGGCGCGAGGACCACGTCGCCCACGACGCCCTCCTGTGCGTCCAGACCGGGGCGACGATCGACGACCCCAAGCGGTTCAAGTTCGAGGGCGACCAGCACTACGTGAAGACGGCGGCGGAGATGCGCCACCTGTTCAAGGACTGGCCCGAGGCGTGTGACAACACCCTGCTCATCGCCGAGCGGGCCCACGTCGAGCTGGAGTTCGGCAAGCCGGAGCTGCCCCGCTTCCCGCTGCCGCCCGGGTTCGAGGACGGCCCGGGCGGCGACGACGCCTACCTCCGCCACCTCGCCGTCGAAGGATCGAAGGCCCGCTACGGCGAGCCCGTGCCGGCCGAGGTGCAGCAGCGCATCGACATGGAGCTGGGCGTGATCGCCGAGATGGGCCTGTCGGCGTACTTCGTCATCGTCTGGGACCTCATCCGCCACGCCCGCGAGCGCGGGATCCGGGTCGGGCCGGGGCGCGGGTCGGCCGCCGGGTGCTGTGTCGCCTACTGCCTGCGCATCGTCGATCTCGACCCCATCCGCTACGGGTTGATCTTCGAACGCTTCCTCAACGCCGGGCGCAAGGAGATGCCCGACATCGACATGGACTTCGACGAGCGCCACCGGGGCGAGATGATCCGCTACGCCGCCGAGCGCTACGGGCCCGACCACGTGGCCCAGATCGTCACCTTCTCCACCATCAAGGCCCGGGCCGCGGTCAGGGACGGCTCGCGGGTCCTGGGCTACCCGTACGCGGTGGGGGACCGCATCGCCAAGCTGATGCCGCCGCTGGTCATGGGCCGGGACACGCCGCTGCACGCCTGCCTGGAGCTGACCCCCGGGTACGAGGACGGGTACAAGGTCGCCTCCGAGCTGCGGGCGCTGTACGAGTCCGACCCCGAGGCCAAGAAGGTCATCGACGTGGCCAAGGGCCTGGAGGGCCTGCGCCGCCAGGACGGCATCCACGCCGCCGCCGTCGTCATCACCCGCGAGCCGCTCACCGAGTACCTCCCCATCCAGCGCAAGCCCGAGCCCGGAGGGGACCCGGCCAACGCGCCGGTCGTCACCCAGTTCGAGATGCACGGCGTGGCCGACCTGGGCCTGCTCAAGATGGACTTCCTCGGGCTGCGCAACCTCACCGTCATCGAGCGGGCCCTCGACCTCATCGAGGGGACGTCGGGCGTGCGGCCCGACATCGACAACGTCCCCCTCGACGACGAGAGGGTCTACGAGATGCTGCGCAACGCAGACTCGATCGGGGTCTTCCAGCTCGAGGGCGGCCCCATGCGGGCCCTCATGCGCTCCCTGGCGCCCACGTTCTTCGACGACATCGGCGCCCTCGTCGCCCTCTACCGCCCGGGCCCGATGGCGGCCAACATGCACAACGACTTCGCCGACCGCAAGAACGGGCGCCAACCGGTGACCGGTCCCCACCCCGAGTTCTGCGATCTGCTGGGCGACACGTTCGGGCTCATGATCTACCAGGAGGGGATCCTGCGGGTCGCCCAGCGCTTCGCCGGCTACTCGCTCCAGGAGGCCGACAACCTCCGGAAGTCCTGCGCCAAGAAGATCCGGTCGATGATGGCCGCCGAGCGCGAGAGGTTCGTGGCCGGTTGCGAGCGGACGGGGTACGGGGCCGCGCTCGGCCACAAGCTGTTCGACATCATCGAACCGTTCGCCGACTACGCCTTCCCGAAGGCCCACGCCTACTGCTACGGGATGGTCGCCTACCAGACGGCGTGGCTGAAGGCCAACCACCCCGTCGAGTACCTGGCCGCCCTCCTCACGTCGGTCAAGGACGACAAGGACAAGACCGCCGTCTACCTGGCCGAGTGCCGGGCCCGCCGCATCCCGGTGACGGTGCCCGACGTCAACCGGTCGGCGTCCGAGTTCACGTGCATCAACGGCGAGATCGTGTTCGGGATGTCGGCGGTGCGCAACGTGGGCGAGGGCCTGGTCGCCCTGGTCATCGCCGAGCGGGAGGCGGGCGGTCCCTTCGCTGATTTCTACGACTTCTGCAACCGGGTCGACCCGATGGTGCTCAACAAGCGGTCGGTCGAGTCGCTGGTCAAGGCCGGCGCCTTCGACTCCCTCGGCCACACCCGCAAGGGGCTGATGGAGTCCTTCGAGCGCGTCGTCGACTCCACCCTGGCCCGCCGGCGGGAGCAGGAGCAGGGGATCATGAGCCTGTTCGGCGACGTCACCGGCCCGGCCGGCGGCCCGGTCCACGACGAGCGGGTCCCCATCGGCGCCGAGGAGTGGGACTCCAAGCGGGTGCTCGGGTTCGAGAAGGAGATGCTGGGCCTGTACGTGAGCAGCCACCCGCTGCTCTCGGTGGGCGCCGCCCTCCGCCGCCTCACCGAGGCGTCCATCGCCGAGCTCCGGGAGTGCCGCGACGGCGAGACCCGCTGGATCGGCGGCGTGGTCACCGCCCTCCAGCGCAAGTACACCAAGCGGGGCGACCTCATGGCCGTCTTCGTGCTCGAGGATCTCGACGCCGCCATCGAGGTCATGGTCTTCCCCCGCACCATGCACGAGTACGGCGCCCTTCTCGCCGACGACGCCGTCGTCTGCATGAAGGGGCGGCTCGACCTCAAGGAGGAGCCGGCCAAGATCGTCTGCCTCGAGATCAAGCGGCCCGAGCTCTCCGAGGGGGACGAGCCGCCCGTCCGCATCAAGCTCGCACCGGGCTCGCTCACCGAGACCGTCGTCGGTCGCCTAAAATCGATGCTCCAGGAGCACCCGGGGGACACGCCGGTGTTCCTGCACCTGGAGACGACTGTGCTGCGCCTACCCGAGAGCTTCCGAGTCGACACCCGCAACGGGCTGTTTGCCGAGTTGCGCGTTCTGCTGGGACCGAATGGACTAGTGGTCTGATGGCCATTGACGTCGAGACCAAGGACACCACCGCGCTCAACGACGCCGAGCTGTCTGACATGGCCGACATCTCGGCTTCGAGCGGGGCCGAGGGGGCGTTCGCCTACGACGTCGGCGAGCTCTCCAAGGCCCGCGACGCGTGGGTCCTGGTGACCCAAGCCGCCGATGGCGGCCGGCTGGCGGGTTTCGCCTTCTGCACCCTCGAGCGCATCGGCGGCACCCCGTGCGTGCTCATCGGCATGGCCTCGGTCAAGCGCTTCGCCAAGCGCGAGCAGGTGCTCAGGGCCCTCGTGGGCGACGAGCTGCGCCGGGCGGTGCTCGCTTTCCCGGACGAGGACGTGCTGGTTGCCACCCGCCTGGCCGAGCCGGGGGGCTACGCCGCCTTCGCCGACTTCGAGGACGTGGTGCCGCGGCCCGCCCACAAGCCCTCCGGGGAGGAGCGGGCGTGGGGCCGCCGCCTGGCCAAGCGCTTCGGGGCCGAGGGACGAGTCAACGACCGCACGTTCGTCGTCGCCGGCGACGGCGAGGCGCCCGGGCTCCTCGACTACGAGAACGGGTCCCCCGGCGCCGAGTACGACGCCTTCTTCGAGCCCGTCGACCGGACCAAGGGCGACACTCTCATCGTCTTCGGCTGGGCCATGGCCGAGGACCTCGCACCCCTCGCCACCCGCTAAGGAGGCGGCCCATGGCGGTCGTACCCCGCACCCGCCCGATCACCGCCGAGGAGTACTTCGCGCTCGATCTCCCCGAGCGCCGCACGCAACTCGTCAACGGGGAGATCGTCGTGAACGAACCCAGCGCCCGCCACCAGCGCATCGCTGGGGAGGTCTACGCCCTGATCCGGCAGTGGTGCCGCGCCGAGCCAGCGCGGGGCGAGGCGTTCCTGCCCCTCGACGTCCACCTCGGCCGCCACGACGTCTACGCCCCGGACGTGCTGTGGGTGAGCGAGGCCCGTCGCCCGCGGCGGGAGGCGCTCCGCCTCGACGCGCCCCCTGACCTGGCCGTGGAGGTCCGCTCGCCGTCGACGTGGCGGCACGACCTCCACGTGAAGAAGGGCGTCTATGAGTCGACCGGGCTCCCCGAGCTGTGGCTGGTGGACACCGCCGCCGACACGGTGCTGGTCTTCCGGCGGTCGGCGCCCGGCGGTCCCGCCTTCGATGCCGGGTCGGAGCTCGGCCGGGGCAAGCAGCTCACGACCCCGTTGCTGCCCGGGCTGGCGATCGACCTCGACGAGCTGTTCGACCGCTAGCCGCCAGCGCTGGGCCTAGCCGCGCCCCCCTGGCAGCAGGGCGGCGACGGTCTTGTGGCAGTAGCCGTCGATCGGCGCGGTGAGCAGCACCAGCAGGCGGCGGGGCCGGTAGCCCAGCAGGCGCTGCACGTCGCCCCGGGTGGGGCGGATCGTGAACTGGCGCTCGATGGCGGCCAGGAGGCGGCCGTCGGTGAAGGGGAGGTCGTGGTCGACGCCCTGCCAGTTGAAGTGGCACTCGGCCCCGCTCTCGCCGGCGCGAAGCCGGGCGTCGGCGCGAAGGTCGACCAGGGCCAGCGACGGACTGTCGCCGGAGAGCGTCCAGTAGGGGACGGCGTCGGCGGCCAGGCCCAGCAGCGGGAGGCGGGGCGGGTGGTGCAGCGGCGCCAGCAGCCGGTCGGCGCGCCGCACCGACAACCGGCCGACCGGCCGGGGCGGCGCGGCCAGCTCCAGCGCTTCGGGCCGCGCCGGGTCGGGCGGTTCGACCGCGCCGGCGATCTCGCCCTCGACGACCTCGAAGGCCCCCGGGGGATCCGCCCCCGCGGGGTGGGCGGCGCGCACGAAGGCGCCGGTGTCGAGGTCCACCCCGACGCACCCGCCGACGCACCCGCCGATGTCCCCGCCGCCGTCCCCGCCGCCGTCGGCGGCGAGCACGAGGAGCCGGAGGCGCGCCCCGGGAACGACGACCCGGTAGAGCGTCCCGCCCGGTGCGTGCGCCAATGCCGCGGTTCGCATCAGGGAACATGGTGCCTGAACGGCGCCTGCATATGGTGGATACCCTGTGGACTTCGAAACGGTGCTCCGCCGGCGGAGAATGGTCCGCAACTTCGCGGACCGGCCGGTCCCGCCCGAGGCCGTCGAACGGTTGGTGCGCAACGCCCAGCGGGGGCCGTCGGCCGGGTTCACCCAGGGCGTCGAGCTGCTCGTGCTCGAAGGACCGGAGGAAACGGGCCGCTATTGGGACGCCGCCTTACCCCCGTCGCAGCGGTCCGGATTTCCCTGGCCCGGCCTCCTCCGGGCGCCCCTACTCATGGTCCCCTTCGCCGACGAACAGGCGTACCGGGACCGCTACGCCGAACCCGACAAGGCCGGATCGAGGGCCGCGTTCCGGGTCCCGTGGTGGACGGTCGACGCCTCCTTCAGCGCCCTGCTCGGGCTGCTGACGGCGGTCGACGCCGGCCTGGGCGCCGCCTTCTTCGGGGTGTTCCGGCCGGAGGCGGTCAGGGCCGCCTTCGGCGTGCCGGCGCGCTACGACCCCATCGGCGCCGTCGCCGCCGGGTACCCCGCGCCCGACCGGCGGTCGTCGTCAGCCGGCCGGGGCCGCCGCCCCGCGGCCGAGGTCATCCACCGTGGGCGCTGGTGAGCTGCTCGGCCAGTTCGTCGACGGCGGCGGTCGGGATCTTGCAGGTGTAGTGCTGGCAGACGTAGGCGAAGCCGGGGTCGCGGCCCTCGAACAACGGTGAGTCGTAGGGCTCGCCCCACGCCAGCACCGCGTTGGGCAGGTAGCGGGTCTGGACGGCGCGCACCAGATCGGGCCGGTCGCCCACCACCGCCACCTCCGTCACCGGCCCGTTGAGCAGGTCGACGGCGGCCAGCAGGTGGGCGAAGGCGGTGGGGTGGCGTGAGAGCGGGTCGGCCACCAGCCGGACGATCCCCTCCGCCTTCTCCCGGTAGCGGTCGTCGCCGGTCAGGGCGGCCAGCCGGGTGAGGGCGACCGCCGCCGCCCCGTTGGCCGACGGGATGACGTTGTCGAGCACGTCCTTGGCCCGGGTGATGAGCCGCTCGCTGTCGTGGCCCCCGGTGAACAGGCCGCCGCCCTCCTCGTCCCAGAACAGCGCGAGCATGGCGTCGGCGGCCTGCCGGGCCTCCGCGATCCAGCGGGCCGCGCCCGTGGCCTCGGCCAGGCGGGTGAAGGCGTTGACGACGGCGGCGTAGTCGGCCGCGTACGCCAGATGCTGGGTCCGGCCCCCCTGCCACGAGCGCAGCCACCGCCCGTCGTCGCGCCGCAGCGACGCCAGCAGGAACTCGCCGGCCGCCACCGCGTCGGCCTGCCAGTCCTCCCGCCCGGTGGCCGCCGCCGCCTCGGCCAGGGCGGCGAGGAACAGGCCGTTCCACTCGGTGAGGACCTTGCCGTCCAGGCCGGGCCGCACCCGCCTGGCCCGGATGTCGAACAGGGTTCGGCGGGCCTCCTCGATCTCCGGCGGGCGGACCAGCTCCGACCCCAGCGGCCGGCGCAGGATGTTGTGGCCCTCGAAGTTCCCCTTGGCGGTGACGCCCCACCATTCGGCCGCCGCGGGCGAGACCGCCTCGACCTCCGCCTGCGACCACACGTAGAACTTGCCCTCGACCCCCTCGGAGTCGGCGTCCTCCGACGAGGCGAAGCCGCCGGCCGGGTCGCGCAGGTCGCGCCGCACGTAGTCGATGGTCTCCGAGGCGACCTGGAGGTACGCCTCGTTCCCGGTCGCTTGCCAGGCGTGGAGGTAGACCCGGGCCAGCAGGGCCTGGTCGTACAGCATCTTCTCGAAGTGGGGCACGAGCCACTCCCGGTCCACCGAGTAGCGGGCGAAGCCGCCGCCCAGGTGGTCGTAGATGCCGCCCGCGGCCATGGCGTCGAGGGTCAGGCGCAGCTGGGCCTCGCCTTCGCCGCCCTGCGTGGCCGGAACGCCGTACGTGGTCCGCAGCAGCAGCTCCAGGAGGTCGGGCTGGGGGAACTTGGGCTGCATCCCGAACCCGCCCCACGCCCCGTCGACCCGCTCCGCCAGCATGGCCCCCGCGGCCCGGACGGCGTCGGCGCCGGGCAGCGCCCCCTCGTGGACGGCGAACTCGAGCGAACCTTGCAGGGCGCCGGTGAGCCGGCCCGCCTGGGCCAGGACCTCGTCGCGCCGCTCGCTCCACGCCTCGGCGATGCCGGCGCAGAGCTGCACGAAGCCGGGCATCCCCATGCGGGGCTGCTTGGGGTAGTACGTGCCGCCGTAGAAGGGGCGCTTGTCGGGGGTAAGGAAGACGGTCATCGGCCACCCGCCGTGGCCGGACATGGCCTGCACCGCCTCCATGTACACCGCGTCGACGTCGGGGCGCTCCTCCCGGTCGACCTTCACGTTGACGAACAGCCGGTTCATCACCGCCGCCACCTCGGGGTCCTCGAAGGACTCGTGGGCCATGACGTGGCACCAGTGGCAGGCGGCGTAGCCGATCGAGAGCAGGATGGGCTTGTCCTCGGCCTCGGCCCGGGCGAACGCCTCGTCGCCCCACGGGTACCAGTCCACCGGGTTGTCCTTGTGCTGCTGGAGGTAGGGGCTGGTCTCGTCGGCGAGCCGGTTCATGCCGCCAGCCTAGGTTTGGCGGGTGCCCCCCCTGGTCCGGGACGTGCTCGAAGTCCTGATGGTCGTGGCCCTGGGCGGGGCCCTGTGGTCGGCCGCGGCCCGCATCCGCCGGGGCCAGGTCCGCATCGACCGGTGCCCCGGGTGCGGCCGCCCCACGTCCCGCACCTACGACCGCTGCCCCCGGTGCGGGCGCGCCTCCAACTGACCGCCGTGACATCGCATCTTGCGTCGGATTCCGACGCAGAATGCGATGTCCGGTCAGAGGATCGTGACGGGGGTCCCGACCGGGACCAGGGCGGCCACGGCGGCCACGTCCTCGTTGGTCATGCGCACGCAGCCGTTGCTGGCGGGCGCGCCGATGAGGGCGGGGTCGTTGGTGCCGTGGATGGCGATCTGGCCGTTGCCGCCGCCGAAGCTGTAGTGGACGTTGGAGAAGGCGGCCACGCTGACCTGGTGCGACCCGTACGGGCCGCTGGCGTCGCGGAGGGCGACGATCCCGTCGACGAAGAAGTCGCCGGTGGGCGTGGGTGTCGCGCCCTTGCCCGGCGCCACCGAGGTCGACAGCTTGACCGCCGCGCCGTCATAGACCGTGAGGGTGGCGGCGGCGGTGTCCACCACGATGCGCATGGCGGTTTGGCGCAGCTCGACCTCCTCGGCCTTGATCCAGGCGGTGGCCTGGTTGGGCCGCATGGACACCTGGACGTTCAGCCAGTCGCCCTGGCGGCCGTGCACGAGGAACACGCCCGGCAACCCCTCCCAGGTGGGGTTGTCCTGCCAGTCGTCGGGCTCCGCCTGGCCGGGTTGGCTGTAGAGGCCGACGGAGCCGCCGGTGGCGTAGGCGAAGGTGGCGGGGCTCGCCGCGGGCGGGGCGAAGCCGACGCCGAGGGTGCGGCCCCGGCCCCGGGCCGCCACCGCCACCGTGGCGGGCGGCGTGGGCGGCGCCGGCGGCGCGGTGGTCGTGGGCGCGGGGGCGAGGGTGGGGACGGTGGCCAGGTAGTCGCCCGCCTGGCCGGCGCGGACGCTGAGCCCGGGCGACGAGAGCGGCTGCGGCCAGCTCACGGCCACGAACGCGGCGAAGGTGACGACCGCCGCCAGGATGACCGGTAAGAGCCGGCGACCACCTCCCAGCACGACGCGCAGGCTAGTGGGTGCGAGACAATGGGTGGCGCCGATGGCCTCGATCCTGCTGGTGGAAGACGACGGCTCCGTCCGCGAGGCCGTCACCCTGGCCCTGGAAGGGGAGGGTCACCGGGTGGAGACGGCCGTCTCCGGCGAGGAGGCCCTGGGCCGCTGGCGGCGCTCCCGCCCTGACCTGGTCCTGCTCGACGTCATGCTCCCCGGCGCCGACGGCCTGGAGGTCTGCCGCCGCATCCGCCACGACGACCCGGTCCCGATCATCCTGCTGACCGCCCGGTCGGACGCCATCGACGTGGTGCTCGGCCTGGAGTCGGGCGCCGACGACTACGTCACCAAGCCCTTCGAGACCCGGGTGCTGCTGGCCCGCATCAAGGCGGTGCTGCGGCGCCAGCGGGGCGAGCCCCAGGCCCGGGTGGTGCGGGCCGGCGACCTGGTCATCGACCCGGCCGCCATGGCGGTGACGCGGGGAGGCGCCGAGCTGCACGTCACGCGCACCGAGTTCCGCCTCCTGTACGAGCTGGCCCGGCGGCCGGCGCAGGTCTTCACCCGGGCCATGCTGCTCGAGCAGGTGTGGGACTACACCTACCTGGGCGACTCCCGGCTGGTGGACGCCTGCGTGCAGCGCCTGCGGGCCAAGGTCGAGGCCGACCCCGCCCACCCCACCCTGATCCAGACCGTCCGGGGGGTGGGTTACAAGCTGGCGACGACCCCGGCGACCCCGGCGACCCCGGCGACCCCGGCGGGCCCGGCGGGCCCGGCGTGAAGGGCCCGGCGTGAAGGGGCTCCGGCCGCGGCTGGTGGCGACCTTCGCGGCGGTCGCCGCGGTCGTGGCCGCGGCGCTGGCGGCGAGCCCGGAGAACCCGGAGAACCCGGCGGGCCCGGCGGGCCCGGCGGGCCCGGCGTGAAGGGCCGGGCGTGAAGGGGCTCCGGCCGCGGCTGGTGGCGACCTTCGCGGCGGTCGCCGCGGTCGTGGCCGCGGCGCTGGCGGCGACGTCGTACGTGCTGGTGCGGCGGGCGGTGATCGAGCGGGCCACGTCGGCGGCGGTGCGGGAGGCGCGGGCCACGCTGGCCGACGCCATCTCCCGGCTGCCCGCCGGCGCCACCCCGGCCGAGGTCCGGGCCCTGGTCACCCGGTTGCCCGACGTGGGGGCGGTGGACGTGGTCGCCATCGGCGGGGACGGCACGGTCGAGAGCACGTCCCCGGCGCTGGCGGCGGCGTCGGTCCCGCCGGCGCTGGGGGACGCCGTCATCGGCGAACGGGTGGCGTGGGTGCGGACCGGCGAAGGCCGGGGCGACCATGTGGTGGTCGGGGGCCGGCTGCCGGGCGGAGGGGCGGCGCCGGCCGACCCGGCCGCCGCGGCGCGGGTCTACTTGTTCTTCGGCCTGGCCGACGAGGTCGACGACCTGGTGCTCCTGCGCAACGCCCTGGCCGGGGTGGGGGCGGCGCTGGTGGCGCTGTCGGCGGCGGTCGGCGTGGTCGCGGCCCGGGGCCTGCTGCGGCCCCTGCGGCGGGCCCGCCACGCCGCCCACCGGCTGGAGGTCGGCCTGCTCCAGACCCGGCTCCCCGAGGAGGGGCGGGACGAGTTCACCGACCTGGCCCGCGCCTTCAACCGCATGGCCGATTCCCTGGAACGGTCGGTGGGGGAGCTGCGGGGGCTGGAGGCGAGCCACCGGCGGTTCGTCTCCGACGTGTCCCACGAGCTGCGCACGCCGCTGACGGCCCTGACGACCGCGGCCGACGTGCTCGACGCCAACGCCGGCGGGCTCAACGACGCCGGCCGGCGGTCGGCCCGGCTGCTCGTGCTGGAGTCCCGCCGGCTGGCGGGCATGGTCGAGGACCTGATGGAGATCTCCCGCTTCGACGCGGGGGCGCCGGCCATGGCCTGGGAGCCGCTGGACCTCGGCCGGCTGGTGGCCGGGGCGCTCGAGACCCGGGGCTGGACCGAGCGGGTCGAGGTGGACCTGCCCGGCGGGGTGACCACCTGGGCCGATCCCCGCCGCCTCGACGCGGTGGTCTCCAACCTGGTCGGCAACGCCCTCGAGCACGGCCGGCCGCCGGTGCGGGTGGCGGTGGCGCCGGCGGGCGGCGAGGTGCGGGTGGCGGTGGCCGACGCCGGCCCCGGCATTCCCGCCGAGCACCTGGCCCACGTGTTCGACCGCTTCTACAAGGCCGACCCGTCCCGGTCGCGCACCGCGGGCGGGGGCAGCGGGCTGGGCCTGGCCATCGCCCGGGAGAACGCCCGGCTGCACGGCGGCGACATCACGGTGGCCAGCGAGAACGGCTTCGGGACCTGCTTCACCCTCGTGCTGCCCCGCCGCTCCGGGCCGCCCGGGGAGCCCGCGCCTACTTGAACCAGATGCGCTGGTAGTCCCGGCTCTGGGGGTGGAGCAGGAGGGCGACCAGGGCGATCTCGAACATGGTGTTGAGCAGGCTGGCGCCGAAGGGGTTGCCCACGAACCAGAACCGCAGGGCGAAAGGCAGGAAGGCCATGGCGATGCCCAGGCCGTAGCCCCACTTCTTCTCGTTGGCGATCCCGAAGCCGGCGAAGAGGCCGCCAGCGGTGAGCATGAAATAGATCCAGGCGCCCCGGTCGACCTGGAAGGCGGCGATCAGGAAGAACACCGCGTTCAGGTAGAGGAGGAAGACGGCGATCTGGAGCGTCTGTGGTTGCGCCGGGTTGAAGAACCGGCGTCGGTTGACCATGGGCGACAGTCTTGCAGGCGCCGGTCAGCCGGAGCGCCATCCCGCGCCGGCCGCGCCGGCCCCGCCGGCCCCGCCGGCCCCGGCCGCAAGCTGGCCGCAGGCGGCGGCGATGTCCGTCCCCCGGTTGCGGCGGACGGTGGCGTTGACGCCCAGGGTGCGGAGGCGGTCCCGGAAGGCGCGGATTCCGGCCGCGGGCGTGCCCCGGGCGGCGTAGCCGGGCGTGGGGTTCAGGGGGATGAGGTTGACGTGGGCGCGGAGGGGCTGGGCCAGGCCGGCCAGCTCCCGGGCGTCGGCCGGGCGGTCGTTCACCCCGTCGATCAGCGCCCACTCGAACGACAGGCGCCGGTGCTTGGCCGCCAGGTAGACCCGGCAGGCGTCCATGAGCTGGCCGAGGGGGTAGCGGCGGTTGAGGGGGACGAGCTGGTTGCGCAGGTCGTCGTTGGCGGCGTGGAGGGAGACGGCCAGGTTGACGGGGAGGGCCTCGGTGGCCAGGCGGCGGACGCCGGGCACGACGCCGACGGTGGAGACGGTGATGTGGCGGGCGGAGAACCCCAGGTCGGCGTGGAGGCGCTCGACCGCGGACCACACCGGCCCGTAGTTGGCGAGGGGCTCGCCCATGCCCATGAACACGACGTTCCACGCGCCGCCGGCGGGGGCCGGGACGGAGCGGCCGTGGCCGCGGGCGTGCACGACCTGCTCCACGATCTCGCCGGCGGTGAGGTTGCGGGTGAAGCCGGCCTGGCCGGTGGCGCAGAACGAGCAGGCCATGGCGCACCCCGCCTGGCTGGACACGCACACCGTCGCGCGCTGCGGGTAGCGCATGAGCACGGTCTCGACCGCGGCCCCGTCGTCGAGGGCCCACAGCCACTTCACCGTCTCGCCGCCGTCGCTCACCGACTCCCGGGTGGGGGCGAGGGGCGGGGGCAGGGCGGCGGTCAGGCGGCGGCGCAGGGCGGATGGAAGCTCGGTCATGTCGGCGGGCGCGCGGCCCTGGTGGAGGGCGCGCCACAGTTGGCGGGCGCGGTAGGGCGGCTCGCCGGGCAGGAGGTCGGCGAGCTGGTCGAAGGACAGGTCGAACCGCCCGGGCACCGGCCTATTCTGATCCAGGTATGGGTGCTGCACCGCCGCCCGAGCACCACCACCGCGACGTCCAGGGCGGCGCCGCCCGGGCCGCGGTGTTCGGCGTCAGCGACGGGCTGGTGTCGAACGTGGCCCTCATCCTGGGCGTGGCCGGGGCCTCGCCGGGGCCGGGCGTCGTCCGCCTGGCCGGGCTCGCGGGGCTGATCGCCGGCGCCGTCTCCATGGCCGCGGGGGAGTACATCTCCATGACCGCCCAGCGGGAGCTGCTGGCCCGGGAGCTGCGCCTGGAGGCCATCGAGCTGCGCCGCCACCCCGACCACGAGCGGCGGGAGCTGGCCCAGATCTACCGGTCCCGGGGGGTCGAGCCCGAGACCGCCGAGCGGCTGGCAACCGAGATGATGCGCGATCCGGACCTGGCGCTGGAGACCCACGCCCGGGAGGAGCTGGGCATCGACCCGTCCAAGCTCGGGTCGCCGGCGGCGGCGGCGGTGTCGTCCTTCCTCGCCTTCGCCGCCGGCGCCTTGGTGCCCCTCCTGCCGTGGCTGTTCGGCCGCGGGGGAGCGGCGCTCGCCCTGTCGATCGTGCTCGGCGCGGCGGCGGCCCTGGTGGTCGGCGCCGCCCTCGCCCGCTTCACCGGCCGCCCGGTGGCCCGCTCCGCGCTCCGCCAGTTGGCCTGGGCGGCGGTCCCGGCCGCCTTGACGTACCTCATCGGCGCGGCGGTGGGCGTGGGGGTCTAGGCCGCGGCCCGGTAGGCGGCCACCACCGCCGCCAGCCCCTCGCCCTTGGTCAGATGAAAGACCAGCCAGCCCAGGGCGGTGGCGCGGTTGTGGCGGGCCTGGTCGCGCCGCCACGCCTGGCGGCCGTGGTGGTGGCCGTAGCTCTCGTACTCGACGCCGATCCGGCGCCCGGGGTAGGCCAGGTCGAAGCGGGCTGCCACTCGGCCTCCGTCGCACAGCTCGAACTGGCGCACCGGCTGCGGGAGCCCGGCGGCGACCAGGTCGCGGGCGAGGCGGCACTCCCAGCGGCTCTCCGCCGGCCGGCCGTCCCGGCGCTCGCCGAGCATCGCTCGCAGGGCCTCGGCGCCGTGCCGCCCATGCGTCCCGAGCGCGGCGAGCCGCCCTTCGAGGTACGCCACGGTGAGCAGGCCATCCCGCAACGCCGAGTCCAGCGCCGCCTCCAGGCGCTCGTGCTCCAGCACGGCGGCGAGGTCGACGAGCGTCCGCGCCGGCCGGGTTGCGGGCACGCCCTCCCGCTCGGCGCGGTCGGCTCGCGGCAGCACGCGCGTCCGGTGCAGGATCGCGCCGGCCAGCCGTTTGCTGCCCGTCCCCGGCCAAGTGACCTCGACCGGAGGCCGTTCGCACCCGTCCAGCCCCCAGAGGGCCCCGGCGGCGCGGTGCGACGCCAACGCGCCCGGCCCGAAGGCCAGGCACGCGGCCAGCACCCGGCCGTGCCAGCCGAAGGGCACGTCAGCCGACCGGTACACCCCCCGGTGGACGGCGATCCACCGGCCCGCCTCCAGGCGTCGGTGGATCTGCGGGGCCGTGAGCCCGAGGGCGAGGGCCTGCTCGCGAGCGATGACCCCGTGCTGGGAGGCGAAGATCGTCGCTTCTGAGGCCGATTGAGTACCTCTACGGTAGTCAGTTGACATCAGAAGCTATGATATCGCCCGTGTACGCCTGGTCGACGTGGTCGACGGTGAAGCCCATCGACCGGTACAGGCGCACGGCGGGGCCGTTGTCCCGGTCGACGTAGAGCATCCCGATGGCCACGCCGGTACGCCACAGCCAGTCGAGTCCGGCGAGCACGAGGCGCCGGCCGAGGCCGAGCCCCTGGAAGTCGGGGTCGACGGCGATCACGTAGATCTCGCCCAGGGGCGGGTCGTGCTCGCGGTGGACCTTGGTCCAGCAGAACCCGGCCAGGCGGCTGTTGCGGTCGTGCAGGAGGAACCCGGCGGGGTCGAACCAGTCCTGCTCCTCGCGGCGCTCGAGGGTGTCGAGGTCCCAGCCGCCCTGCTCCTCGTGCCAGCGGAAGGCCCGGTTGTTCACGACCAGCCACCGCTCCTCGTCCAGCCCGGGCACGAAAGGCCGGACCGGCAGCGGCTCGGCGCCGGCGGGATCGTCCTCGACCGGCAGCGGCCGGCGCATCTGGAGCAACTGGCGGCCGCGCCGCAGGCCCGCGGACGCCGCGATGCGGTCGTGGAGGGGCGTCGGCTTTGGCACCCACAGGTGGACGTGCCCGCCGCCCTCGGCCCGCACCACGTCGAGCGCAGCCTCGACGAGCCGGAGGCCGACCTCGGGGTCGTGGTCCCGGTGGTGGGGGTCGACGACGAACTCCAGCCCCCAGGACCCGCCCGGCCGGCGCGGCTCCCGGCTGAGCTGGGCGTAGCCGACGGGATGGCCGTGGCCCTCCTCCCACGCCACCAGCCCGGCGACGCCCTCCCGGCCCCCCTGCACCAGGTCGAGCCAGGCGTGCTCGTCGAGGGGGTGGTGGTGGTCGACCGCGGCGGCCACCGCGAGCAGCTCCGAGACGGCCTCGATGTCGGCGCGGCCCATGGAGCGCTTGACTTCGAGCCGAGCCACCGGGCGACAGTACCGTCCGTTCCATGGCCCGACCTCGCACGCCCAGGGGCCGGGCCCGGGAGACCGTCGCCCGGCTGGCCGAGGAGTACCCGGGAGACGAGCAGGCCCTCTGCGCCCTCACCCACCTGAACCCGTTCCAATTGCTCACGGCCACCATCCTCTCGGCCCAGACCACCGACGAGCGGGTCAACGAGGTCACCCCGGCCCTGTTCGCGGCCTATCCGGCGCCTGCCGACCTGGCCGCGGCC
>Ga0187893_10007133_pt1:0-17500 | contig 18571 bp, 14 predicted proteins | sample MA1701074metaG_FD_139574 | JGI IMG/M metagenome (GOLD analysis project Ga0187893, IMG submission 139574) | White microbial mat communities from a basaltic lava cave in the Kipuka Kanohina Cave System on the Island of Hawaii, USA - MA170107-4 metaG ... | reverse complement strand
CCACCTTTCGGTGAGCTATTCCCCAGTAAGAGGTAGGTTGCAAACGTGTTACGCACCCGTGCGCCACTCTCATGATGTATTGCTACACCATTTACCGTTCGACTTGCATGTATTAGGCCTGCCGCTAGCGTTAATCCTGAGCCAGGATCAAACTCTCCATTGTAAGATATTTGATTTTAAGTACTCAGGTTTTCACTCAATTCCCCCGGCTTTGCCGAGGGACAGGCTTGTTATTTCAAATTCTTCAAAGAACAATTTATTAAATAAATCAAACCTTAAACCGGCTTGATTTGTATAATTTCAAATAAAAGGGGTGCAAAAGTAATTCAATAAATTCCATTTGCAACTTTTCAATCAATTATTTTATCAAATTACCCTCAATTAAATAGGGATCACAGGGTTCCTGTTTAATTACAGGGGATGCAAATTTAATACATTAAGGTGTTTCACAAACTCATTTTCAAATATTTTTTTCAACATTTTTTGCGTATCACCTTTTAAGGGGAAAGATTTTTTTTATTTAGTCCGATCGCATTTGTTCGAGCAATAATTTCATGTCATCGGGCAGAAAGGTATCAAATATTTCCATCTTACTGGTAGCAGGATGGATAAAACCAAGTGATTTAGCATGTAATGCCTGACGTGGACATATTTGAAAGCACAGTTCGATAAATTGCCGAAAGCGGGTAGTTCGGTTTCCTTTAATAATTTTGTTTCCACCATATTCACTGTCATTAAACAATGGATGACCAAGATGGCTGAAATGAATCCGGATTTGATGAGTTCTGCCTGTTTCAAGGCGACATTCAAGCAGGGTGGCAAATCCGAACCGTTCTAATACTGAGTAGTGTGTTACTGCATGTTTTCCATAATTCGACTCGGGGAATACCTGCATAATCTTTCTGTTTTTTAGGTTTCTTCCAATATTTCCAGTTATGGTTCCCTGATCTTCCAGAAAATCTCCCCATACAAGACTAATGTATTTTCTTTGAATTGTTCTGTTAAAAAACTGGTTTGCCAAGTGTGTCATTGCGGATTCATTTTTTGCAATTACAATAAGTCCTGAGGTGTTCTTATCAATACGATGAACCAGTCCGGGTCTGATACTTTCAACTTTTAATGGTTGATCTTTTAGGTCGGGATTAAGATAGTGAGCCAAAGCATTAATCAGTGTTTTGCGGTAATTTCCGTAAGCAGGATGAACTACCATCCCCGGCTTCTTGTTGATAACAATTAAATGCTCGTCTTCATAAATTATGTCTAATGGGATTTCATCAGGATAAATTTCAACATCGCGTGGAGGATGCGCTAAAACAATTGAAATTATATCTGCGGGTCTTACCCGATAGCTTGATTTAACAGGAACACCATTAACAATAATAGAACCTGCTTCAGCAGCATTCTGAATCCGGTTTCTTGAAATACCATGCAGGCGGTTATTCAGAAATTTATCTACGCGCAAAGCTGATTGTCCGGAGTCAACCTTTATTCGATGATGTTCAAATAAATCATCCTGTTCATTCCATTCATCAGAAATCGTGGACATACAATTAGATTCAATTGAATAGTTTTATCACAGAAACTGACAACCGGTAATACTACCTGATAAATGAATAATGCTTTTTATTTATTTGCATTTCGTTTTCAGTCACGGCTCAAGTTCTCCTTTGCTTTCTGAAGTAAATATTTTGATTGAGTAATAAACAAATCTACTGCTTCACCCTGGCGAATGGAAATGGAATCACCTGCAGCGGGATATTGTTTATAAACCAAAGCATGCATGGTATCCTTTACTGAAGCATCAGGTATGATTGCGCCCGCATTCAGCAATGATCCTTTTAAAACAAACAGCGCTTCATCAAGTGACAATCCAAGCAGGTCAGGAACTGATACAGAGGTGTTTCCAAATCCATCTCCCAGGATGAGATCAATCATTGTTCCTTTGGTTACTTCTGATCCCGATTTTAACGGGATACCATTCAGTTCAAAACCTAAAACACAATTTTTACACAAATCCGGCTTGTAAGAAATTTTTCCGCACTTAAGGCCATACGATGATAAAATTGCTTCAGCTTGACGGAAGGATACATCAGTCAGATCCGGCATTTTGATAACAGGCGCCATGGAGCGGGTAATGCTTACATAAATCGTTCGGTTTTCTTTTACTTTTTCACCTGTGGATGGATCCTGTTCAATTATAGTTCCGGGGGGTTTATTCAGATCGAAAATGGATGAATCGGAAATTTTATATCTCAGGGATTTATTATTCAAAAAGCTTTTCAGCTCGCTGATTTTCATTCCTCTTAAATCCGGAACAGTGATGGTGCTTCCATGTTCGGTATAAACTGCCAGCCACCTGTATGCTATAACGAAAATAATAATAAGGAGAACTGAAGCTACTGCAGCATTAATGAAAAAAATCCGGGAAGATAAAAACCTGAAAAGTTTCATTATTAAAATTTAGATTTTGCAGAAGCAGCATTTTTGCGCTTAATGCCAAATTCAATTATTTGATCAATAAATTCATGCGGTTTATATTGTGCAATGGCTGCCTGGTGAAAAATGCAGGTTGCCGGTGTCATTCCGGGCAATGAATTTACTTCGATAAAAATAACCTCTGTCTCATTCTGCGGATATATTCTGACAAATGCATCAATGCGGGCATATCCTTCAAGCTGAAGAATCCTTGCCGCTTTTTCAAAAGTGGTTTTTACTTTCTCAGAAATCGAAGCATTTAATTCAGGATCGGAATGGTAGCGGGCGGGGGTGATATTTTGTCCCTGACCTGCAAGAAATTTTTCTTCAAGCGAAAGCACATCTCCCATTGACAGCGCTTCGGATGCTTCGAAAATCTCATAAAATATATTCTGGTTTTGATCGTAATGAGTCAACAACCCACCTGTAATTTCCAGAAAATTCACTGCATTCATTTTAGTGATTAACTGTTCAACCATGAAACAATTTTTTACAGGAAACTCTTCATTTTGCCTAATTCCCAATAGTTCCGATGCGGATGCGTTAAGATTCTCTTCTTTGCGGAATATGAGTTCTGCATAAGCATGAAATTCATTTTCGGTGCGGATAATTTTCACGGCAGAACTACATCCATCATCTACTGGTTTGGCGACAAAAGGAAAAAGAAATTCTTTTTTAATTTTATCCTCCATCATTGCAGGATCGCGTCTCCATTCTTTTTCAGTAATGAGAATGTGTTTGGCAGCATTCAATCCGGCTTTCACGAGCAATTCATTGGTGCTGAATTTATCAATTGTAATTTGAGAGGATTCAGGACCTGAGCCATTATAAGGAACTCCAACACGGTCGAGTTCGCGCTGGACTTCGCCATCTTCACCCGGGCGGCCATGCAATGCGATAAAAACAAAACCTGCAAACTGTGCAAGTTGTTCAAATGCGATGCGTTCAGGAGCCGCAAGGTTCAATTCGGAGGAATAAAATCGGGTAATTCCTTTGCATCGGTTTATGATTTCTAAAATAATGTCATGCCGCTTAAAGTGAAGTACTTTTTCTTTAATGTCATCTGCATTGTCTTTTAAGAGTAAATTTATCGGAATCCGATACATAGAATAAGAATCAGCCGAACCGGTGAGAAAAACCGGAACAGGATCATATTTTTCCGATGAGGATAATTTCTCATAAATATTCCTTCCGCTTTCTACCGAAATATGCCTTTCGGAAGAATAACCGCCCATCAGAACAACCACCTTGATTTTTTGCTTCTGAATTTCTCGGTTTGATTCAAGATGCTGATCCAGCTTTTGAATTAAGTAAGGAAGGTGTCTGTAATTTTTCAGGTCCCTCAGACGTGCTTTTAAAGAAGTGCGTATGATGTAAGTTATAAACTGTGACGGGTTCAATCCGATTTCAGCCGCCTGGTGGAAAAAGAAAGAGGAAGGCATCATGCCGGATGTTGTATTCGGATCATTTAAAATAATTCTGTGATCATTTGTATAAAATCCGTCAATACGGGCATATACATTGAAATGCAATTGAGAAAAAAGATTTTCACACTCGCTCATAATGCTATGGATGGCATCAGCAGGAAGATCAACCGGAGTAATTTTTCTGGATAATCCCGGTAAATATTTAGACCGGTAATCAAACAGACGGCTGACTTTTCTGATTTCTGTGGGAGGGAGTGCAACCGGACTTCCATCGTCATTTTCAATCACGATGCACGAAAATTCTTTTCCTTCAAGAAATTGTTCCACCAGAACCTGGGTTTCTCCCTCACAGCTTTCAATAATTACTTCCGTTTCATCTTCAGAAAAAAGCTGCCTTATTATAGAAAACAATTCTTCAGGGTGGGCAATAATTTTATTACAGATTTTAACAGGTATTCCTATTCCATGTCTTATATCGCACCACTGACGGATATATTCCACATTATCATCATAGCTCCGGCTCAGCCAATCTTTTTTCAAAATACGATGAATAAAAAAACTTTTGTCCACAGCAAGCTTAAACTGATCAAAAATTGGATCTGTCAAAACAGTAACTCCGATAGATGATCCCTGGTTGGCTGATTTGATAACACAAGGAAAGCCGACACTTTCGGAAATTCGTTTGAAAATTTCAGAGAGTTTTTCAACATCATTTATCCAATCAGTTCTGCCAATAACTTCATAACGCGGCAAATCAAAGCCCGATTGCTTCATCAGAATTTTTTGCAGCGCTTTGTTCATTCCGATAGAAGAGGAGAAAATGCCGGAGCCGGAATACGGAATCCTGAAAAATTCAAGTAAACCCTGTATGCGTCCGTCTTCGCCATCGCTGCCATGAAGGCATAAAAATGCAAAGTCAATGTGATCATTCAGGGCGGAGGGTTCAATGCAGGTGCCGACTCCATTAATCAATCGCAGTTGCTCCGAATGAGTCAGCTCTCCGAGACTTTCGGCATAAACCTGAAATTCATTGGGTGAATCAGGAAGTAATTCAACAGGCGGATAAAAATCACGGATGCTGCCTTTATAAATAAGCTCCCAATTCAACAGTATCAGATTTCCGAAGCTATCAACAAACAAAGGGATGGCTTCAAAAATGCTTTTGTCCAGATTATCATATACAGTGCGCCCCCCTGCGAATGACACTTCACGTTCGCGGGATGAGCCGCCAAAAATAATTCCGATTCTGAATTTCATTTAAACGAATTTACATGGCAAAATTAGACAAATAGAAAGGCGATCAATGAATATTGAATGGCGTAATCAACGCGATTATTAACAAAAAAATTCAGAACAGCCGGCAATGCTTTGTTTAAATCAACCTTCATTGTTGAAGGGAGTAGGCATAAATATTCCCATTTTCCCCCAGGGTAATCAGGTATAGCTTACCATCGTTATTAAGATCGCTGATCACTGACCCAAAGCCGCCTTTTACAGGAAAGCCGGAAATTAATTCGCCCTGAATGGTGTACAGGTACGTTTTGTTTGAATAGACAGAATTTAAGAGAATCACCGGATTGCCGTCCATATACTGAACCGTGAAATTCTGAAATTTTTCATTGGAAACCTCAATGTTGAAATTTGATTCAAATTTTTCATTCCATGAGCTTAGAGCATTTTCTTCAAGGAACAGATAAAGCACCGATGAATCGGACGACTGATGTAAAATAAATTTTTCAGCATTGACTGCTGCTTCATGGGCATGAACTTCGATTTCACCGCTTTCAGGGATAAACGTCATCAGCCCGTTTTCAGATAAAGTAACCCATCGGAACCCGGTTGAAGAATATTCTCCGAAAAACGGAGTATCATTTTTCCTGAAAACTTTTCCGGTTGCTTTTATGACTTCGCTTCCGTTTCTATTCAGAATATTAACATTTCCTGCCGTATCAGAGCACATCAGAAAATCATGGTTTTGAAATCGGAAATAATTTACAGGTTCAGCAATGGGAAAAGGAGTGGCTCTGAAATACCAGTCACTGATGGGTTTTCCGCTGCCTTCATAGGCGTAAATCATACCGTTGGTGCATGGAATTAGAATGGTGTACTTCCTATTAAGATCAAAATCTGCAAGAGTCAGTCCTGCTGAAGCAGGCGCTGGAAGCCGGATAGGAAAATTATGCAGAAAGATTCCGTCTTTGTCCACTGCCATCAGGCGTTCGGTAGTGTTAAAAATGTATTGCACATTATTATTCCGGTAAAGGTCAATGGCATGAATAGCGCTGATAATTTTTCCGCCCGTGTTTGTTTTAAAAATGATGTCCCCGGAGCTGTTAATTTTATAAAGATTATTCCATTCATCCTGAACCAGCGCAAAAGTGCCGCTTGCGGATGGTCCGGAAAGACAATAAAGCCGGGTTGATGCAGCAGTGTCAAGCTGTACTGACCAGACCATAGCAGCCCGTTCACCGGAATGAAGCTGATCGTAGCGGAATTCAATTCTCGTCTCGGGAGAAGCCGTGCCGCCTTTAATGTGAACGGAAAAGCTTTTCCAGCCAGAAAGCAGATTCCGTTGCTGTATTAATTTTTTATTCCAGCTTTCGGAAAGGTATGATTGAAGCAGATAGCGGCTTTGCTGCTGCCGTGCATAATAAAAATAATTTCCGGTTTGATTCATCTTGATCAATGTTCCCCTGAAGGATGGATTTTTTAATAACAGGTTGCCTGAATTAAGCTCGTCAACAATGTTGCGTATTGAAGAGGGCTGATTTGCGAAAAAGACATTATTGTTAATTACGGCATAATAGAGATTTTGAATTTGCTGAAATCGCTCGCCAAACAATGCAGGGATCATTCCATTGGCGCGCAGAAGTCCGATTTTTGTTCCACTGTATAACTCTTCTGATGTTTTCCAGGAAGAAGACCTGTTTATTTCATTGCTGATTCCGGAAAGAACTTCCAGGGCATTTATACCGTTTCCGGCTTTTAAAATGAAATAAGTGTTTCCTGAAAAATTTATTCCGGCAGGTTCCGTAATTAGCAATGAGATTTGCTCTGGTTTGAGTTTTAGAATTTCCTTTTCTGCATCAATTCCATATTTTTTTTTGATTATGGCTAATTTTTCAGCGCGTGAAGTTCCCTGAATTGCATGCTCATAAAGAAACCAATCGTTGAAATCTGCGGCAATGACGGCAGCTTCAGCTGTTTTCAAAGGCAGAATTTCGGTGATGGAGAGTTTCACCGGATTTTGCTTTGCGATTAAAGATGCAAACTGAAGTGAATCTTCTATTGCAAGAGTGCCATTAAGAAATATTCCATTTTCATCAGCATTGAAATCAAAGGATGATGGTGCTGCAAAATTTTTAGCTGATCGCAATACATTCCTTTTTTCCGGTTTTCCAAAAATGGATAACCACTGAGGCAGGTTGCGGAAGTGGATGACAAATGAATTCTTTTTTTCCGATTCGGTACGGTTGAATTCACCTGCAATTTTCCGGATACTTTTCAAAGTTCCGGACCAGATTTTTTGCTGACGGATGGCATCTTCCACCAGGAAGGAAGTGAAGCTGCCGAGAAAAACATTTTTTGACTGTGCGAATGTAAATTTCAAATCATTTCTGAAATCAATCTCAAACAGATCGGTTTCTTCGTAGTGTCTTTCATGCATCGTCAGATCCTGAATCCCCGAAATCTGCTCTATCATGGTTTTTGATTCAACTTCATTCATTCTGAAATTAATGCTCATCAGTATCAGCACATCAAAATTATCCGACCTGGTTGCACTTACGGATAAAAATAATCCATGTTCAGCAAAGGTTTTTCTCAAATTTTCGTTTGTCTGAATCATTGAATCCAACCGTTCAATCCATTGATTGAGCAGAGCAATACTTTCATTTTGCTTCAATATGTTCCACCAGGGGGCTGATTGAACATTATTAATAAAATCATGATTTACTTTTACATAAAATGCAGCGTCAGCTGGAATGGCTTCTTCCGGCTTGCCCCCTGAAATAGCGCTGTAATTCCTGAAGAAATAAATTGCTGACGCAATAGCAACAAAGCCAATGACCAGCAGGATGGATGAACTGATTACTCGCTGCATGATCTGTCCATGTTATATACTTGAATAGTGCAGTATGGAAATTTCAAGTTTTTAATTTTATTTTAAGAATCAGAAAAGTGGATTGTTAAATTTTGGCAAATCTACTTGCTGCAGTTTGCGCTTTATCGGATGGCTGATGCAATTTTCTACAGGAATTTGTTAATTATCCCTTCCGGCAAGTATTGCAAAACCAGACGTTAAAAGTACTTCCTTATAACCATTAATCAGAAAAGGGCAGCAAAAAAAAGAATCAAAAATCGAGCGCTGTCTGAAAATTCAAACGGAATGATCTCCGGTGAAAAGGTGAGGTCCCAAAAGCAATAATCGCTTTGCGATGAAGCGGAGTGGCATACGCTTTATTCCGGTCCCAGCCGTAATGAGGAAATAAATCATGCAGGCGCTGCATCAATGCATCGCGGTGTGTTTTGGCAAGTACGGAAGCGGCAGCAATAGGAGCAAATTTGGAGTCGCCTTTTACGATGCATGCATGTGGCAATCTTTTGTAGGGCTTAAAGCGATTACCGTCCACAAGTATGTATTCCGGATCGAGATTCAGCAAATCCAACGCGCGGTGCATGGCAAGAATGGAAGCATTCAGAATATTGATGCGGTCAATTTCATGTGCGGTACAGGAAGCTACGGACCATGCAAGCGCATTTTTTTCAATATGGTCCCTGACGATTTCTCTGTCGGACACATTCATCTTTTTAGAATCATTAAGCAGGGGGTGAAAAAAACCATCAGGAAGGATAACGGCAGCGGCAACTACGGGTCCGGCAAGACACCCCCGTCCTGCTTCGTCCACTCCGGCTTCTGCTTTTCCTCTTTCAAAAAAATGTTGCAGCATATTTTCAAGGAAGCCCTAAAGATAGGCAATCGCATTTTTCAAGATCAGAATGATTGAGAAAAATCATGTACGTTTGTTCCGCTTTACAAGCCATGCAAAAAAAGTTTGTTACCAACCTTGCTTTTCTTTTATTTCTGAACCTCCTGATCAAACCTTTCTGGATTCTGGGAATTGACCGCACGGTGCAGAATACGGTAGGTGCCGAAGTTTATGGGCAATATTTTGCCTTATTTAATTTTTCCTTCCTGCTCAACATCCTGCTCGATATGGGCATCACCAATTTTAACAACCGGAATATAGCGCAGCACAATCATTTGCTGCAAAAGCATATTTCAGGAATCATTTCATTACGATTGGCGCTTGCTGTGATTTATTTTTCTGTAAGCTGGTTTTGTGCATGGATCATCGGCTATGAGATGATTCAGTTTAAAATGCTTTTGCTGTTGCTCGTGAATCAAATTATGATTTCGTTCATACTTTATCTCCGGTCCAATTTATCGGGGTTGCATCTATTTAAAACCGACAGCATGATTTCAGTGCTTGACCGGATGATAATGATTGTTATTTGCAGCATAATGCTGTGGGGGAATTTATCCGATCATTCTTTCCGTATCGAGTGGTTTATATGGGCACAAACAGCGGCTTACATCCTTACATCCATCACCGGATTGCTCATTCTGATCCGCAAATCGAAAATGAAACGGCTCACCTGGCGCCCCCTCTTTGCTCTTTCCATACTCAAGAAAAGTTATCCGTTTGCTGTGCTTATATTATTAATGACTTTTTATAACCGGATTGACTCGGTAATGATCGAACGATTGCTTCCGGATGGCAGCAGGCAGGCAGGCATTTATGCGCAGGCATTCAGGATTCTGGATGCGGCAAGTATGATTGCTTTCCTGTATGCAGGATTGCTGCTTCCTATTTTTTCCAGAATGATCGGAAAGAAAGAAAAAATCAATGAACTGCTGCGGCTTTCTTACAGCTTGCTTGTGATTCCTGCATTCATCATCGGCATTAATTCATTTATTTTCAGAAATGAAATTATGAATCTTTTGTATCATGAACATATCGAAAGCTCTTCGCTTATATTCGGAATACTAATGACCAGTTACATTGCCATCTGCACCACCTACATTTATGGAACCCTTCTTACGGCAAACGGAAATCTGCGCCAGTTAAATCTGATGGCAGCAGGAGCAATGGCGTTGAATATTATTCTTAATTTGATTCTGATTCCAAAATTGAAGGCAGAGGGTGCAGCATATTCCGGGATGATTACACAGTTTATAACGGCAACAATTCAGGCAATACTTGCCTACCGGATTTTCAAGTTGACACCGGATCGGACTTTCATCGCATCCATTTTTATTTTTGTTTTATCAGCCATTGCCGGAGTTGTTCTCATTCACCGGCTTGATTTGATCTGGACTTTAAAATTGCCTGTTGCTCTGATTTTCTGTTTCATTATCTGCATCCTGCTCAAGTTGATTAAGCTTAAAGCGATTTATCAGATTGTTCGCTACGGATCGGAGTAATGCTCCTGCAAGATAATCTGCTGCAAAAAGTGATATTTTTGCCCGTTTTAAATTTTCAATCTTTACATAAATGGAATCAAATCAACAACTTTTCCGGATCGAAGCTTCGGGCATCACTCAGGTATTAAAAAAATGGTGGAAACATATCCTCATTGCCGGAGTAATTGCTTTTATAGCAGCCGTCATATTTTCAGGTCCTCGCTTCATTACTCCGCTGTTTAAATCGCGCGCAATCGTTTATGCATCCAATATTGCTCCTTATGCCACCGAAAATACCACAGAGCAATTGATACAGATTTTTCAATCGGAAGATGTCCGTGAACAGGTCGTTAAAGATTTTGATCTGTTGAACCATTACGGAGTGGACCCTGCCGGAAAGTTTCCAAGGAATGAACTATACGGAATTTATGGCGACTTGGTAAGATTTTCAAAAACACCCTACGAATCTGCTGAAATAATTGTTTTTGATTCGGACCCAGCCATTGCTTCGCGTATTTGCGATTCGCTTATTTCTTATGTGAATCAGAAAATAAGAGCACTTCACCGGGCGAAAAGCTATGAGGTAGTTAAAATTGAAAAAGATCACCTGGAAATGAAAAAGCAGGAAATGGATTCAATGGAAGCAGCTATCAAAAACTTAAGAATTCAATATGGAATACTGGAATTTGAAGAGCAAATCAAACCTTTTTCAAAAGAATATTATCGTGGTTTGAATGCAGGTTCATCGGGTTCGGGTAATTCCCGGCTCGACAGAATTGAAAGAAATTTTGCCGAGAAAGGGGGTGAATACGTTGCGCTCAAGGAACACCTCTGGAGAATACGCGGTGATTACAACGATATTAAAATTCTTTATGAAACCGCATTAATTAACTATACGAAGCATTTATCTTTTGTAAATATTATTACCCGTCCTATTCCGGCCGAAAAGAAAACATACCCTCTCAGAATGCTGATTGTTGCCGGAGCTACTTTTTCCACTTTGTTTTTTGCATTTCTGGCAGCGTTAATTTTTGAACGCGTCCGCAGAGTTAAAAACTAAGATTACATAAATATTTTGCTGGCTGCTGATTCAAATACCGCCCGGTTTCATAGTTTGGCTTTGCTTTTTATTGCTGTTGTTACCACCGGCATACTATATCAGTTCTATTGGATTTTTCTTTTACCGGTTGCGCTGGCTGCTGTCATGCTTGCTTTTTTAAGCTTGGATAAACTCATGCTGATAACGGTGGTTGCTACTCCATTGTCAATCAATCTGACCGAAACACCCTTAGGAATCGGAGTAAGTCTTCCAGCCGAGCCGATGATGTTCGGCATAATGCTTTTATTTTTTTTGAAACTCCTGCTGGACGGACGGCTGGATAAAAGAATTATGCGGCACCCGGTAAGCATTCTTATTTATCTGAGCATTGGCTGGATGATTGTAACAACCGTTACCAGCACCATGTTTTTAGTTTCGCTTAAATCAACCATTGCACGGATTTGGTTTGTCACAGTTTATTATTTTCTTGCCGCACATGTTTTTGCTGAGTTTGAAAACATCAGGAAATTTATCTGGCTTTATTTACTTGCCCTGCTTGTGGTCATCGGTTATACATTATTTGGATTCGTTGCCGGTGGCATGACTGAGAAAATTGCGCATGTATGCATGACTCCTTTTTACAATGATCATACTGCGTATGGAGCTGCACTCGCCATGTTTCTCCCTCCGGTTATTGCAATGATTTTTGATTCACGAAGCAGCATTGCTGAACGCATCCTTACTTTTTTGGTGTTTGCTATTCTGATCTTAGCATTAGTTTTTTCATATACACGGGCTGCATGGGTAAGCATTGCAGGAATGGCTTTTTGCTATCTGATTTTTTTGTTTCGCGTGCATACCCGGATTGTATTTGCAGTTGCTGCAGTTGTACTTATTTATATTCTGTTCTCATGGACGGAAATAATTATCCGGCTTGAATCCAATACCGAGCGATCTTCCACCGATTACCGTGAGCATTTGGGTTCCATAGCAAATATTTCAACCGATGCTTCCAATGTGGAGCGGGTGAACCGCTGGCTTTGTGCTTTGCGCATGTTTAACGAGAAAAAATTTTTCGGATTCGGTCCGGGGACGTATCAGTTTCAGTATGGAAAATTTCAACACAATGACGAAAAGACAATCATCAGCACAAATTTCGGCACCGTAGGTAGTTCGCACAGCGAATACCTCGGTCCTCTGTCTGAGCAGGGACTGCCGGGAATGATTCTGTTTATGGTGTTGCTTCTTTTGGTAATTATTTATGCATCAAAATATATAATCCGTTCAGATAATAAGCAGGGGAAATTATTTGCCAAAGGAATCCTGCTTGGATTAACCACTTATTTTATTCATGGATTACTGAATTTTTTTCTCGATACGGATAAAGCTTCCGTGCCGTTCTGGGGATTCATCGCTGCTTTAACCGCGCTTCAGGTATATCATTTTAAGGAAAAGTCCGCCTGAGCCGGATGGTCATCAGAGTAACATCATCATTATATTCTTTTTCCTTCCTGAATTCATTCATCGTTTCTTTTAGCCGCTGATGTATTAAATTCAGATCATGTTCGGATGAATAACTGCGGATGCAGGAATGAAAATTTTCAATGCCAAAGAAATTTCCTTGTGCATCTTCAAGATCCGTTATTCCATCCGTATAACAAATGAGGATTGAATTTTCCGGAAATGAAATTTCACCTTCATTTAAAAAGGGAAGCTCTTCAAACATTCCAAGACCTGTAGTGCCGTCTGCAAGATCGGTGAAGAGATTCTGATGAAACAGAAAAGGGGGATTATGTCCGGCATTTACAAACCGGATCATGTTTTCATCATGATGGATTCGTGCAATGAAAACGGTAATATATTTTTCACCTTTAGCATTCCGGTACACCGACCGGTTGAGTTCGCGCACCAAATCGGGCAACGAACTAAAATGCGGAGTAAGCGCGCGAAGATGCGCCTGGAAGTTCGACATCAGCAATGCAGCAGCCATTCCTTTGCCTGATACATCCGCCATACATACAAGCGATTCGTGATCATTGATTCTGAAGAAATCGTAAAAGTCACCCCCTACTTCATGATGGGGCAGATAGGTAGCGGCAATATCAAAAACATTGAATCCATCGAGCGATTCCGGAAACAGCATTGCCTGCATTTCAGCGGCAAGCTGTAATTCTTTTTGCATGGTTACCCGCGTGATGGATTCTTTGGTAAGCCGCTTGTTTTCGATTGCAACAATGATGATGTTGGTGATGGTATGGATGTAAGCAAGAATTTCTTTCTGATTTCCTTTCAGATTTGAATAATTGCCAAGGAATGCATATCCCAGCGCTTTGTCATGATGAATGACCGGTATGATGGTGTCGAATTCTTTCAGCCATAAGCGCGAATCGGATGAGTGGGGTATATATTCATGAAGCCCTTCAAGATCTTTTTCGGGATCAATATTAAAGTCACGGTAATTCACACCGTGCGAAAGAATCTGAGTCCAGGAATTCTCATGGACAAAGAGCAAAAGCTTGCCGATGTGCAGATGATTAACCAGAACATTTTTATAAATTTCAAAAAGCTGGGGTGCCGGCAAATTGTAATTAACGGCTTTGGTAATCTGCAAAAGCCAGTGAAGCTGGATTTTTTTTAATAATAAATCGTTTTGAGTCTGCAATTCCGGAGTTTCCAAATCAAAGGGGGGGTATTAATATGCAAAGTTTACAAAACTTTTTTATTTCAATCGCGGGGAAGCATTTTAATCAATTCGGGCAACCGCTTAATTTGTGCAAGCTCTTTCATTTTTTCGCGCGCTTCACGCACCGGGCTTCCGAAATAGGTTTTGTTTCCTTCCAGAGATTTTGCAATTCCGGATTGACCCAGCACAACCGCCCCCCTCCCGATGGTCAGATCTTTCTGAACACCCACCTGACCCCATAGAATCACGTCATCTTCCACAGTTACCACTCCGGCTATTCCCACCTGTGCTGCGAAAAGACAGTTTTTTCCGATCACCGTATCATGCCCTATATGTATTTGATTATCCATTTTGGTTCCTCTGCCGATGATCGTATCGCTGCTCACCCCACGGTCAATGGTACAACCTGCTCCGATTTCAACATCATCATGAATAATAACTCTTCCACAGGAATGCATCTTGTCATATCCTTCAGGTCTTCGCTTAAAATAAAATGCATCGCTGCCGATTACAGTATTGGAATGTATAATTACATTATCTCCTGCTTCGCAGTGATCATTTACCGAAACACCGGAATGGATCATGCAATTTCTCCCGATTTTTACAAAATTGCCGATAAATGCTCCCGGTTGAATTACCGTTCCACTGCCGATGATAGCTGATTCGCTAATGTATTTGTCAGAGGGCATAAAATTTCTGTATTGCAAAATGATTTTGTTGAAATCCCGGAATGGATCATCTGAAAAAATCAGCGCCTTGCCTTCGGGACAGGGAAGTTTCTTATTAATTAGTATCACAGATGCTGCGGAACCTAATGCATGATCATAATATTTCGGATGATCAACAAAGGTAATATCACCCGGGCGCACACGATGTATTTCATTTATGCCGGATATTATTAATTTTTCGTTTCCGGAAAAATCCCGCTCCAACAGGGATGAAATTTCCCGAAGAGTCATTTCTTTTTTAAAGTCCATATTTGCGCGAACAAAATTAAAAATTAATCCACCTGAATGGTTTTTTGAATCTTTAAGAAGATCAATAATTGAATTAAATCAAAAAAATAACTTTGCTCCATAAAAATAATTTCAAACCGAATGCTCAACCTCGTCCTCTTTGGTCCTCCCGGCTGCGGTAAAGGAACTCAATCGGCAAAGCTGATTGAAAAGTATAAGCTCATTCACCTTTCTACGGGAGACATTCTCAGGAGCGAAATTGCAGAAGGAACAGCGCTTGGGCTTGAAGCCAAAAAATTAATGGACAAAGGCGTGCTTGTTCCGGATGAAGTGGTGATTGGGATGATAAGCACAAAGCTGGATGCAAATAAAAATGCAAACGGTTTTATTTTCGATGGATTTCCGCGCACTCAGGCGCAGGCAACAGCGCTGGATAATCTTTTGAAAGAAAAAAATACATCCATCACCGGCATGATTGCATTGGATGTGGAATATGAAGAACTCGTGCGCAGAATCCTGCATCGGGGTGAAGATTCAGGCAGGGCGGACGACCAGGATACTTCCATCATCGGGAAGCGCATCGAAGAATACAATAAAAAAACCGCCCCCCTTGTGGAATATTACAAATCGCAGAATAAATTTCATCTTGTGAAAGGAAACGGAACCATCGAACAGATTTTTCAAAAGCTGTGTGATGTGATTGATAATTTTTAAATAGGTTAGACGCACCCTTCATTCTTCCAGTTAAAAAAATTAAATCGGGGAAAATCTTTTTAATTCTATTATTTTCAACATTAAGCTTTAAACATTGAACTTTGAACCTTTAAATGCCCGACTCCAATTTCATTGACTATGTAAAAATCAATTGCCGCTCCGGAAAGGGGGGAGCAGGATTTGTACATTTTCACCGGAGCAAACACAATCCCAAAGGCGGACCCGATGGCGGTGATGGCGGAAGAGGGGGGCATATTATTGTGAGGGGGAATAAGCAATTATGGACATTGCTGCATCTCAAATACCGGAAACATGTCATTGCAGAAGACGGTGAAAAAGGGGGAAGCAACAACCGGACGGGAGCCGAGGGAAAGGATGAATTTCTGGAAGTCCCCCTTGGCACCATTGCACGGGATTTTGCCACAAACGAATTTTTATTTGAAATAGAAAAGGACGGACAGGAATTTATTATTGCCGAGGGAGGCAGCGGGGGAAAAGGAAATTCTTTTTTCAGAACAGCAACTAACCAGGCGCCCCAACATGCACAGCCCGGTGAGCCCGGAAAAGAAGAATGGAAAATACTTGAACTGAAATTAATGGCTGATGTGGGTCTTGTTGGATTTCCGAATGCAGGAAAGTCCACTTTGCTTTCAGTCGTATCGGCAGCAAAACCTGAGATTGCCGATTATCCTTTTACTACACTCGTGCCGCAGCTCGGCATGGTTTATTACCGCGACAACCGTTCGTTTGTAATGGCTGATATTCCCGGAATCATTGAAGGCGCGCACGAAGGGAAAGGATTGGGGTTGCGGTTTCTCCGGCACATTGAACGGAATTCAATTTTATTGTTTCTGATTCCTTCCGACAGCAAGAACATCCGTGATGAATATAAAATTTTACTGAATGAATTGAAGCTGCACAATCCTGAATTGCTTTTGAAAAAAAGAGTAATTGCCATTTCGAAATGTGATTTACTGGATGAGCCGTTGCTGAAAGAATTAAAAAAGGAAGCTCCAAAGGACAAACTGAATAGTGGGGATAAAGTTCCGGTGGCATTTATTTCTTCGGTGGCAATGAAAGGCATTGATGAAATGAAGGATGTTTTGTGGAAGATGATGAATGATTAATCTTTGTAATCACAAATAAAAACCGCATGCTTAATATAATTAAGGAGGTTGATGAAAAAATTTTTCTGCTGATAAATCAGAATCATTGCTCAGCATGTGACTTCATATTCTTCTGGGCAAGCGACCGTTGGATATGGATTCCGTTTTATGCCGTTCTGATGTATGCTTTGTACAGAAATGCCGGAAGAAATTTTTTTATAATTCTGATGGCAGTGATTGTCCTGATTGTTTTATCCGACCAGTTCAGCGTATTGATAAAAAATTCGGTGATGCGTTACCGTCCCTGTCATAACCTGATTTTACAGGAGAGGGTTCATCTTGTGAATGAATACTGCGGGGGCATTTATGGATTTGTTTCATCTCATGCTGCCAACACATCCGCACTTTCCTTGTTGCTGATTTTGTTTTTAAGGAAAAAAATAAAATGGATTACCCCGGTGATGATTTCCTGGTGTTTTTTTATTGGATACAGCCGGATTTACCTTGGTCAGCATTTTCCGGCTGATATAATTGGCGGGTGGATTTTAGGAATTATTTTAGCAGCATTAATATTTTATTTTAACAACAAATTTTTATTGCAACGGAATTCATATTCAACATGAACATTTTTTAT
>Ga0187893_10007132_pt1 | contig 18574 bp, 17 predicted proteins | sample MA1701074metaG_FD_139574 | JGI IMG/M metagenome (GOLD analysis project Ga0187893, IMG submission 139574) | White microbial mat communities from a basaltic lava cave in the Kipuka Kanohina Cave System on the Island of Hawaii, USA - MA170107-4 metaG ... | reverse complement strand
CCGCAACACGGCGCGGATGCTGACGAAGACGCGGCTCGCCCGCCATTTCGACGTCACTCCGGAGGTCAAGCACTTCGGGGAGTTCGACTGCACGCCCGTTGCGCCGGCGGCGGGGTGCTGCGGGTAGCCGGTTGGCGATCGCGCGGATCAACGGGCGCGGAGAGCGGCGCGCGCACATCGATTTCGCGCGGCTGCAGGATCTCTGGTTCATGTGGTCGGTGTGCAACCTGGAGTGCTCCCACTGCTACGTGGCGAGCTCGCCGCGAAATCACGCCCTGGAGGCGCTCACGCTCGCGGAGGCGCGGCGGTTCCTTGATGAGGCGCGCCGTTTCGGCGTCGAGCACGTCTACTTCACCGGAGGCGAGCCGTTCGTGAACCGCGAGATCATGCCGATGGTGGAGGCGGCGATCGAGACGGCCCCCGTGACGCTGCTGACGAACGCCACGCAGGCGATCGAGCGCCATCTGGACGAGCTGGAGCGATTGTCGCGGGCGCACGCCGGCAGGCTGGCGCTTCGAGTGAGCCTGGACCATTTCGAGCGGGCGAGGCACGACGCGATCCGCGGGCCGGGGGCGTTCGACCGGACGATCGCCAATACGAGGGAATTGATCCGTCGCGGACTGCGAGTGATCGTGACGTCGACGCCGGTCGTTTTCGAAGGGACTCCCGTGACGCAGGAGGAGGCCCTGGACGCTTACCGGCGGCTTTTCGACGGCGGGGCCGAAATCAAGATGATTCCGTTCACGCTGAGGATGGGGGCGGAAACGAAGCGGTCGGGCCCGCCGGGGCCGCCGCCGTTTCTCACCGAGCGTCAGATGGCTGGCGCGCGACCCGACGATTTCCAGTGTCGGTTTTCGCGCTGCGTCCAGAAGATCGCCGGCCGCCTCCGGGTTTACCCGTGCCCGATCATCTATGACGACCCGGACTATGACCTGGGCTCAACGTTGGAGGAGTCGTTCCAGCGCGTCTATCTCGCCCACCACGCCTGCCACGCCTTTTGCTACAAGTCCGGCGGCCGCTGCGGGAACGACGGCGCGCGACAACAATAAGACTCATCCTCGCGCTCGCGCTTTATAATTCACGGCATGGTGAGAGCCCTGCCCCTGCTGGCCCTGCTGACCGCCGGCTGCCGGATCGTCGAGGCCGCCGCCACGCCCGGCGGCGAAACGGTCACGGTCCGCGTCTTTTACGGGACCGACCGCCGCGCGACCGGCAGCGCCAAGCCGGAGGAGGCCTTCGGTCAGTCGCGGGGAGATCTCGTCCTGGGCTCGTGCGAGGTGAGCGTCCCGCGCGACCACCGGATGGGGGAGCTCGATCTGGCGTGGGGCCGCTGGAAGCCGTCGCCGAGGACCCACGTTTTCGTGCTGAGCTTCAAGGTCCAGGGGGAGGACGAATTCGCCGCCGAGCTGAACCAGGCCGCCCGCGACCGCGCGGCGTTCATCTTCATCCACGGCTACAACGTTACGTTCCACGACGCAATCCGCCGCACCGCCCAGATGGCGTACGATCTCGGGTTCGAGGGCGCGCCCGTCGCCTACAGCTGGCCCTCCAAGGGGGAAATGGACGACTACAACGAGGATGAACGCCGCGTCCGGAACACGATCGCGAACCTGGAAACTTTCCTCACGCTCGTCTGCAAACGTTCGGGCGCGCGCGTCGTGCACGTCCTGGCGCCCAGCATGGGCAACCGGGCGCCCGTCGCGGCGCTCGACCTGATCTCCGAAACGCGCGCGGCCGAATTCGGCGCGGCCATCTTCGCGGCGCCCGACGTGGCGGCCGACGAATTCGAGCAGGTCTTTCCGAACCTGCGCCCGGTGGCGGAGCGCAGCACGCTGTACGCCTCGTCGAAGGACCTGGCGCTCGGCGTTTCGAAGGGGATCCACGGCGGCCCGCGGGCCGGCGACTCGGGCGACGGCATGGTCGTCCTCCCGGGCCTGGAATCGGTCGACGTCTCGGGCGTCGACACGAGCTTCCTGGGGCATTCGTACTATGGCGAGAACAAGTCGGTCCTCGCCGACCTCAAGATCCTGCTGCGGGAGCGCAAGGGGGCCGCCCAGCGCCCGAACCTGGCGGCCCGCGCCAAGGCCGGGCGGACGTACTGGAAGTTCGACCGATAATCGGATCGCGGGAACCCTCCGCGCCCACCCGTTGTTTACTCCCCATGAGGCGTACCGCCATTCCATGGATCGGCCTGGGGCTCGCCGCGATGCCCGGCCTGGCGGCGGTCTATGGACCGGGCATTTCGCCCAGGTCGGCCAAGACTCAAGCTCTTGGCGCTCAAATCGGCGCCACGAACGACGCGCTCCGGAAGGTTTCGGAAAATCCCGTCGGCACACCAGACACTGCCGCGGTCGAGGCCTATCGGAAAGAGGTCGCACAACGGTTTCTTCGGTCGATCGAATTCTACGCCGCGGCGGACCGCGGTTTCGAAGGCTGGGGCGACGAGTTCCCGAACCTGGGGCCTGATTCGTCGCCCGGGGTGGCGGAGATCATGGCGAGGTATATCGATCTGGGATCTTAGATCGACAAGTCGCCGGCGTGGGACCCGACGGCATCACCCGAGGATGCAGGGCGGCGCACCACGATCGCGCACCCCGACCGGTTCGCCTTGGGGCTGCTGGAAACTCGAGGCGCGACGGCCGCCCACCTGAGGATGAAGGACCTTTTGAAGATGCACCGGATCCCTCGCCGCTTCGCAACCTCGCTTCCCCTCGAAACGGAAGGCATCAGGGTGCGAAGGATGGACTGGATCAGGGACATTTATGCGCGGTGCGGGCTTCCGCCGGGCGCTCCGCCGCGGCCGAATCCACTGACCGGATTTCCGGGCGTCCCAATGGGGGCGGAAGTGCTTCAACCACCCGGAGGCATGGGCAAGACCTTCACCATCGGCGCCGAATTCACGATCCCGCCGGCGGGCTTGCCGAACGTCAGGACGCGGCTGCTCTCGTTCGACCCCAAGGCGGGACAGGCCCCGATGCTCGTCGAGTTGCTCGGCATCCGCGTCACGACAGAGCAGACGGCTGCCTATGAGGCGGAAGGGGCCGAGACGCCACGCCCCCTCCCTCTGCGCGTCCGCCTGAGCCTTCGCGTGCTGGATCCGAACGCGGAAGGGTTGGCAAAGCTGAAGGACATCGCCGCCGCTCGTTGGCCGTCCGGACCTGTTAGACTTAGGGGCGGACATATCGAAATGTCCGACCATGAAGCGCCCGTCCCCCAGCCTCTCCGCCTCGGCGTTTGGAAGGCGGCCTTTCGCCTCCTGACGTTCCGCATTACGGCGGAAGAGCTTGATCGGCTCGGCCCGCGCCATCTTGCGCTGGGCCTGGCGTTCACGTGGATCGTCGGGATCGGCCGGTCCTGGGACGATCCGACGGCGGCGACGATACAGCGGCTGGGGCTGCCATCGCTGGGTTACATCGTCGGCTTGACGCTTGTCCTCGCGATCACACTCGCGCCGCTGCAGCCGAAAAAAGGTTCGCTCGACCGACTCATCGTTTTTGTCGCGCTGACCGCGCCGCCGGGGATCCTCTACGCGATCCCGGTGGAGATCTGGGTGGGCGCCGAGACGGCCGCCTCACTGAATATCGCGGCCCTGGCCGTTGTGGCCGCCTGGAGACTGGCGTTGGCACTGGTGCTCCTGCCTCGATTGACCGGAGTGGGGTGGTTTCCCGTCATGACCGCCGTCATGGTGCCAATCTGCGCGGCGGTGCTCACCCTTTCGATTACAAAGCAGTTGGATAATGCGATGGAGTTCATGGGGGGAATTCGCGCCTTGAGCCCGGAAGAGATCGCCGCCGATCGTTTCTGGACCGGGATCGGCACTTTCAGCCTCATCGTGGGCGTGGGTTTCCTGCTGCTATACGCCGGCTTTGTCATCAACGGCGCGGCGGGCTGGGGGCGTAACCAGCCGGGACCAAAGGCGACGGACTCGCACTGATCCGCGCCCGTCCGAGTCACCGCCCCTGACCCAACCCCGCTCGCAGCTCGCCGGGCGACCGAAACGGAAACGTCCGAACCTCCTGCAGCCCCGCGTCCAACGCTTCGGCCGACACGCCGCCGAAACCTACCGCCACCCGCCGCCCCGCCCTTGCGCACGACGCCGACCCCTGAAGCAGCCCCTCGAACCGCGCCGCCGACGCCTCGTCGTCCCACTCGATCCACACCACGCACCGCCAGTCGTCGCCGCGACGAAACACTTGTGCCAAGTCGCCGCCCCATCGAAGCGTGTCGGGCAGCCCGCCGCCGATCTGCTCCGCCGCCGTCAACGGTTTCGGATCGAGCGCCCGCACCCAGTCGGCCACCGTCCACTCGCCGAGCACCGTCTGCGCCGCCAGCTTCCAGCCGTCGCCCAGCCGCGCCGAATCATCGGGCGCCGACACCGCGATCGGCGGATCCGCCCGCTCCGGATGCAGCACCTGCTCCGTGCTCATCGGCGGCGACGCGTACATCGCGTCGATCGACTCGCGCAGCGTGCCGCGCGCCCGGGCCAGCAGGTACCGCGCCCCGGCGATGTACGAAAAGTACGCCCCCCTGACGGCGTACGGCTTCGATGATCCCCGAGGAAGCTCAGACGCCAGCCGCTCGACCTTTTCGCGCAGGCCCTCCATCGAAACCCCGGGCCACGCGAGCTCCAGCAGCACCGCCTCGGCCTCGGCGGCCGCGTCGCGAGCCCACGAAACGTCGTCCAGGTAGCCGCCCGACCGGTCGCCCAGGTCGTAGAGCGGCGCGCGCTGATACTGCAACGCGTGCACGAGTCCATGCTGCAGTGCCCGGCTGCGAAGGCGCGAGGGAGTGTCGGTAAAGTAGTAGACTCGCTTGCCCCCCGGCTCGACATACCCCTGATTCGCGCGCATCATCACATAGTTTTCGTGACGCGAATCGTCCCCCGCCGGAACGATTCCCAGCGCCTTCCAGAGCGCATCCAGCGCGCGATCGGCTTCGGTAACGTCCGACAGCCGCTCCCATTCGGCAAGCTCCCGAAGCCACTCCTCGCGGGTCATGACGACCAGCTCAGGCCGCCACGCGAAAACCGATCCTCGCAACCCCTCCAGACGCGCCGCCTCCTCTTCGAAAGCCGCCTGCGGGTTAAAGGCGCAATTTGCGAAGAATGGTATGACAAGGGTCAGGGGCCACGTTCTAAACGGTATAATCCCTCACTATACCAACGGAGGTCTTCGATGAGTCGTCTCGGGTTGCTGGCGGTCGCGGCGGCGGCGCTGCTTACACTTCAGGCGATCCCCGAACTTGAAGCCACCTGCGGCGGCGGCGGCGGCGGCGGACGGGGCGGCATGCGCCCGCCGGCGCCTCCCCCGAGCGGCGGCGGCGGCACCCCGGCTCCGACCCCTCCTCCGACTCCTCCGCCCGTATACACGACCAAGTGGTCATCGACCATCGACTCCGCTGTCGGCGCTTCGAAGGAAGGCAACAAGCCCATAGTCCTTTACTTCCAGCCCGACAAGGGCGCCGAGCACGTCGGCTTTAAAACCAAGATGATGGCGGACTGGTCGGTCCTCTATCAGTTCCTCAAGTTCGAGTACAAAGAGGACGACCCGATCCGCGACGAGTACAACGTCGACAAGAAGCGCCACGAGCTGCACCTCTGCGACTGGTTCGGCAACACCGTCAAGGTGTTCGAAGCCACCGGCTCGCAGGACTTCCCCTACTCGGCCATCCAGGAGACGCTGTCCAACATCGAAAAGCTGGTCGACCGCATGGTCAAGGACGCCGAGGGGAAGATCAAGAACGGCGATGCGTTTCTCAAGAAGAGCAATTTCGCGGGCGCCGCCAAGCTGCTCGCGCCGATCGCCGCGCTCAAGGGCCACGACGTCGGCGCCAAGGCGAAGGAGCTTTTCGAAAAGATCCTGGCCGAGGTCGAAAAGGAGATCGGCGAGGCGCTCAAAGCCGCCGACGAGAAGGGAAAAGTCAAGGCGCTCAGCGGGATCAAGTCGAAGTACAAGGGCGCCGAGCCGATCGAGGAGCGCTGCGACGCGGAGATCAAGAAGATCCTCGGGATCGCGCCGCCCTATGAGCGGCCCCCGACCGAAGGCGAGCTCGCGTGGCGTGAGTTCTTCGGAAGCGCCAGATTCGCCCCGCTGCCCGCCGAGCGCGCCAACCGGGCGATGCAAGAGGGCCTCGCGCACGAGCTGGCCGAGCGCTACGAGGCCGCGCTGGAACATTATGCGCTCGCGGCCGGGCTCGATCCGAGCGACCCGATTCCGCTGATCTACTTGGGCGAAATCTACCGCCACCACCTCGGGCGCTGGGACGACGCGCGCAAGGCGTTTCGGCGGGTTCTGGAGCTCGACAACAACGATTACGCCGTCGCCATTGCCCTGCACGGCATCGGCAAGATGACGATCTGGGGCGGCGACAACGAAAAGGGGCTGGCGCTGATCGAGGCGTCGGTGAAGCGCTGCCCCACCCCCCTGGCCTACCGGAATCTCGCCGTGTTCTGGAACACCGAGGGCGAGACGATAAGGGCGATGGGCTATGCCACGCGCGCCTACGACCTCGACCCGCACGACCCGTACAACCAGCTTTTCTACGCGATCCATCTGCATCGGGCGGGGCGCGCCGACGAGGCGAAGAAGCTGGCCGAGGCCGCCCAGTTCGACAAGTCGCATCATTACAACCTCGCGTGCTGGAATGCGCTGCACGGGCGGCGTGATCTCGTGATGAAGCACCTGCGCGCGCACTTTAGCGAGTACGAGCGCTACGACGAGGTGCGCCGGTTCGAGATGGCCGAGGCGCGGATGGACATCCTCTTCAAGGCCTATTACAACGACCCCGAATTCAGGGAGATCACCTCCCTCGCGGCCCGATAACGGATGTCACAGGCGGGTTGACCCCTGCTGTGACATGTCACAGCAGGGGTCAACCCGCCTGTGACACGATAAAATGGGACCGTGGCCTACATTCACAGGATCGGCGAGCCGGAGAACGAGTCGGAAACCAAGGCCATCCGGGAACTGGGGCGGCTCCTCCCCGAAAACTACCACGTCATCCACAATTTTGAGCTCGCCGCTGACACCGGCCTCCCTTACGAGTACGACATCGCCGTCCTGGGGGAGCACGCCGTCTACCACGTGGAGGTGAAGGGTTACCGCGGCCTGATCCGCGGCGACCGGCACCAGTGGGTTTTCGAAAACGGCGGCGTCTATCCCAGTCCGATCCCGCTGGCCAATAAGAAGACCAAGGTCATGGCGTCACGCCTGCGCCGCTCGAAGCTTTTAGAAAGCGTCTTCGTTGAAACCGTCGTGCTGCTGACCGACGACCGAGCTCGCGCGCAGATCCGCGACGAACAGGCCGGCCGCGTGATTCACCTGCGCGACGCGGAGGCCGCGCTCACCGACCCGCGCGCCCTCTCCGGCTCGCCGAGGCCGGTCCTGCCGCTCCACGACCCGATCTGCGAGGTAATCCTGGGATCGCGCCCCTCGAAAAAGGCGAAGCAGATCGGCCTCTATGACGTGATCGAGAAGATCAACCAGACCGATTCCCGGACGGTCTACCTGGCCGAGCACCGCTACATCCGGATGCGCCCCAAGACGATCCTCAAGGTATTCCACGCCGATCCGTACGCCTCCAAGGAGGAGCGCGAAAAACGCATCCATGCCATCTTTCACGACCAGGAGGCGCTGCGGCTGCTCTCCGGCCACCCGAACATCATCCAGACGGGCGACTTTTTCGCCTGGGAGGGCGACAAGTTCGTGCTGCCGACCGAGTACATGGAGCACGGCCGGCCGCTGGAAGTGCTGCTCGACAAGGACGAGGACAAGAAGCTCTCGTGGGCCGAGAAGCGTCAGATCATCGCGCAGGCCGCGCACGGACTGGGCCACGCACACAAGGGCGGCGTCATCCATCGCGACGTTCGGCCGCTCAATCTCGTGGTTGCGCCCGGGCCGCACGTCAAAATCGTAAATTTCGACCTCGCGAAAATACAGGGCGCTCCCGACGATCTGGACCCGCCCGATCTGGCGGGGCGCCTCGACCCAGGCACTTCCGCGCCTGAGGTTCTCCGAAATCCGGCCTCGGCGAGCGCCCGCTCGGACATCTACTCGCTGGGGCGGGTGTTCTACGAGCTGATCGTGGGGGAGCCGGGAGCCGTCGACGCCTCCAAGCTCCTCAACGAGCTGAGCCGCCCCGGCGGCGGGGATTTCATGCGCCACCCGAAGGACGCGGCGGCGGCAATCCTGCGGATGAGCGCCGTAGACCCCGCCAAGCGCCAGGCCTCGATGGACGAGGTCATTGAGGACCTGCACCTGATCGACGCCTGACCCCGACCCGCTCCAAGGCGGCGGCGAGCGCCGGCAGGCCGCGTCGCGCCGATTCCCGAAGCAGCTCGACGGTCCGGCCCCGAATCGCGGCAATCTCGGCGTCGGTCCCCGGCGTTCCGCGGATGAATGTCCACGCGCCGCGGATCAGGGCGCCCGCGTTGGCCAGGAAATCGGGAACGTACACGATCCCCCGGCGATGCAGCTCGTCCGCCGCCGAGTCGTCCGAAAGCTGGTTGTTGGCGGCTCCCACGACCGCACGGCAGCGGAGCCGCTGGGCGGATTCCAGGTTGACCGTCCCTCCCAACGCGCACGGCGAAAAGAGGTCGCACTCGATCGATTCGATTTCGTCAGGCGACACCTCCCGAACGCCCCATTGCTTCCGAGCAGACGCGAAGTTCGGATCCGCCCCCCACACGGTCGCGCCCTCCGCGAGCAAGCCCTCGGCCACCTTGGCTCCCACGGCGCCAAGCCCCTGGACGGCCGCCCGCAGGCCCCTCAGTGGGATCCCCACAACCTCGCAGGCGCCTCGAATTGCGTGCAGGACCCCGTCCGCGGCCTCCCTGCTCAATTCTCCGCAGGCAATCCGAGACGTATTCTCCCGCATGACCTTGAGATCCTCCTTCGTGGTTCCCGAGTCGGTCCCGACGTAGAGGCCTCCGCCATAGCTCTCGACGATCCGCCCGAGCTCCAGAAATGCGGCGCGCCGGTCCCGGATCGCCGTCTGCTCCAGCACGATTTTCGCGCCGCCTCCCGGTATTTTGTTCATCAGGCATTTCCACGTCATCGCCTCGGACAATCGCAGCGCGTCCGCTTTGAGCGCGTCGGCGCTCGGGTAGGCGGCGCACCGGATCCCCCCGAACGCCGGCCCATGGGCGCGGCTGTGGATCGCGACGAGTCCGCGGAGACCGCTGCTCTCTTCGTCGAGTCGGATCAGAGCTTCATGCACGTCACTTCCGCACTTTATGTTCTGGAGTTTGGTGTGGATAGTATAATCCACGAATGCCAGCCGACACGAGCGCGCTCCGGAGGATGGGCCAGAAACTGCGCCGCATCTCCCTGCTCTCGACGGCCGAGGCCGGATCGGGCCACCCCACGACGTGCATGTCCTGCGCCGACATCATGTCCGTGCTCTTTTTCCAGGAAATGCGTTTCGACCCCGCGAACCCAAAGGCGCGAAACGCCGACGCATTCGTCCTCTCGAAGGGACACGCCGCGCCGATCCTCTGGGCCGCGCTCTCCGAGGCGGGAGGGGTCAAGGAAGACCCGATGACCCTCCGGCGGATCGACAGCTCGCTCGAAGGCCACCCGACGCCGAACAACCCCTGGGTCCGCGTCGCCACCGGATCGCTCGGTCAAGGTCTCTCGGCGGCGTGCGGCATGGCGCTGGCGAACAAGCTCGACGGAATCGACGCGCGCGTCTTCTGCCTGCTGGGAGACGGCGAATGCTCCGAGGGCTCGGTCTGGGAGGCCGCCCAGTTCGCATCGCTCAACAAGCTCGAAAACCTGGTCGCCATCGTCGACCTCAACGGCCTTGGCCAGAGCGGACCCGCCCCGTACGGCCGCGACGCGTCCGTCTTCGTCCGCCGCTTTGAAGCCTTCGGCTGGAAGTCGTTCGACATCGACGGCCACGACATCGCCCAGATCTCGGAAGCCTTCGAAAAGGCGCGCCGCGGGGGCCCCTGCGCCATCGTCGCAAGGACCATCAAAGGCAAAGGGGTCTCGTTCCTGGAGGGGAAGGACGGCTGGCACGGCAAGCCCGTCAAAAAGGGGCCGGACCTCGACAAGGCGATCGCCGAGCTCGGCGACACCGACATTTCGCTTCGCGTGGAGCAGCGGCCGGTCGGCCGATTCTCGCCCCCGCGCCGAGAGCGCCCGCAGCCGATCCACGTCGATTACAAAAAAGGGGACAAGGTCGCGACGCGGGAGGCGTACGGCACGGCCCTGAAAAAGCTCGGCGCGATCTTCCCCGAAGTCGTCGTGCTCGACGCCGACACGAAAAACTCGACGTTTTCCGAGCGGTTCAAAGAGGCCTTCCCCGAAAGGATGATCGAGGCTCACATCGCAGAACAGAACATGGTGGGCGTCGCGCTGGGGCTCGGCACGGTCGGCAAGATCCCCTTCGCGTCGACCTTCGCCTGCTTCCTCACCCGAGCGTATGATTTTTTGCGGATGGCCGCGCACTCCCGCCCTCCTCACCTCGTCCTCTGCGGCAGCCACTCGGGGGTTTCCATCGGCGAGGACGGGCCCTCGCAGATGGGGCTTGAAGACCTGGCCATGATGCGGGCGCTGATCGGCAGCACCGTCCTCTATCCGAGCGACGGCGTGAGCTCCGAGCGCCTGACGGAGCAGGCCGCGATCAATCCCGGCCTTTTCTACATCCGCACGACTCGACCGAAAACGCAGCTCCTCTACTCGAACGACGAAAAATTCCCGATCGGCGGAAGCAAGGTTCTGCGCTCGTCGGACACGGACGTCGTCACGATCGTCGCGGCGGGGATCACGGTGCACGAAGCCCTCACCGCATACGATCAGCTCAAGGCGCGCAGCATCACCGCGAGGGTCATCGACGCCTATTCGATCAAGCCGATCGACGTCGAGACGCTTCGAAAGGCGGCGGCGGAGACGCGCGAAGTGGTCGTCGTCGAGGATCACGCGATGGAGGGGGGTCTGGGGTCGGCGGTCGCCGAAGCCCTGTCGGGGTTAACGCCGATCTACCGACTCGGCGTCTCCGAGCCGCCGCGCTCCGGCAAGCCAGAAGAGCTGATGGAGCGCCACGGCATTTCGGCCGCCGCGATCGTCGCGCGCGTCTCGGATGTGGTGGCGAGGACCCAGACGCGCCGCACGACCCGCCCGGCGCGCAAGTGAAGCTGCAGCGGCGGCTCCTCCTGGAGCCCGAGGACCGAGACCCGGCCGGGTCGTTCACAGGCTGGTACGTCGCGGCAACCCCCTGGCTCGTCGACGCCTCGGCCCGATACCTCCGGACGTGGGACGTGGAGGCGGGGCGGTTGATCGCGTCCGCCGAAGCTGACTCGAACGGGGGCGTCGTAATCCATCCCCGCCGCGCCGAGGTTCTCTCCGTCCACGAGACGCATGTGGCGGCTTGGACCCTGCCGGATCTCCGCCGTCGCGTTCGGGCGTCCGCGGCGCCGGGGCCCGAGCCGGCGATCTGCCTCGGCAGCTCGGGTCAGCACGTTCTGACCCTGCCCAGAGTACACCTCCTCGACGTCGAGCTGCGGCGCCTCGCCGGCTGGCGCGAGCCGGCGGGAGGCGAGCCGTTCCTGTTTGAAGCGGCGGGATGGGTCGCGGACTCGCGATGCCGGGCCGCCGCCCGGGGCGTCGACATCCGGAGCTGGATCGACGGGACGATCGTGGCGACCATCGCCGGGGATGCGCCCGTGACTCATCTGTGTCGCGTGCACGAGGAGAAACTCTGGCTCTTTCAGGAGGAGGGGAGGCTCGATGTCTGGGACGTCCGAAGCCTGACGCGGGTCGGGGGGGCGACGCTGCACCAGGGCGGCAGCCTGCGGGAGGACTTTCAAACCGATTGCGTCGTCTGCGTCGACCTGCTCGATCCCGCGACCGTCGTCACGCTGGGCTCGGACGGCGTCGTGCGGTTCTGGACGCTCCCCTCCTGGAGCCTTCTCCACGAGCACGCCTTCGAAATGACGCCCGCCTGGATCGACGCGAGGGAGCCGGAGGACCTGGCCGTGGGCTTTTTCGAGGATCGGATCGAGACCTTCCGGATCTTCAGAGGATGAGCATCCCCCCGGCGGCGAGGGCGCAGCCGAGCACATAGTGGACGCCGTATCGTCGGCCCGCTCCGATCAGCAGCGGGACGGCCACGAACGGGATCAACGGCCACGCGAGCACCGACTGGAGGGTCCGTGCCAGGAGGTCGCGCGAATCCCGCTCCGCGGGAAAACCCTGGATGAAGAGCGTGACCCCCACCCACAGGTAAAGCGGGGCGAGAGACTCGGGCCGGTCGAGGTAGAGGCTGAGCAGCCCGAACCCCATGGCGCCCACCCCCAGAACGAGCTGGCAGACCGAAGGCATGAGGGCGGCGGCCAGGCCGAAGGGGAGCCGGCGCGCCGGTTCGTGACGCAGCCGGCCCGATTTCAGCGACGGCCCCGATTCCATCGAAAGTCGAAACAGGCGGCATGCGAACCACTGGAGGGTCAGATGCATCGCCAACCCCGGCAAGGTCAGGAGGGCCGGCACGATGTTCATTTTGATTCCGGCTTGGATGGATATCGCCTCATGTCGCGGGTCGAGAAGCGATAAAGGACCTCCTGTCGCACCTCCCGAAGCAGGTCCTGTTGCTTCTCCGTCTTCACCAGCCCCCCGGCCGACTTGAGAATCTCGCGGGCGATCTTCTTGTCCTCGTCCTTCCCGTCGAGCGCGAATCTCCCCGCCGCCGACAGCGCACTGGCCAGCTGCGCCTCCAGATCGTTCGGCAGCATCCGCCGCAAAAGGTCGTGGCTCTCAATATACCCGTGCAAATCCCCGCGATCGAAGGCAAGAAGACCGCGGATCAACAGGTAGCCCGCCGCAACCTGCCGGCTCTCCGGGAAATCGTGCCGTGCCTTGTCGATGAATTCGGCGGCCGCGTCCATCCGGCCGTTGCGGTAGGCCTCGACGGCGATGTTGTAATTGAGCATCGCCTTCTTCACCCGCTCGGCAGTTTCGAGAACATCACGGCCGAGCGCGCCTTTGGGAGCCTGCAGCCGCCCCATCTCGGCCTTCGACTGCTCCAGTTCATCCGAAAGCAGCAGCGCCTTGACGAGCAGGAGCCGGGCGCGGCCCACGTTCCTGTCGAGTTCGAGCGCCTTGCGAAGCCTCTTGACGGCATCGGCGTGCCGGCCCTCCCCGATCATTTTCTCCGCCTCGATGACGAGGATCGCGGGCCTCTGCAGCGGGATCGCCGAAACCGCCGCCAGGCCCACGACGGCGAGCGTCGCCGCCGAGAGGAGGCCCAGCAGAATCGGGAGCGGCCGCCGCGTCCGCTGAGTGAAGCAGGCAGGGCACAAGGGGCGGCCCGCGAAAACGGCGAGCGAATTGGTTCCGTTGTCCTTCCCGCATTGAGCGCAGATGGTGGGGTCGTCGAGCCTCGGCAGCGCTTCGCGGTCGACCTGGCTGCCGCCGGACTCGATCAGATCGTCGACGCACGCCGGACAGACGGCTCGATTATCGACGCGGGCGAGATCCGCGATCGGGGTCGACTGGTGGCAGCGTTGGCACGTCGCCGTGCGCATCCACTCATGCTAGAAGCCACAGCCCCCAAAGTACAATAAACCCATGTCTGGGCCCTCTTTGGCCTGTCCCCACTTCGGAACGTGCGGAGGGTGCGCCTCGCTCGATGTCCCTTATCCGGAGCAGGTCCGCCTCAAGCGGGAGACGCTGGAGAATCTCTTCGAACGCGAGGTCCCCTTCGAGCCGAGCCCCGACGTCACCTACTATCGCAACCGGATGGACTTCTCGTTCGGCGGAGGGTCCGCGGGGCTTTTCAAGAAGGGGCGATGGAATCAGGTGGTCGACCTCGAGTCGTGCCTGCTCATGTCGCCGGACGCGATCCCGACGCTTCGTTACACACGCGAGCGGGCGGATCGACTGGGGCTTCCCGACTTTGACCGCCGGAGGCAGACGGGATTCCTGCGTTACCTCGTCCTTCGTGAAGGAAAGAACACGGGCGAGCGGATGGCCAGCCTCATCACGGCGGAGGGGTTCGATCCTTCGCCGTTGTGCGAGGCGCTCTCGAGCGAACGCCGGCTCGACTCGGTCGTCTGGCAGGTCAACGACGGCAAGGCCGACCTGTCGCGCGGGACGATCCGCCGGGTGTGGGGGCACGACCGCATCTCGGAATCGTTCGGCGGGGTGCGCGTGTCGTTCCTTCCCAATTCATTCCTGCAGCCCAACTCGCGAGCCGCCGCGCTCCTGTATCGCGACCTCCGCGCGCTGGTCCCGACGGGGTCGAAGCTTCTGGATCTTTACTGCGGGGTCGGGTCGATCGGGATCGCCGTGCAGGATCGATGTGAAAAGGTGACTGGCGTGGATCTCGATCCGGACAACATTGCGGCGGCGCGTTCGAATTCAGCCCGGGTGGAATTCATCCAGGCCGATGCGGGACAGGCTGAGTTATCCGGATTCGACTTTCTGGTCGTCGATCCTCCGCGGGCGGGGTTGCATCCGAAACTGGCGAAGCGGATCGCGGCCGAGGGTCCGCCGCGCATGGTGTACGTATCGTGCAATCCCGAGGCGCTCAAGCGCGACGTCGCGCTCCTGGGGTATCGCCTGCAGTCGCTCAGAGGTTTCGACTTTTGCCCGCATACCCGCCACATCGAGGCTCTGGCGGAGCTTCAGCGGGGCTGAGCCTCGGGGCGTTTGCCGAAGTTGACGATCACAACCCCCACAAGGGCGAGCCCCATGCCAGTCAGCTGGTTGGCTTTGAACTGTTCGCCCAACCACATCCAGCCGATGAGTAGCGCCACCCCCGGGTTGACATAGCCATAGGTCGCCGCCTGTGCGACTGGGATCTTCGAAATGAGGTATGCCCAGCAGTAGAATCCCACGCAGCCCCCTACGATCACGAGATACGCCACCGCGCCGATCGCCTGCATCGTCACGGGCGCGTGCGTCGGCGCGCCTCGAAACGCGAACACAGCCATCAGCCCGAGCCCGCCTGAGAGCATCTGGAAGGCGGCGACGAGAATCGGATGCGGCAGTCGCGCGTAGCGGCGCTGAATGACCGAGGCCAGCGACCAGAAAAAGCAGCACCCCATCAGCAGCAGCGCGCCTCGGGCCTTGATCAGCGACGCCTGCTGGATTTCCTCCAGGAAAATCAGAATCACCCCCGCGGCTCCGAGCAAGACGCCGATCCACCCACTCCAGTTCAATCGCTCTTCGCCCCGCACGAAGTACACCATGAGCGCGATCACGATCGGCGCCAGGGGACTGATCACCGATGTAATGCCCGAGGGGACTTCCATGGCCGCCATCGAAAGCAGCCCATTCCCGGCGACGAGCAGCATCAAGCCCGTCACTACGAGCGGGACGTATTCGGCCACGCGCCGGGGGAACGGGACCCGCAGCACCGCACCCAGCGCGAGCATGATCAGGCCCGACAGGATGAACCGGACCGCGGAGTAGAAGAACGGATCGAACACCTCGACGGCGAGTTTGATCGCGTTGTAGGTCGTGCCCCAAATCACGCAGAGCGTCACATAGCAGACGACGACCGCGATTCGCTCGCGCCGGGAGGGGGCCATGGGCCCTACTCTACTTCGGCCGGCGGATCGCCTCGATGATCCGGACGTTCGCGGCGGGAAACGGCAGTCGAGCCAGCGCGGCGGGCCGAACCCATCGAATCTCGTCGCACCCGATCGGCCGCGCCCGGCCGCTGATCGCCCGGCACTCGAACACCCGCAGCGTCACGTCAAAGTGGGAGTACGAGTGGCGCACCGTCGTCAGGAGATCGCCCACGGACACCCGCACCCCCGTCTCTTCGAAAACCTCACGCTCGACGGTCCGTTCGATGCGCTCGCCCCGGCGCCGCTTGCCGCCCGGAAACTCCCACAACCCGCCGAGCATCGACGATTCAGGCCGTCGGCCCACGAGGATTTTCCCGGCGCGCCGAATCACCCCGATTCCGATTTCGCGGTGCGGCTTGTCGGCGCCGTGTCGGGGGGCCGGCAGGGGCTTGCGTCGACCGGTACGAAACCAGCGGCATTCCCCGCGCAGCGGGCATTCGGGGCAGGCAGGAAAAACCGGCCGGCAGATCCGCTGCCCCAGCTCCATGAGCGCCTGGTTGTAGTCGCCGGGCGAGCGACGGTGGAGAGAGGCCCGCACGAATTCCCGCAGCCCGGCCTCTCCTCCGGTCAGACGCGCCGCCACTCGACGGACGTTTCCGTCGAACACCGCGACCGGTTCGCCCTGCGCGATGCTTGCGATCGCCGCCGCCGTGTACTCGCCGATGCCGGGAAGCCGGCGCCACCCGGCCGCGCTTGTCGGGAAGGGGCCGCCGGCCCCAACGATTCGCCGCGCCGCCTCGCGCAGGTTTCGCGCGCGCGCATAGTAGCCCAGCCCCTGCCATGCTTTCAGCACGGACTGCACACTCGCGCGGGCGAGCGACCGGACATCCGGGAATCGACGCGTGAACCGGACAAAGTATGGCACCACCGTCGACACCTGCGTCTGCTGGAGCATCACCTCGGAGATCCAGATCCGATACGGGGCGCGCGTCCGCCGCCACGGGAAATCGCGTCGGCTCTTCCGGTACCACTCGAGCAGCGTCCGAACCCCCAGGCTCGAGATCTTCATCCGCCGAAGTGCTCGCGCATCGCCCGTTCCAGACGGGGTAGCAGGTCGCTCCACCCGACGCCAGCGACGCGGGTTACCGTCACAAAACTGCCGAGAATGAAGACGCTCTTGACTCCGGTCACGGCGAAGAGACACTTCGCGAGCGGGTCCGCCTCCGCTTCCTTCGCGGAATCGAACGTCCGGCTTCCGGCGGCGACCAGCTTCACCTCGACCGTGAACTTCATCGCATTCGGATTCGGCGTCGGACTGACGATGATGTTCATCAATCGTCAATCTACAAAGGGCCCGGCGGCCGGGTAATAAAAAAGGGCGGACCCATCCGCCCTGAGAGCAAGGTCAAAAAGGATCAGCCGTAAGCTAAGTCAGCCGTTGCAGAGCCGTAATCATCTTGCGGATCTGCTTTTGCAGCCTGGCTCCGGCACCGTCTCCCTCCTTCAGGGCCTTGCGATAGAGCGAGAGTTCCGCGAGCCGGCGCTCCCAGTCTTCCAGGGTTTCGCACCAGGAATCGGCGATCTTCTCGAGGTTCGAGGAGAGGTCGATGGACCCGCCGCCCTTCTTGAGCAGGCTGTGGGCCCGTTCGTCGATCTGGAGGGGGTCCTTGATCTTCCCCCGAACCACCTCCCCCTTGAGCTTTTCGCGCACTTTGGCGTCCGGAATCCTCCGGATCTTCTGCGCCATTTTCGAGATTTTGTGGACCGCCAGGCTGTTCTTCGCGGCCGTTTCGACCATTTCGGCGCCGCCCAGACGATGCGCCTCCAGGGCCGTACGACCCGCTATTTCGCGATTTTTGAGGGCCTTTTGCACCGAGGGCTCCATCTTGAGAAGGCTGAGCAGGTCCCGGCACCAGGCCGGACTCAGCGCCAGCTGCCGTGCAACCTTGTTGATGGCCTCCTGTTCTGGAAGCCCCATCTTCACGTACTTTCTAACCATCAGGTTGATGCCTTCCGCCTTTTCGAGATCGGTGAGCCCCTCACGCTGCAGGTTCTCGGCAAGGCTTTGAAGGGCCATGTCTTCGTCGGACATGTCCACGATGTCGACCTCGACCTCGTCCCACCCGAGCATCCGGATGGCTTCGAGACGGCGGTGACCGTAGCAGAGCTCCAGCTTGTTGTTGCGCCAGCGCCCCCGAAACGCGCCGGGCCACAGTCCGAAATTTCGAATCTCTTCCGAGAGCGACTTGACCGACTCGCGGTCGATCTTCTTCCGGGCCTGATACGGATTGGAGACGATGTCCTTGACGGCGACGATGCTTTTCATTTTCGACCCTCACTTACCCCCCGGCCTACGGTCTGGCACGGATCCGCCTCAGGTTCGACTCGCAGCGACGGAGTATATCGAAATCCCCGTCGAACTGTCAAGACGCGCGCGCCGGCGCGGCGCGGCGGATGCGCTCCGCGGCGAGTCGCCCGGCCGCTCGATCGATGAGCTCGATCCCGGGGAGTCGGAGCCATGGCGGGCACCGGGCGCCCGACCGGAGAGCGCGGTCGATCCGCTCCTCCCAACCTCGAGGCGGAGGTGAGGTCGGCACCGGGATCCGTTCGGCGTCGCCCGGCTCGATTTTCAGGACTCCGCCTCCATACACCCGGCCCAATAGCTCGATCGCGAGGCGCGTCACCGGGTTATGGAAAGCCGCGCACAGCCAGCGGCCCCCTTCCCCCTTAAAGTGGACCTCGTGGACGTTGTTGGTCCCCCAGGCACCGGCGTCGTTGGCCGCGAGTCTCGGCTCCCTGTGGACGAGGTACGTCAAGAACGCGTCCGGCCGGCGGCCGAATCGAAGCGCGTACCACGGGGTGCGGATCCTGCACTTGTAGCGGAGGTGCACGCCCTGATTCTCCCCGTGCTTCACGTATCGGGCGCCGGGCCTCCTGACGAGCGCCGCCCGCTCCCCTTCGGCGGCCAACCTCGCCAGATCGGCCGTCGAAACACGAATTCCTTCCAGATGGCCCGAGCTGGTGACGGCCGCAACGCAATCAAGCCCCCAGCGTTGGATT
>Ga0187893_10007131_pt1 | contig 18575 bp, 12 predicted proteins | sample MA1701074metaG_FD_139574 | JGI IMG/M metagenome (GOLD analysis project Ga0187893, IMG submission 139574) | White microbial mat communities from a basaltic lava cave in the Kipuka Kanohina Cave System on the Island of Hawaii, USA - MA170107-4 metaG ... | reverse complement strand
GAACGGGGCCAAACGGGCCGACAGGCCGACAGGCCCAACAGGCCAAACGGGCCGACAGGCCGACAGGCCAACAAGACCCAGGACTCCCCGGCGACGTCATAATGGGCGTATGAAGGCCGTCCCGGTCATTGCGCTGGTGTTGGCGCTTGCGTTGCCCGCCACTGCTCAGGACGTGCCACGGTCGCCGGCTTCTCAGCAAGAAACCTCGACGCCGCAGATCGATCCCACCAAGCTTGGCGTGTCGCTGGCCCGCATTGAAAGAGGCTTGCGGGTGGCGGAGGACAGGGACAAGGCCACACGCGACGGACTGCGCCTCGAGTTCAACATCCAGGTATTCGGCGTCGCGCCGCGGATCGACGTGATCCCTGACGGCGAAGACCTGGTCTTCGGTCCGGTCCCGGGCACGGCGCCGAGTCATCCGCAATTTCTCGAATATGTGACGCCGCAGATCTACCGCTTGCCGGTTGCGCCGCTTTCCACGTTCGCGGTGTGGGCCGCGAAGTGGGCGGCCGACAGGAGCAAGAAGGCGCGGTGCGAAGAAGAAATCGCGAACTACCGCGCCCTCATCATGCAAGGCGTCAACGTCGCGGCTCCCCGCTGTACTCAGTAGCTGCCTCGTGCTATTGCTGACTGCTACCAGGCGCGCGAACGACGATGTTGTTGATGCCGCGGCCGCGCATCAACTCGTTCAGCGCCTTCAACTCCTTCCCGACGATCGCCGCCAGCGCTGACTGGTGCTTGCGCACCTCATCGCGCAGGAGTTTCTGCACTTCGAGCTGCTGATCGGTCGGCCGGAAATCCGCGCTCGCCAACCCGTTCGCGAGATAGCCGATCTTGCTCAGCAGCCTGGCGCCGAAACGCACGCCGTCCTGGCCGCGGCCTGTGGTGCGCAGCTCGACGAGGTTCTGTTGCAGCTCCACGAGCTTGCCCTCGAGCTCCCGCGCCGGCTTCATGATCTCGGCGTTGTCCATCACCTTGTCGAGATTGACGATCTGCGCGCGCACGATCTCGATCTGATTCGCCACGTCGGTGGCTACTTCCAGCTCCCGCCGCAGCTCGGTGAGGATCTTGAACTGCTCGCGAATGTCGGCTTCGGTTCCGGCCGAATTCGGATCTTTGCGCACTTCGAGCTTCTGCGTAAGCGCCTTGCCGCCGACGTTGAGCCGCACCGTATAGGCGCCCGGCGGCATCAGGATCGAAATGCGCGGGCCGCCGCCGCCACGCGTGCCGTCGGGCCCGACCTGGATGTCGGGCGCGTACAACGGGCTCGTCCGCAGCCGCATTTCCGATGAGGGTTCATCGCGCAGATCCCAATAAATGCGATTGAGTCCGGCAGCCTTCGGCGCCGGCAGCGTTCGAATCACCCGATTCTGATCGTCGAGGATCGAAACGGTAACGTCACCCGCCGGCGGGGTTCGCAGGTAGTAGTTGATCGACGCGCCGTACGACGGGTTCTGACCGACCGTCGGATCCTGGAAGGCTGACGCTTCGCCGGTGATGTCGCGGAATCGGTAGGCGGCGCGCGGCGGGAACAGGTGCGCATCGCTCGCCGCCACTTGCGCGGTGAGCTGCTGCAGCGGCGACAAATCGTCCAGAATCCAGAAGCCGCGTCCGTAGGTGGCGATGACCAGATCGTTGAAGTGCTCCTGCACCGCGATCCAGTAGATCGGCGCGTGCGGCATGTTCGTCTGAAGCGGCTGCCAGTTCTCGCCGTCGTCGAACGTCACGTAGATCGCGTTCTCGGTGCCGAGGTAGAGCAGTCCGCGCCGGACCGGATCCTCTCTGATGCAATGCGCGTAGCTGAGCATGCTTCGCGGGATGCCGCTGCTGATGGCGCGCCAGGTGCGCCCGTAGTCCGTGGTCTTGTAGACGAACGGATCGCGGTTGTTCACCTGGTGGAGATCGACGGTGAGATAGGCGGTGCCGGCGTCGAACCGAGACGGCTCGATGTTGCCGACGGTGCCCCAGGGCGGCAGATTGGGGATGCTCGTCGTGACGTTGGTCCACGTCTTGCCGTTGTCGCGAGTCAGCTGCACTTGTCCGTCGTTGGTGCCGGCCCAGATGACGCCGCGCTCGAGGCGCGACTCGGCGATCGCCATCACGGCAAAGGCGTACTCGACGCCGATGTTGTCGCCGGTGAGGCCGCCGGAGAACTGTTGGCGCGTCTTGTCGTTGGTGGACAGATCTGGGCTGATCACCTGCCAGCTCTGCCCACGATTCGTGGTGCGGTGCACGTGCTGGCTGCCGACATAGACGGTGTTGCGATCGTGCGGCGACATGGTCAGCGGCATGGTCCAGTTGAAGCGATAGCGCAAGTCCGCCGGCACGCCATTGGCCTGCTCCGGCCACACTTCGACGTTGCGCGCCTGCCGGCGATTCTCTTCGTAGATGGCGACGATGCCGCCGACGCTGCCGGAGCCCGACGCGCTCGACCAGATCAGATTGGCGTCCACAGGATCTGGTGTCGCCCAGCCGCTTTCACCGCCCGCAACCGTGTGCCAGAGGCTGCGCGGGATCCCGCCCCCGCCGCCGAACCCGCCAAGGCGGCTGTTACTGGGGCCGCGATATGACGGGCCGTCCTGCTTGTTGCCGTAGACGTAATACGGTATCTGGTTGTCGACCGTGACGTGATACATCTGCGCGTTCGGCAAGCGGTTGCGGTACCACGAGCGGCCGCGATTGTTGGAGATCGAAAAGCCCTGGTCGTGGCCGACGATCATGCGGTCGGCATTGCCGGGATCGATCCACATGTCGTGGTGATCGCCGCCGGGCGCGCGCGCCCCTAGCTGCGGCATCAGCGTCAGCCCGCCATCGAGGGAGATGGCGTAGCCGGCGGTCAGGAAGTACGCTTCGTTCTCGTTGTCGGGCGAAATGAAGATGTGCGAGTAGTAGTGTGCGCGTCCCATGGCGTTACGGTCGTAGCTCACCACGCGCCAGGTTCGTCCGCCGTCTTCCGATCGCCACACCTGCCCGCGATCGGTTTCGCGGCCCTTCCACGGGATGCCGTCGCCGGTTTCAATCATCGCGTAGACGCGATCCGCATTCGACGGCGCAATCGCCACCTTGACCTTGCCGACGTCGCGCGTCGGCAGGCCGTTGCCGCGCAGGCGCGTCCAGGTTGATCCGCCATCGTTCGAGGTGAACAACCCGCTGCCCGCACCGCCGCTCTCGCGTCCCCATGTCTTGATGTCGAGCTGCCACATGCCGGCGAACAGCTTGCGCGGATTCGTCGGATCCATCTCGAGCTCCGAACAGCCCGTGTTCTCGTCGACGAAGAGCACGCGCTCCCAGTTGCGGCCGCCGTTGGTCGTGCGAAAGACGCCGCGTTCCGGCTGCGAGCCGTAGGCATGACCGAGCGCACAGGCATAGACGGTGTCGGGATCCTTCGGGTGAACGATGACCTTGCCGATGCGGCCGGTCTGTTCGAGCCCCATGCGCGCCCAGGTGCGGCCGGCGTCCGTTGACTTGAAGATCCCCTCGCCGACGGAAATGTGGCTGCGGATGCAGGCTTCACCGGTGCCCGCCCAGACCGTGCTCGGATCCGTCGGCGCGACGGCGATATCGCCGATCGAATGCACGTGCTGTGAGTCGAAGATCGGCTCCCAGGTGATGCCGCCGTCGGTGGTCTTGTGGATGCCGCCGGACGCGGACCCCGCGTAATACACGAAGGGCTGGCCCGGCACGCCCGAAACGGCGCTGATGCGATTGCCTTCGGGTCCGATGTGCCGCCACGGCAGGCGGCCATAGACCTCGGGCGCAATGCGTGTCGCCTGCTGCGCGGCCAAGCGCGCGGATTCAAAGGCCAGGATCAGGGTCAAGGCGCCAAAGGCGGCGCCGATGGCAGGGTTTCTGAGGCTCGACATGGGCGGCTTCTCCTTGTCGCGGTTAGCGGGCGGAGCTTACGCCCGGCGGGCGCGCACGGTCAACCTTGGGGAACGGGTAACCGCTTGAGCGGCAGGGCCAAAGGGCCTAGCATCCGCGGCATGTAAGTGTTTGTAACCCGGATTGGCGAGGAGGATGGTATGTCGCGTCTGGAAGCACCGCTGCGTTCCTTGCGGCCTTGGGTGATCGTATTCGTCGCACTTCTCGCGCCTCGTGAGCTGCACGCGCAGGCGGTTCGCGGGACGCTGCTCGGCAACGTGACCGACCAGTCCGGCCTGGCGATGCCTGGGGTGTCGGTAACGGCGACGGAAGTCAACACCAACGTCAGCTCGATGACCGTGACCAACGAGTCCGGCTCTTACACGTTCAACCTGCGTGATGGCGTCTACCGGGTCGCGGCGGAGCTCGCGGGCTTCAAGAAGACGGTCCGCGAAAACGTTGAAGTCGACGTCAACACGACGATTCGCGTCGACCTGAAGATCGAGGTCGGGGTGGTCGAGGAATCGATCACCGTGACGGCGGCGACGCCGCTGCTGCAGACCGATCGCGCCGACACCGGCCGCATCATCGAGGGGATGCAGATCCAGGCCGTGCCGCTCGGCTTCAATCGCAACTTCCAGGGCATGCTGGTGACGGTGCCCGGCGCGACGCGGCCGTTCCGCCCGCACTCGGAGTTCTTCAACGCGCAAGACAGCCTGTCGACCAACGTCAACGGGCAATCGCGCCTCGCCAACAACGTCCAGCTCGAAGGCGTCGACGACAATCACAAGACGGGTTTGCTCACCGTGCTGATTCCCTCGGCCGAGGCGATTGAGACCGTCAGCATCAGCACCAGCAACTATGACGCGGAGTTCGGCCGCGCCGGTGGCGCCATCACCAACGTCACGCTGAAGTCGGGCACCAACACCTTCAAGGGCAGCGCATTCGTATTCGGCAACACTGAAGCGACGATGGCGTCGGGTTACTTCTCACACCTGCGTCCCGAGACCAAGTACCTGCAATCGGGGTTCACCCTAGGCGGACCGCTCAAACGCGATCGCACGTTCTTCTTCGGCGATTACATGCACACCATCGATCAACTCGGCCGGACCACGCGCGCCACGATTCCGACCATGGCGTTTCGCAGCGGCGACTTCAGCGCCGCACCAACGCTCATCTACGATCCGGCGACCGGCAATCCCGACGGCACGGGGCGGACGCCGTTCCCGGGCAACATCATTCCGGCCAACCGCATCAGCCCGATTGCGCGGTCGATCCTGGCGAACCTGCCCGAGCCCAATCTCGCTGGGGCGCTGGGGCAGACCAACTACCAGGCGCCGTACGTCCGCGACAAGACGACGAAACAATTCGACCTCAAGATCAACCAGCAGATCGGCAACAAGGACCAGCTCTCTGCGCGACTGAGCTTCCAGAAGCCCGAGATCATCGATCCGCCGGTGTTTGGGCTGTTCGGCGGCGGCGGCAAGGATTTCGCCGGCACCGGCACGAATCTCACCTACAGCACCGGCGCCAACTACAACCGGGTGTGGACCAACACGCTGGTGATGGAGTTGCGCGGCGGCCTCAGCTACTACCACAACGAGGCGCTGTCGGCGGGCGCCGGCAACCGGACGGCGCAGGAAGTGGGCATTCCCGGCGCCAACATCGACGACTGGACCAGCGGCATGACGCAGATCGACATCACGGGGTTCAGCAACCCTGTGGTGGGGTTTGCGGCCAGCCTGCCGTGGGATCGATCGGAGCGAACGGTGCAGTTCACGGGCGTGTTCACCAAGATCGCCGGCAATCACACCATCAAGTTCGGCGAGGACATGCGGAACAATCGTGACTTCCTGCTGCAGACGCAGGACAACGGCGGACCGCGCGGCCGGTTCCAGTTCCGCGCGCCGCAAGCCGCGATTCCCACCGACGGCGCGGCGCAGAACGGTTTTGCGAACGCCTTTGCGTCGTTCCTGCTTGACGTCCCGGCCGGCGTCGGTCGCGATCTCAAGGTGGTGAACCCCGGCACGCGGCACTCGGCGTACTTCACCTTCATTCAAGACAAATGGCAGGTGTCGCCGAACCTCACCGTCGACCTCGGGCTGCGTCACGAGTACTACACGCCGCTGGTGGGGCTCGACGAACGCGGCTCGCTGTCGAATTACGATCCGAGCACCAATACGCTGCGCGTGGCGGGCTATACCGACGTGCCCGACGCCGTCGGCGTGAAGAAGTACTTCGGCAATTTTGCGCCGCGCGCCGGCGTGTCGTACCGGTTCAACGAGCAGTCGGTGCTGCGTGGCGGCTACGGCGTGAGCACGATGCCGTTCCCTGACAACACCTATGCCTTCAACTTCCCGGTGAAGCAGCTGAACCAGTTCCAGCCGCCGAATACGTTTGCCGCGGCCGGCTCGATGCGCGGCGGTTTTCCGGAGCCGGTGGTCGCGGCGATTCCGGCCAACGGCGTCATTGATGCCAGCACGCCGGCGTTGCGGACGCAGGGCTATTTCTTCGTGCCGCCGGACCTGCGCGAAGGGGCGCTTCATTCATGGAACGTCGCTTACCAGCGCGAACTGGGCGGGTGGACCGCGGAAGCCGCCTACGTCGGCAATCGCGGTCGCAACATCATTGCCACCATGAACCTCAATGCCGGCATGGTGCTCGGCGCCGATAATGCCGGCCGGCCGTTGTTCGAGCGCTTCGGCCGTACCGCCGATGTGACCACGTGGGTGCCGGTGAAGACCGATTACCACTCGCTGCAGGCCAAGGTCGATCGCCGGTTCGCGAACGGGTTGCTGGTCACGACTTCGTACACTCTCGGACGCGGGAGAAACTACTCCAACGGCGACAGCAACGGCGCCATTCAAACGCCCGCCGATCCGGAGCGAAGCTGGGCGCGCCGCGGCGAAGATCGTCGCCACAACCTGGCCGTCAGCTGGGTCTATCACTTGCCGGTGGGCCAGAATCAGCGCTGGTTGAACAGCGGGGCGCTCAGCCACGTCCTGGGAGACTGGCAGGTGAGCGGCGTGTTCGTGGCGCAGTCGGGGACGCCGATCAACTTCGAGGCGAACAACGCCACGCTGCGGGCGCCCGGCAACACGCAGCGCCCGAACGCGAGCGGCACGCCCAACGTGCTGGGCGCCATCGGCCCCGGCAATCTCTGGTTCGACACGTCGGTGTTCTCGGCGCCGGCGCAAAACACCTGGGGCAACGTGCTGCGCAACAGCCTGCTCGACGGCCCGGCCTACGTAAACGCTGACATCACGCTGGCGAAGGTCATCCGGTTGCCGAACGAGATCCGTGGCGAGTTCCGCATCGATGCCTTCAATGCGTTCAACATCCCGCACTTCGACAACCCGAACGGGATTCTGGGCAACGCCAATTTCGGCATGATCACGACGGTGCCGGCGTTCAGCGAACGGCTGCTGCGGTTTGGTTTTCGAGTGATCTTCTGAGAGAGCGGGGGCTGACGCCCCCGCTCTTCACACGCGACTGGCAGTTAGAACTTGTAGCCGAGGGTCAACTGGAACGCGCGCGGCGGATGGCGGTTGAACCGTGACAGATACAGCGGCGTGTTGAACCGGTTGGCGCCGGTATTCCACTGAGTGTGCGCGCCGGTGTTGAAGACGTTGAAGATGCCGAGTCCCAGATCAATCGTGTTGCGGCCGCCAAACTTGAGCGATCGCGCGAGATTGAGCTGCAGGTAGCGCGTGGTCTCGTTCAGCAGTTGGCCGTCGCTGCGCGTGGCATTGGCGAAGCGCCATGAGGTCGCCAGCGGGTTCGCCTGCGTCGTGCCGTTGGCGAGCGTGACGCGCGCCGGCCCGAAGATGGGATCGCCGGTCGGATTCTGGATCACCACTGGACCGAGGTAGCCGCCGGCCTGGATCACGTAACTGGCCGCGATCCTGACGTCCCATGGCGCAAAGTACTGGCCGGCAATGCGGACCGAGTACGGGCGATAGGCCACACCCGATTCGTTGCCGCCGCCGTCGAGGCTGTTGTCGTCGCCGTTGCCGAAGAGATGCCGCGACAGATCGCGGTTGTTCGGGAACGCATCGGGCTGAATGAACCGCGCCGGGTCGGTCGGGTTCCACGTGCCGTCGATGTGCTGCCACTGGCGCGTGGCGGTGGCCATCACCTGGAAGTTGTGCGACAGGTTCTTTGCCAGGATGGCCTCGACATTGGTGACGACGACCTGGCTCCAGGTGGCGTTGGTCTGCTGCATGATCAGGCCCTGGTTCGGATCGACGCGGCCGAACCCGCGGAAGGGCTGGTTGGGGCCATCCGGATAGATGCCGTTGATGTCGTACTCCGCATAGGCGTCCTTGAAGTAGCGGCGGTTGAACGACAGATCGAGGCTGATCTGGCCAGGGAACTGCTTCGCGTAGCCGATTGCGTATTCGTTCACGAAAGGCTGATGCAGTTTTGGATCGAACGCCAGTGCGTTGATCGCGGCGGTGGCGGCCGGCGTAATCTGCTCGGTCTCGAAGATGCCGTCGCCGTTGAAATCGAAGGTGTCGCTCTGGAAGCGCCGCGACGTCGGTCCGAACGTGGTGATCGGATCGCGGCCGTTGACTTGTTCATGGACCCGGCCGAAAAAGGCGCGGATCACGTCTCGCGCATCTTCGGTCAGGAGGAACGCGCCGCCGACGCGTGGTCCGATGTTGCGGCTGTTCATGCGCTCGATACCGAAGATTTCGTCGAACCGCCGCACCCAGTCGACGCGTAGTCCGAAGTTCAGTGTCAGCCGCTCCAGCGGTCTCCAGGTATCCTGCACGTAGACTGCCCAGTCACGATCGCGCGCCGAGGTGGTGAGGATTTCCACAGGCGACGTGGTGCGCCGCATGAACGGGCGCGTCCCTGCCGCCGGGTTGTTCGGATCGCGCTGCACCACACGCTCGAGACTGAACCCGTCGTTGGTCGCGCGGCTCAGCACCTCGCGTTCGAGCATCGGCGCGCCCCACACGCCGGTCTTCAGCTCGTGCGATCCAATCCAACCAGTCTTGTAATAGGTCAGGTCGCCGCGGACCATCGACATCGACGACGGGGCGATACTCAGCGTCTCGACGTTGTTCATCGTGACGAGGATGCCGCTGCCGGTGGGGACGCCGCCAGAAAGGGCGATGCTCTGGTGCACATTGATCGACGGCCCGAAACCCGGGAAATTGTCGTAGGTATCTTCGGCGTTGCCCCCCTTGTTGTTGTAGGAGGCCGAGAACGACGTCTGCACGTTGTTGCCCCACACCGAGTTCAGCTTGGCGAGATACATCGACCCGCCAGCGCCACGCGGGTTGATCTGGTGCGTGTCGCGCTCGCGATTGCTGCTGAACTTGTTGCGATCGTACTGCCATAGCCCCGAGAGCTCGTGCTTGCCCGCCTGCGTCGTAAGTTTGACGTACGGCTGCTTGCTCACCGAGAAGTTGTCGAAGGGCTCGAAGTCCGATCGGAAGCCGCGCAAGTAGACCAGATCCTGCTCGGTGCGGCTGATGCCGTTCTTCAGATCCGCATAGCGATACGTGCCGAAGAACCACACGCGGTCTCTGATGATCTTGCCGCCCAGCGAGACGTCCCACTGATTCACTTCCTGGAAGGTCGGCAGGCCGCCGGGTGCGGCGCCGCCCCTGGTGTTGTCGCTATTCCAGCCGAGCGGCTGGAAGGAATACGAGACCGAGCCCTTGAGCTGATTCTGGCCGCGCGGGGTGACGACGTTCATCACCACGCCGGTGCTGAGCGGGGTCGAGGCGTCGGCGCCGCCAAGCTTGATCTCGACGTCCTGCACCGTGTCGCCCCCCATGCCCATCGAGTGCGCGGCTGAATCGATGTAGGCCGACGCTGGGGCGCCCTCGAGCTGGAAGGCGTGCGCGTAAATGTGCGAACCGCGGAAGTAGTACGCCCGCCGCCCCACGCCGTCGTCGACGTTGCGCGATCCCACCCCTGGCGCGAGATCGAGCGCGTCGCTGAACAGGCGTCGGGAAGTAATCGGCGCCGAGCGGACTAACTCGCCGTCGATATTCAAGACGCTGGTGGGGCGTCCGGTCTCGATCATCGGCGAATCACCAGTGACCGTGACCGTCTCGGCGAGCGTGCCGATCTTCAGGTCAACGTCGACTTGGAACGTGATGCCGGCGCGCATGATGATGCCCTCGCGGCGCCACGACGAAAACCCGGCAAGCTCCGCCGCGACCGTGTAGCCGCCGGGCGGGAGGTTCAGCAGCCGGTAGTAACCGCCGGCATCGGTCACTCCAGAGACGGGTGACAGCAGCGCGGGGCTCAGCGCTGTGACCGTGACGCCGGGCAAGACCGCGCCCTGTTCGTCTTTGACGTAGCCGCGAATGCTGCCGTCACCGGTTTGTGCGACTGCCTGAAGTGGGAGAGCCAGGACTGATAGAAGCAAGAACACAGCAAGGAAACGGGACATCGAAACCTCCCAAGATTGGGTGACCCGAGGCGAGTTGCCGGAGCTTACGCCCCGGCATTCAGGCAAGTCAACGGACAGAGGCGACACTATCCGCTTGGCTGGGGCTGCGGTTGGGACTAGCATTAGCGCCCCTATGGTTCCCATCGCGATTACCGTCAATGGCAAGACGCGCAAGGCGGCCGTCGAAGCGCGCACGCTCCTCGTCCATTTACTGCGCGAGCATCTCAACCTTACCGGCACGCATGTCGGCTGCGACACCAGCCAGTGTGGCGCGTGCACCGTCCTGGTGGACGGGCGCAGCGTGAAGTCGTGCACCGTGTTCGCCGTGCAGGCGGACGGCGCAAAAGTGACCACGATTGAAGGGCTGGCGCCAGAGGGCCAGCTGCATCCCCTGCAACAAGCCTTCTGGGAAGAGCATGGCCTGCAGTGCGGCTATTGCACGCCCGGCATGATCATGTCGGCGGTCAACCTGCTGGAACAGACCCCCAAGCCGACCGAGCAGCAGATCCGCGACGGCATCTCCGGCAACTTCTGCCGCTGCACGGGCTACCAGCACATCGTCAACTCCATCCAGCACGCGGCAAAGGGGAGGTGAGCGATGGCGATCTCAACTCCGGTACTACCCAAGCTGGTTGGCGAGCGCGTCAAGCGCCGTGAAGATCCGCGTCTGATCCAGGGCCGCGGGACATACGTGGACGACATCAAGCTGACGGGCATGCGTCACCTGGCGTTCAAGCGCAGCGACATCGCGCACGGCAAGATCAAATCGATCGACACCAAGGCCGCAGCCGCGATGGACGGCGTTGAAGCGGTCTTTACCGGCGCCGACATCGCCAAGATTCTTGCGCCGATGCCGATCGGCACGCCGTTCCCGTCTCCGCCGCATCATGCTGTAGCAGTGGATACCGTGCGCTACGCGGGTGAACCGGTCGCGGTTGTGATCGCCTCGGATCGCTACGTGGCGCGCGACGCCGCAGACGCGATCGCGGTCAGCTACGATCCGCTGCCCGCGGTGGTCGATCCTGAGCAGGCGATGACGGGGAAACCCACCGTCATCCATCCCGATTTTCCCAACAACCTGGCGGTGCCGCTGGTGCCAAGCGGTACCGGCGTTGCCGCGGATCTGTCGAGCGTTGACAACACCGCGGTGGACAAGGCGTTCGCCGAGGCGGAAGTGACGATCAGTCAGCGCATGATGAATCACCGGCTGGTGCCGAACGCCATGGAGCCGCGCGGCGTGATCGCTCATTGGGAACCGGGCAAGGAGTCGATGACCATCTGGTCGTCGACGCAGAACCCGCACATTCTCAAGACGATGATCGCCGCGATGAACGGGCTCGGCCAGCATCAGGTGCGCGCGATCGCGCCTGAAGTGGGCGGCGGCTTCGGCGCCAAGATCAACATCTATGCCGAGGAGTACGTGGCCTCAGTGCTGTCGAAGAAACTTGGCCTGCCGATCAAGTGGGTCGAGGACCGATCGGAAGCATTCGTGGCCACCACTCACGGGCGCGACATCATCGGCTACATCGACATCGCGGCGAGGAAAGACGGCAAGGTCCTGGGCCTGAAGATGCGGCTCATCGCCGACATCGGCGCTTACAACATGCTGCTCACCGCGGCCATTCCCACGCTGACGATGTTGATGGCGAACGGCACCTACGACATTCCGGCGATACGCACGACGCTCACCGAAGTGTTCACCAACAAGACGCCGACCGACGCGTATCGTGGCGCCGGACGTCCGGAGGCGACCTACTTCGTCGAGCGCGCCATGGATATGCTCGCGCACCAACTGAAGATGGACCCCGCGGAGCTGCGGCGCCGGAATTTCATTCCCGCCAACAAGTTCCCGTATCAAACGCAAATGGGCGCGGTCTACGACTCAGGCAACTATGAAAAAGCGCTCGATGCCGCGCTCAAGGCCGCGAACTGGAACAGTCTGAAAGCCGAACGCGACAAGGCCCGCCAGGAAGGGCGGTTCGTGGGACTCGGGCTGTCGATGTACGTCGAGGTGTGCGGCCTCGGACCATCGTCGTCGCTGCCGACCGGTGGATGGGAGCACGGCCAGGTGACGGTCGAACGTGACGGTCGCATCACGGCAACCACCGGCGCGTCGCCCCACGGACAAGGCAACGAGACGACGTTCGCGCAGATGCTCGCCGATCAATTCGGAGTGCCGTTCGAGCACGTGACGATTCTTCACGGCGACACCGGCGTATCGAAGCAGGGCATTGGCACGTTCGGCAGCCGCTCGCAGGCGGTGGCCGGAACGGCGTTACATCTTGCGGGCGTCAAGGTGAAAAAGAAGATGGCCCAGTTCGCCGCGGCGATGCTCGAAGCCAACGAAGACGACATCGTGTTCGAGAACGGCAACGTCGGCGTGAAAGGGGCGTCGGCTTCGGCCAAGCCGTTCGCCGCTGTTGCCGCCTACGCCTATGTGCCAGTACCGCTGCCGCCCGGGCTCGAGCCAGGGCTGAGTGATGAGGCGTTCTTCGAACCGGCCAACAACACCTATCCGTTCGGCTGTCACATCTCGATGCTCGAAATCGATCGCGAGACCGGCGAGCCAAAGCTGTTGAAGATGGTGGCCGTCGACGATGCCGGCAATCTGATCAATCCGCTGATCGTCGAAGGGCAGATCCACGGCGGTCTGGCGCAAGGGATTGGCCAGGCGATGGTGGAAGAGGCGGTCTACAACGACGATGGTCAGCTGCTGACCGGGTCGTTCATGGACTACGCCATGCCACGCGCCGGCGATTTCCCGAAGTTCGAGTTGTCGGCCACGGTGACGCCGACACCGGTGAATCCGTTTGGCGCGAAAGGCGTCGGCGAAGCCGGCACGCTCGGATCGACGCCGAGCATCGTCTCGGCGGCGGTGGATGCGCTCAGCCCGCTGGGCGTCAGGCACGTTGACATGATGCTGCGGCCCGAAAAGCTGTGGCGGCTGATAAACCCCAACGCGCAAAGTCCGCGCGTTGGGGGCTCCGTGGAAGGAGGCCGCTGATGATCCCGGTCGAATTCACCTACGAACGCGCCGGCTCGGTGGACGATGCGATTGCCAAGCTGGGCGCCGGCGGCAAGCTGATCGCGGGCGGACACAGCCTGGTGCCGCTGATGAAATTGCGCCTGAGCGAGCCCGGCCGGTTGATCGACATCTCGCGGATCAAGGAACTGTCGGGGATCCGCGAAAGCGGCGGGCGCATCGAGATTGGCGCCACGACCGTGCATCACGACATCGCCACGTCGAAGGTGCTCCTGGACAAGTGTCCGGTGGTGGCCGACGCGGCGGCGGAGATCGGCGATCCGCAGGTGCGCAATCGCGGCACCATCGGCGGCAGCATCGCGCACGCGGATCCGGCCTCGGACTTTCCGGCCGTGATTCTCGCGCTCGACGCGGAGCTGCAGTTGCGCGGCAAGAGCGGCGCCCGCACGGTGAAGGCCGCGGACTTCTTCCAGGGCTTCTACACCGTCAATCTACAACCTTCGGAAATCATCACGGCGATCTCGTTTGCCCCGATGAAGGCGGCGGGCTACGCGAAGCTCCACCAACGGGCCTCGCACTATGCGATTGTCGGCGTGGCGGCGGCGCTGGATATCAAAGGCGGCGTGATTCAGTCGGCGCGGATTGGCCTGACCGGCGCCACCACGCATGCGGTGCGACTGGCGAACGTCGAGAAAGCACTGGCCGGACAAAAGGCGAGTGCGGACACGATTAAGGCGGCATCCGCCGACGCGGGCAGCGGCGTGGCGGATATCAATGCCGACTTGCACGCCAGCGCGGACTACCGTCGCGCGATGATTGCGGTGTTTACGAAGCGAGCGCTGGAAAAGGCTCTCGGGAGGGCTTAAGGGCCTGCGGGCTTGAGGGACTGACCAGGCGATGGAGATCACCGGCTCATATACGTTCGGCGCGCCGCGCGAGCGTGTCTGGAATCTGATCCTGGATCCGAGCGCAATTGCTTCGTGCCTACCGGGGTGCGAACAGCTCGAGCCTGATGGCGAGAACCGGTTTCGAGCACGGATCACGCTCGGCATGGCGGCGATCGTCGGCACCTACGACGGCACGGTGGTGATCTCGGATCGCGTCGAACACCAGTCTTACAAATTGACGGTTGAGGGACAGGGCAAGCCAGGATTCGTGAAGGGCGATGGCGCCATCACGCTGGTATCGGATGGCGGCACGACTACTGTGAACGTGACAGGAAAGCTACAAACTGGCGGCGCCATCGCCCGCCTTGGGCAACGGCTCATCGGCTCGGCGGCAAAGATGATGCAGGACCGGTTCTTCGCGTGTCTGCAGTCAAAACTTGAGTCGGAGGCAACCCCCTCAAGCCCTTAAGCCCTCAAGCCCGACAGGTACTGCGCCAGCTCGCGCACATCGCGCAGCGTCCGGACCGGCAGGAAATCATCCACGAACGGCAGCGCGGCTTGAAGGCCGCGCGTCAGCGGCGCGTAGTCGATGGTGCCGATGAGCGGGTTGAGCCAGATCAGTCGATGGCAGCTGCGCTGCAGCCGGGCCATCTGATCGCGTAACACCGACGGGTCGCCGCGATCCCAGCCGTCTGAAATCAGCAGCACGACCGAGGCGCTGTTCAACGATCGCCGGGCCCAGCGCTGATGAAACGCGCGCAACGCGGCGCCAATGCGGGTGCCGCCGGACCAGTCCTGCACCGAGTGCGCCGTGGCGGCAATCGCGGCATCGGCCTTTGGCCGCCGCAGGTCCATCGTGATGCGGGTGAGGCGCGTGGCAAAGACGAACGCCTCGACCCGCCGCGCCTTCTTCGCCAGCGTGTGTGCAAAGTGCAGCAGCGTTCGCGAGTAGCGTTCCATCGATCCGCTGACGTCACAGAGCAGCACGATGGGCCGCGGCTTGACCTTCCGGCGGCGGCGCGGCAGCGTCACGATTTCGCCGCCGGTGCGCAGACTGCGCGCCACCGCCTTACGGAGATCGATGCGCGGCCCCGGGCCCCCTACCCAGCGCCGGGTGCGGCGTTCGGGCGCCCACGGCAGGTTCTCGATCACGCCGCGCGCGCGCGCCAGCTCCTCGGCAGTCAGCGCGGCGAAGTCCTTTTTCGAAATTGTCTCGGCGTCGCTCCAGGTCTTGATGACGATGGTGGCGGGCAAGGCAGGTGCGTCAGGTGCGTTGGGTGCGGCAGGTGCGGCGGGTGCGGCGGGTGCGTCAGGTGCGTTGGTGCGAAAGAACTCGTCGAATACGCGATCGAACGTCGCGAAATCCTGGTGACGATGAATCAGCAGCGTCCGGAGCGTGTGGTAGACCTCATTGCGGGATGTGAGATCGATGTGTTGAAGCGCGTCGATGACGTCGAGCATGCGCCCGAGATGGACTTCCGGCCCCGCGGCGCGCAAGGCCTGGCCGAACGCGACGAGCCTATCCAGCACGAGCGATGAGCTCCGCGAGTTTGCCGCCACGCAACGCCTCGACGTCTTCGCGCGCTTTCAGCAACACGCCGAGCGTGTCCTCCGCTGCTGACACGTCGAGCGAGTCACGACCCAATGCGACCAGCGCGGCCACCCAATCGAGGGTCTCTGATACGCCAGGGAGCTTGTACAACTCCTCCTTGCGTATCTGCTGGACCACCGCCGTCACCTGCGCCGCCAGGCGTGCCGGCGCCTCAGGCAGGCGCCGAGTAACGATGGCGAGCTCCTTGTCCAGATCGGGATAGGCGATCCACTGATACAGACATCGCCGCTTCAACGCGTCGTGGACCTCGCGCGTGCGATTCGATGTGAGGATCACCATCGGCGGCTGCGACGCCCGCACGGTGCCGAACTCCGGGATGGTGATCTGGAATTCAGCGAGCAGCTCGAGCAGGTAGCCTTCGAATTCTTCGTCAGCTCGATCGATCTCGTCGATCAGCAGCACCGCCGGGCGAGTCCGCGCGGGATCGATCGCCTGCAACAGCGGGCGTTTGATCAGAAACCGCTCGCTGTAGATCTCCTCACGGGCCCGATCGCGATCCACCGCGCCAGCGGCTTCCAGCAGACGCAGCTCGAGGATCTGGCGCGCGTGATCCCATTCGTAGACGGCGTGCGTGACGTCGAGGCCCTCGTAGCACTGCAGGCGGATGACATCGGTGCCCATGACGCCGGCGATGGCGGCCGCCAGCGACGTCTTGCCGACGCCGGGCTCGCCTTCGACGAACAGCGGCCGCTGGAGGCGGGCGGCGAGGAACACCGACACGGCCAACCCGCGTTCGGCAACATAGCCGTGCTCGGCGAGCCGGCGCTGGAGGTCACTGGCGTCTGTCACGGGGGCAGTGTAGCTGAGGTCTTGAGGGCTTAAGGGCTTGAGGTCGCAAGCCATTTCAAAAGCTCTTCCTGCGCAGCAGCAGCGGCCTCCTTGAGTTGCCACGTGCGCGTATCGCGATTCGTGACCATGTTGCTCACGCCGCGAATCTCTCCCACAGGCAAACGATGCATGTTTGCCACGTGCGCGACGGCGGCGCCTTCCATGTTCTCAATCGCTCCGCCCGTCCTGCCTTGAATCGCTTCCGCTGCCTCGAACGTACCGGTGCACGTCGAGACCGTTACGAACTTCACGCGACGTGCGGCGGGGAACAATTGCATTGGGAGTTCGTTATACAACCTGGTCGGTTCAGCCACGACCGGGAATCCAAGCGCCTTCATGTCAAGAAACCCACCGGGACTGCTCGCTCCGAGATCGCCGTAGATTTCTAGATCAGCACACGCGACTTCGCCGACACGCAGGCCCGATGAGGAATACGCGCCCCCGACGCCACAGATGATTATCGCGTCTGGTTTGGCGTGAACGATGGCGAGGGTCGCAGCATGCGCCGCGTTCACAGGCCCCACTCCGGTTTCGACAATGCGAATGCCTGATGCGTTGTTCAATCGTTGACGCAGGAGGCTCGATTCGAAGGCTGTCGCAGTGCAGATCAACAGATCCACTTGGCGAATTCTGCCATTCTTCGATTGGCTTCGGGTCGCGTTTGTGCGAGTCCACGCCGCCACGACCAAGTTTCCAGAGGAGAGGCGCCTTGCGCAAGGCGATTGTGTGGCGCACCTAGCACCCGGCACCGCCTCGAGCCCTTAGGCCCTCAAGCCCTCGAAGTAAACTAGTGTCCCGTGATCGATCGCCGCCTCAATTTCGCCTTCTCTTCCTGCCCCAACGACACCTTCGCATTTCACGCCCTGGTCCACGATCTGGTTGGCGAGATTCGCGTCGACCCGCACATCGACGACATCGAAGCGCTGAATATTCCGGCCGCGACGAATGGCGCCGAAGTCAGCAAGGTGTCGATTGCCGCGTATGGCCGCGGGTTGCGCGATCGCTACGTGCTGTTGCGCGCCGGCGGCGCCGCCGGGTACGGCGTCGGACCGATCATCGTGGCGCGCGACCAACGCGACATCGGCGGCCGCGTGGCCATTCCCGGTGAGCGGACCACCGCCAACCTGCTGTTGCGGCTGCTCGGGCGGTTCGAAACGGTGGCGATGCGGTTCGACCAGATTGAGGACGCCGTTCTCAGAGGCGACGTCGACTGCGGCGTGCTGATCCACGAAGGCCGGTTCACGTACCGGAAGAAGGGCCTGACGCTGCTGGCCGACCTTGGCACGGTCTGGGAAGAGCGAATGAATTCGCCGTTGCCGCTGGCGGCGATCGCGATTCGACGCGATCTCGCCCACACCCTGGCGCCGGTGGTCGATCGCGCGCTGCGGCTGAGCGTCGAGTATGCCTTTACCCATCCCGACGCCAGCCGCGACTATGTGGCGGCGCTGGCGCGCGAAATGGATCCGGACGTCGCGAGACGTCACATCGATCTCTACGTGAACGATTACACGGTGCAGCTGGACGAGCCGGCGGTGCGCAAGATGCTGGCCTGGGGCGAAGCCGAGGGGATGTTCCCGCCCGCGAACACCACATTGCCGTTGTTCGTCTGATCCTCCCTGCCGCGTTGGTGCGCGCGGTTACACTAGCCGCGCTATGAGTGTCCCGATACCGGTTCGCGTCATCCTGACGGTGCTGGTGGTGGTGGTCGCGATTCGACCGGCCGGCCACGCGCAAAGCCGCACCTACGATCAGCTCCTGGCGCTTTTCACCGAATGGCGCGCGTTCGAGGAGGCGCCGCGCGTGAACGGTGCCCCGGACTATTCGCCGGCCACCAATACGCGCCGCCTCGCCGAATTGCGCCGGCTGCAGCAGCGCCTCCAGGCGATCGACATCGCGGGCTGGTCGATCACCGAGCAGGTCGATCATCACATCGTCCGCGCCGAGATGAACGGCATGGAGTACCACCTCCGCGTGCTGCAGCCGTTC